>OGPO01000513.1_pt1 | contig 32556 bp, 27 predicted proteins | sample 1553041 | NCBI WGS metagenome assembly OGPO01 (sample SAMEA2580281, study PRJEB22360) | human gut metagenome | biome: human gut; feature: human-associated habitat; material: faeces | place: Denmark | collected 2008/2010 | reverse complement strand
TGGCCTTCTGGCCCTCGTGCTCGCCGGCTTCCAGCGTGCCTTCGAAGGTGGTCTCTTCACCGGAGGACAGGCCTTCGAGGGCCTCATCCAGACCGTCAAGCATGGTTTCGGAGCCGAGCTCGTAGCTCACGCCTTCCTGGGAGTCGACCACTTCACCGTCGATTTCGGCGGTCAGGTCGATGTTGGCGTAGTCGCCCTTGGCGGCCGGGCGGTCCACACCCACGAGGGTGCCGAAACGCTGACGCAGGGCTTCCAGACGGTTGTTGATGTCTTCGTCGGTGATTTCAGCCTTGGCGACCTCGATCTCCATACCGTCGATTGCCGGCAGTTCGATGTCCGGACGGCGCTCAACGGTGGCCACGAACTTCAGCTTGGTCTCGTCCTTAGCGGATTCCGGCACTTCCTGAACATCGATGTCCGGCTGGGCCATCGGGTGGATGCCCTTTTCTTCGAGAGCCTTGGAGTACAGCTCCGGCACGCCGTTGTTCACGGCTTCGCCAGCAACAGCACCGAAACCGATGCGCTGGTCGATGATCTTGCCGGGCACGTGGCCCTTACGGAAGCCAGGCACGTTCACCTGCTTGGCGATTTCTTTGCGAGCATTGTCGAGATACGGGTTGAACTCTTCCGGATCAACGGTGATGGTGAGCTTCACCTTGGTCGGCTCAAGATTCCTGACGCTGATTTTCACGCTTGCGCTCCTGAAAAATACGGTTCTTCACATTTCTGCCGTTAGGCAACCTCTACATAATAGCGCGACTCACGGACTCTGCAACCAGCGCGACCTGCCACGCCCTCGCGCCCTGTTCGGTGAGGAATTGCGCAACGTCACGTTTTTGCGGTTCGTCGGTCCAACACAGGTTGCGCAGATACTGCGGTTTGATGATGACGTCCGCGGGGGTACGCGTGTCTTCCGCTATCTGCGCCACCATCTTGCGTGCCTTGTCAAGCGTTGCGAGACGTTCCGGATAACGTTCCCTCCAGACTCGCGTCGCTCGTGGAGCGGATATGCTCTGCGCCTCCTGGTTTTGGGGATTGCCGCTTTCGATGACCGGCCATTCGCTTTCCGGCAGATCAAGCGCCTGTTGGATTATTCTCTTCCACATGCTTGGCTTGATTTTACGTTGGATCGGCGCGTAACGTTCGAACATTTTCTCCTGTTCGGCACCGGCTTGGATGCGTACACGCTCGTTGATGGAACGGACCGCCCTGAATTGCGCGGCGTTATGCGGCTTGCGTTCCGCCACTTCGATGATGGTGCTGTCGGCGAGCAGCAGTGTCGGCGAAATATCGTATTCGCGTGCCAGTTCATCTCGTTTGGTCCATAATGCTTTCGCCACGGCCAGGGCCTGGCGGTCCCTCATGATTTCGGTGATATGCGAGATGCGCAGCCATGGGATGGGATGCTCCTTACGTGGCGCAGTTCCTTCGCGCAGCGCGTAATCGAATTCCTCCTCAGCCCATTCGATCTTGCCTTGCTTTTGCAGTTCGGCGCGCATGGTCGTTTCAAGCTCGATCAGCAATTCAACGTCCAGCGCCGCATAATTACGCCAGTCTCGGGGCAGCGGCCTGTACGACCAGTCGGCCGCGGAATGCTCTTTCGCAAGCGTCAGTCCCAGATAATGCTCGGTAACGGCAGCTAATCCGAAACGTTTGAGCCCCAGCAGCCGTGCAGCGATTTCCGTATCAAACAAACGTTTCGGCTGCAATCCCAAATCAACGAATCCCGGCAGATCCTGCAACGAATCATGCAGAATCCATACCGCATCACCCACCGCACGATTGAAATCGTTCCAATCAGCACCTTCCGCAGCCAATGCCTGCGGATCAAGCAATCCTATGCCGGCACCGTCTCTTTTGAATTGCACCAACCAATCGTCATGACCGTATCGGAAGCCAGACGCACGTTCCGCATCCGCAGCCAAAGACCCATGCGAAGACGCCAATGCGCTGCAGTACTCGCGGAATGCCGGTAGGGTGTCGATCACATCGGGCACGCCCTCACGCGGCTCGGCCTGCAACCTTGGCTCGTCAGTCAACGGGATAATCCTCCTCGGATTGCGTCATGGACCGGAGGAACCTAGCCCACGCGCCCACTTGGGCGCCCGCGTCAAGGCCTCCATCGGCATAGTCTAGTGGCGTCCAAGACACACGAATCTCACACCCGGTTTCGGGAGCGTCGGACTGAGTGCCAAACGTCGTGCTTTTCGTGACTGTGACGGTTCCCGAAACATGTTCGACATCGCACGAACCAACACGGTCCATCATCGCATCCCAATACATGGACGGTATCAGACAATCGCCTTCGCCTCCAGACAACGGCAACGCGGCGAAAGCGACGCAACGCCAATGAGAATGCCAGTCATTTCGGTATTTGTGCGAATACAACATCATGATCCAGCCTGTGGAACGCGCCTCGTCGCATTGCATCTCAACTCCAATGCCGAAACTCGCCATGGCGCACGGCACTGGAATCTCACGATACGACACGCTTGGTAATCGAGGCATGCGTTCTACGGAAAGCACGGCGTCCCATACCTTGTCTGGCACACCGGAGGGTCGGGTCAACATTTGTTCAGGAGGGTCGGCGTAGGCGCACGATCCCCTACCTGTGGCACGCGCTTCGTTGGGCGTGCCTTGAGGAAAAGCATAGATGTCCACCATGATTCAAGGCTACGGCAGAGTCGCCGGTTTTGCGGTATTTCACAGCATTTCGCCACGCGTCGAATGTGAAGATTTTTCCGCGTGGCGAATGCTGGTTCAACAATTGCACGAATATTCCTTTTTCCAATCGCTGAGGCACTTTCAAACGATTGATTTGCCGGAATCGTTGGCTGGAATATGCGTGGCTTCGCGTTTAGTAGACGGTGAAGCCGTGCGATTGGAATTGTTCCACCACACGCTGTTTCATTGCCTCGGACGGCCCCTTCTGGTCTTCCAACGGGTAGGGAATGTTGAGCATATGCCATTTTGGACGGCCAAGCTGGTGGAATCCAAGCACATCGATATGTTCCACTGCGTCGCCGAACGACTCGCAGATCTTCGCCACATTCTCAACGTTTTCCTCGGATGAGGTGAGTCCGGGCACAAGCACGAAACGCACCCAGATCTTCTTGCCGCCCTTGGCCAGACGCTGTCCGAAATCGATGGTCGGTTGCAGAATGCCGCCAGTCACCTTCTTGTAGGTTTCCTCATCGCCGGACTTGACATCAAGCAGACACAGGTCGATGTCGTTCAGCATGTCGTCGGTATAGCTTGCGCCAAGGAATCCGGAAGTATCGAGGCAGGTGTGCACGCCCATCTCCTTGGCCGCACGGAACACGCGGGAAACAAACGCCGGTTGCATCATGGATTCGCCGCCCGAGAAGGTGATACCGCCATGCGTCGCCTTGAAAAGATCCACATAGCGTTCGATCTTTTTGACCATGGCCTCGTAATAGACGGGCTTGCCGTCACGCATTTTCCACGTATCCGGATTCTGGCAATACTGGCAACGCAATGGGCAACCGCTCATGAAGACGGTCATGCGTGTTCCCGGACCGTCGACGGACGTGTTGATGTCCCAGGAATGCACGAAGCCGATATCACCGCTTTTCAGCGCGTTGATGCGGTCACGCCGGTCCAGTCCGATCGGCGATTCGAAGCCTGACAACCCTCCCATAAGCGTTTGGTTGACGTAGTTTTGCGATTCTCTGAGCATATGCCTTGTTGTGGAGCGAAAATGTACGTTCTCAGACATCGGTGTCCTTTCGTTGTATCTCTCCAATGGTTTCCCCACATTGTACAGGGAAAACCAAGGGGCGAAGCTTTCACGCTCCGCCCCTTGCACTCTACCGCTTCACACGGTACCGTTCAGTCTCAGTCGACGACGGCGCCCTGGTGGAACGTACGGGAGATCACGTCGAGCTGCTGCTCCTTGGTGAGCTTGACGAAGTTCACCGCGTAGCCGGAGACGCGCACGGTCAGGTGCGGGTACTTTTCCGGATGCTCGACGGCATCCTCGAGCTGTTCCTTGCGCAGCACGTTGATGTTGGCGTGGTACAGACCGTGGCCGTTGCCGGCGTCCAGAATGCCCACGAGGTTGCCGATGCGCTCATCCTCGTCGCGGCCCAAGCCATCAGGGGTGATGGTGTTGGTCAGCGAGATGCCGTCAAGAGCGTCGTTGTAGTCGATCTTGCCGACGGAGAACATGGAAGGCAGCATGCCATGGGAGTCCATGCCGTTCTCCGGGTTTGCGCCCGGAGCATACGGGGTGCCCTTCTTGTGGCCGGACGGGAAGGCGCCGGTGGCCTTGCCGTATTCCACGTTGGAGGTGATGGTCAGGATGGACTGGGTCGGGACCGCTCCGCGGTACACCGGCAGGCGCTTGACCTGGCCCATGACGGTGGAGACAACCCACTTGGCGATCTCGTCGGCGCGATCATCATCGTTGCCGTACAGCGGGAACTCACCCTCGGTGCGGTAGCCGACGATCAGATCGTCATCGGCGCCTTCGACGTACTCGTCCTCATGGCCCGGAGTGGTCTTGGCGTCCTTGTTGTAGATCGGGTAGACCTTGGCGTACTTGCATGCGGACAGGGAGTCGGCTGCGATGGACAGGCCGGACATACCACAACCGAGGGTACGGTACACTTCCTTGTCGTGCAGAGCCATCTCGATGGACTCGTATGCATACTTATCGTGCATGTAATGGATGATGTTCAGAGCCATCACGTAGGTCTCGGACAGCCATTCGAGGGCCTTCTCGTAGTTGTTCTTGACCTTCTCGTAATCGAGGGTGCCGTCGGCCTCCGGGGTAATCGGCTCGATCACGCCCTTGTCGATGACCTGCATGCCGGTCATCTCGTCGCGGCCGCCGTTGATGGCGTACAGCAGGGCCTTGGCGGAGTTCACGCGGGCGGCGAAGAACTGCATCTGCTTGCCCACGCGCATCGGGGAGACGCAGCATGCGATGGCGGCGTCATCGCCCCAGTGGGAGCGGATTTCCTTGTCGGACTCGTACTGGATGGCCGAGGTGTCGATGGAGATCTTGGCGCAGAAGCGCTTGTAGGCCTCAGGCAGCTTCGGATCCCAGAAGATGGTGATGTTCGGCTCCGGGCCAGGTCCAAGGTGCTCGAGGGTCAGGGTGTCGAGCAGACGGAAGGAGGTCTTGGTGACCAGCGTACGGCCATCATCGCCGAAGCCTGCGTCGGACCAAGTCGCCCAGTACGGATCGCCGGAGAAGATCGCGTCGTAATCCTTGGTACGCAGGAAGCGCACGATACGCAACTTCATGACCAAGTTGTCGATGATCTCCTGTGCGTCGGTCTCGGTGATCTTACCGGACTTCAGGTCACGCTCGAAGTACACGTCGAAGAAGGTGGAGACGCGGCCGAACGACATTGCGGCGCCATCCTGGCTCTTGACGGAAGCGAGGTAGCCCATGTAGGTCCACTGCACTGCTTCCTGAGCGGTCTGTGCCGGACGGGACAGGTCAAGACCATATTCGTTGCCGAGGTTGATCAGCTGCTTCAGGGCCTTGATCTGCTCGTCATGCTCCTCGCGGAAGCGGATCCAGTGCTCGATCTCCGGCTCGGTGAAGTCGTTGCGGTACGGCACGGAGTCCTTGTCACGCTGCTTGAACTTGATCAGGGTGTTCACACCATACAGTGCCACACGACGGTAATCGCCGATGATGCGGCCACGGCCGTAGGCATCCGGCAGGCCGGTGAGGATCTTGTTGTGGCGGGCAACCTTGATCTGCTTGGTGTACACGCCGAAGACACCGTCATTGTGGGTCTTGCGGTACTTGGTGAAGATCTTCTTGATTTCCGGATCCGGCTCCTTGCCGGCTTCCTTGATGGCCTGCTCGACCATACGCCAACCGCCGTTCGGCATCATGGCACGCTTGCAAGGAACATCGGTCTGCAGACCGACAACCACATTGTCGACTTCCGGAGAGTCGATGTAGCCGGCGCCGAATGCGTCGATGCCAGCCGGTGTGTGGGTGTCGACGTCGTAGACGCGCTGCTTGCGCTCCACGGCCAGATAGTTGTCATCGAGATACTGCCACAGGTGCTTGGTCTTCTCAGTGGCGTCAGCCAAGAAGGACTCGTCGCCCTCATAAGGCGTGTAGTTCTTCTGAATAAAGTCACGGACATCAATGTCCTTCTGCCAGTTGCCCTCAGCGAAGCCTTCCCAAGCCTTAGCCTGAAGCTCTTCCGGGGAGACTGCCGTCGCATCAACTGCTGCCATTTCCACTCCTTCTGGGTGTTGGTTTGGCGACGCATCGTTACGTCGTCGCTAGTTACCGATTCTAGCTGCACGAACCTGTAAAGAACCTGAGTTTGAGAGGAAATAAAAGTGACATATGTCACACTTGCGAAGTATAAGAAAAAATCGCGGTGCCGTAATCCAGACACCGCGATTTCTTATATCGCATCAACTACTTTTCATCGGAAGACCAGCGTTTCCATTCGCGATCCTGTTCTTCCCATTTGATGTTGCGTTCCTGCACGATCTTCCATGCATCGAGCGCGTCTTCCCTGGTTTTGTATGGTCCCATACGATGGCTCGCCGGTGAGATCATGCCCAGTTCAGGCTGTTCGGTAACCGTATTGAAATACCATTGCTTTTCCATATCACTCCTTACGAAGCGCGTAACGAAACAATAGTCCGCCGCTGTTCTATTCGCGGAACGCGTTGGTAATCGGCAAGCGGCGGTCACGGCCGAACGCCAATGCCGTCACCTTTGGCCCAAGCGGGTATTGACGGCGCTTCCATTCGGCACGATCGACCAGTCGCATAACCGTGTCGACGGTGGTCTCATCGAAACCGTCTGCCAGAAGATCCTCACGACCATGCGCATGTTCAATGTACATTGCCAACACCTGATCGAGCAGCTCATATTCCGGCAGCGAATCGGAGTCTTTCTGCCCCGGGCGAAGTTCGGCGGATGGAGCCTTTTCAATCGAATTGACGGGAATCATCACGCCGTCCGGCAACGGCGTCCCCGCAGACCCCTGCTCGTTGCCCACGATATGCAGTCCGCCAATGCCCATGCCTTCGGCGGCAGCCTTGTTGCGCCAGCGGGAGATCTCCCACACACGGGTCTTGAGCAGATCCTTGATCGGAGCGTATCCGCCGACCGCATCGCCGTAAATCGTGGAATAACCGCAGGCAAGCTCCGACTTGTTGCCCGTGGCGACAGCCAGAAGCCCCTTGGAATTCGAATATGCCATGACAATCACACCGCGAATACGCGCCTGCAGGTTCTCAGCGGCCACACCTTCAAGATCGAGCTGCTTCTGGAAGGAGACGAACAGCGGTTCGATGGGCTGAATGTCGTAGTGCGCTCCAATATTCTTCGCCAGATCGGCGGCATCATCTTTCGAACCGTCAGACGAGTACATGCTCGGCATGGAAATGCCATACACGTTAGCTCCTCCCACGGCGTCCGCGGCCATGGCCGCCACCAATGCGGAGTCGATGCCGCCGGAAAGGCCAAGGCACACGCCCTTGAAATGGTTCTTGGCCATATAATCCTTCAAGCCGAGCACACAAGCGGTATACACTTCCTCATCCGGATCAGGCTTGGCCGCGATAACACCAACCTGCTGATGTTCGGAGGCAGTATCCAAATCAAAGAAGCTCAAATCCTCCATGAACATCGGAGAACGTTCCAGCAGTGTACCGTCAGCGTCAACCACAAAACTGCCGCCATCAAACACCAGATCATCCTGACCACCCACCTGATTGAGGTAGACCATCGGCGCGTTCACTTCAGCCGCACGGCGTACCGCAAGATCGAGTCGAGTATCAGTCTTACCCTCCTCATACGGAGAACCGTTCATGGTAAGCAGCAAATCAATATGCTGCTCGGCAAGTTCTGCCACAGGACCGCCATCCTGCCAGATATCCTCGCAAATAGCCACACCAATACGTGCGCCATTCACATCAAGCACCATGGACTTATTGCCAGGACTGAAAATGCGGAATTCGTCAAACACGCCATAATTGGGCAGGAAGTGCTTGTCATAGCCGGCCCAAACCACGCCGTCATGCAATACGACGAGTCGGTTGCGTGGCTTGGATGTCTCGCGATCAGTGCCGACCGTGCCAACCACCACAAACAGGTCGCCAAGCCCATCGGCAGCCAGTTCGGTGGCGAGCCAGTTGGCTTTGTTCCACGCGGCTTTGCGGAAGGTGGCCCGCAGGGCGAGGTCTTCGATGGGATATCCGGTAAGCGTCATTTCAGGAAAGACCACGACTTGTGCGCTGTTGCTGGAAGCGAGATGCGCATAGCGCATGACTTTGTCTGCGTTGGAGTCGAGGTCTCCCACGCAAGTGTCGATTTGGGCGAGGGCGAAACGAATGTCTGTCATAGTTGACTAGTGTATTGCGATTTGCGTATCAGATATGCAAACGGCACGCATATGGCGAGAAAAACCACATGCGTGCCGAATGATCATCGTGCATATCGCATATATCTTCAGCTATCTTCGATCACAGGAGAATTGGGCCGAAGATCGACCAGCTTACGCAAGTTCGTTCAACACGGTAAACGCTGCGTTGGTATAGAATTCCACGCCCGCCTGTAAAGATTCGTCCAATCCCACGAAGTTCGGGCTGTGCCAGTCGGGGCATCCTTCCTCACCATTGGAGCCGATGAAGGCGAACACGGGCAACGCAACCTCGGTGTATTCGCAGAAGTCCTCCCCCGCCATCGACGGGTGGATCGGCTCAAGTTGCGCATATTCCCGCACATCATCGGCCACGATCTTCGACAGTCCCTCGTCGGAGACCAGCGGATCCTGGAAATCGTCCCAGTCGATGTCTGCGGTGATCCCGTAGCCAGCTGCGATGGCGTTGACCTGTTCCTTGAAGCGTTCACCGACCATGATGCCGTCTGACTTGTGGAAGTAACGCACGGTACCTTGGAAACTTGCCTTGGCCGGCACCACATTCCATACATGACCGCCATGCAGTTCGGTGATGGAAAGCACCAATGGATGGAATGGCGACACATTACGGCTCACGATGGTCTGCAACGCGAGAATCATCGTGGCGAGCGCTTCGATAGGACCGGTGCCCTTGTGCGGGTAGCCGGCATGCGTGCCCGTAGCGTGGAGCGTGACATGGAATTTCACGCATCCGGCCATCATGGGGTCAGGGCCGATGGCAATCTGCCCGGGCGCATAGTTGGGGTTGTTGTGTGCGCCGATGATGGCGGAGACGTCGGCCAGCAGTCCCGCGTCGATCATGGCGCGTGCGCCGGTGCCTGTTTCTTCGGACGGCTGGAACAGCAGTTTGATGGATCCCTTGATTTGTTTGCGGTGTTTGGCAAGCCAGAATGCCGCTCCCAGCAGATATGACATGTGCAGGTCGTGGCCGCAGCCGTGCATGACTCCATCGTTGACCGAGGAGAATGGCAATCCCGTGTCTTCCTGAATGGGAAGACCGTCGATGTCGGCGCGCAATGCGATGCGCGGTCCGGGTTGTTCTCCACGGATCAGCCCGACCACACCCGATTCGAGCGGATTGTTCAGGATTTCGATGTCGTGCGCTCTGAGCAGTTGCTCAATGTAGGCGCTTGTTTTGAATTCCTTGAAGCTGCGCTCCGGATGGGCGTGCAGGTAATGGCGGATTTCGATGAGTTCCGGCGTGATTTCGACATGTTCAGTCATCTTGCGTGAATCCCCCTTGGTTGCTTCTCTCCATTAAGATTAAGCGGCTTTCACCGTTGCTGTCAGCGTTTCAGCAGGTGCTTCGCGATGGCATTGGCGACGCCCTGCACCACCTGAACAAGTACAATCATAATGATTACCGCCGTCCAAGTCACAGTCTGGTCGAATTTCTGGTATCCGTAGGCGATGGCGAAATTACCAAGACCGCCGCCGCCGATGTATCCGGCCATGGCCGACATGTCGAGCACGCCGATGAACAGGAACGCGTAGGCGAGAATCAGCGGCGCGAGCGCCTCCGGAATAAGCACGGTACGCACGATGGTGAATTTCGAGGCTCCCATGGCTCGTGCCGCTTCGATCACACCGGAGTCGACGGGAACCAGATTCTGTTCGACAAGCCTGGATGTGGCCATGGTGCACATGATGATCATCGGGAAGATCGCGGCGGCCGTGCCGATGGAGGTGCCGATGACTTTGATGGTCAACGGTTGCATGGCTGCGAGGAAGATGATGAACGGTATCGGTCGGATGATGTTCACGATCACGTCGAGGATGCGGTAAACGACCGCGTTTTCGAATAGGTTGCCAGGACGCGTTCCGTAGAGTACCACGCCGAGGACCAGTCCGAGAATACCGCCCACGATCATGGTGACGAGCACCATTTCCAAGGTTTGCCCGATGGATTCAAACAGGAGCGGTCGTAGTACCGTCCAGTCGCTACGGCTTGCGAGGGTTACGCCTTCAATCTGTGTCATGCCTGCTCCTGTCCGGCCTTGATAAGGGCCTGTTCATATGGTGTCGGCTGTGCCGCGGTACCGAAATCGACGATATCGCTGTTTTGCGCCAGTTCGTTCAGGAACGATTCGACATTATCTCCGCCGAATTCGTAGGTGATCGCTCCGATGGCCACGCCGTTGACAGTGTCGATACCGCCGTACAGGAGGCTGCTTCGTACGCCGTGTTTGGCGATAAGTTGTGAGATGTTCTGCCCGGATGCCGCGATGACGGTACCGTCTTCACGCTCTTCGACGTCATGCTGTCGAATAAGCACTGTGACGATGTGTCCGAGATTTTCCTCATGCATGGTGTTGATGCGCGACTCTTCAGGAATACCACTGATGGCGGTGGAGATGAATCGTTTGGTCACCGGCTGTCGCGGGGCCGCGAACACGTCGTAAACGCTGCCGGATTCCACTACTTTGCCGGAGCTTATGACCGCCACACGGTTGGCGATCTGCTGCACGACGTTCATCTGGTGGGTGATGAGCACGATGGTGATACCCATTTCCTTATTGACTCGTTTAAGCAGCGACAATACTTCCGTAGTGGTTTCCGGATCCAGAGCGCTGGTCGCCTCGTCGGCAAGCAGGATCTTAGGATTCGTGGCCAATGCCCTGGCGATGCCGACGCGCTGCTTCTGGCCGCCGGAAAGCTGCGACGGATATTTGTTCGCATGGTCGCTTAAGCCTACGAAGTCAAGCAATTGCGCCACGCGCTTGTCCTGATAATCCTTGCGCCAATGGTCGAGCTGCAACGGATAGGCGATGTTCTGCGCCACTGTTTTGGTGGAGAATAGGTTGAACTGCTGGAAGATCATGCCGATTTTCTGTCGAATCGGACGAAGCTTGGATTCGCTGAGCGACGACACTTCGGTGCCAAGTACCGTGACCGTACCCGATGTCGGCTTCTCCAAAGCATTGATCAGGCGCACCAATGTGGATTTGCCGGCTCCGGAATAGCCGATGATGCCGAAAATGTCACCTTCGTTGATGGTGAGGCTCACATCGTCGACGGCGCGAGCAACGGTCGTGCCGCGTTTGCCGCCGTCAGTGCCGCTGCCACGCTGCCGGAACTCCTTGACCACATGGTCGAATGTGATGATCGGTGTGTGTTCTGTCATACTGCCGCTTTCATTAATGGTTTTTCAACCCTTGACCATACAACCACGCCTGACGTTGGTCGCACATACAGGAAAGCCCCCTCCTTGGAGGGAGCTTTCCGAAAAGGACTTACTCGGCGTCCTTGGCTTCCTGTTCGATCGTCTTCAGGTAATCCTGAAGTTCGGATGTGCTGAACTTGTCAGCCAGAACCGCGGTGCCGCCGGAATTCTCCTGCAGCTTGTCAAGCACGCTCGAGGTCTGGAAGATCTTAACGACCTTCTTGTAGACCTCGTTGTTCACGTCGGCCTTGCGAGTGGCAAAGATGTTGATGTACGGACGGGCTTCTTCGGATTCGGCGTCATCCTGGTAAATGGCGTCGGTGGCCTTCAAACCAGCGTCGGCGACATAATCATTGTTGATGACGCCTGCCGCGACCTGCGGGTCCTTCAGGGAGTTGGCGACCTGTTCGGCCTTCAGCGGGGTGACCTTGACCTTGGACTTGGATTCGTCGATGTCCTGCGGAGTGGAGAACGGCGTCCAATCGCCCTTCATCGTCACCAAGCCTGCAGCCTTGAGCACGCCGATGGCACGGGCCTGGTTGGTCTCGTCGTTCGGAATTGGGATGGTGCTGCCTTCAGGAATCTCGTCGACGCTCTTGTACTTGGTGGAATACACACCGAGCGGGTAGATTGCCACGCCGCCGATCGGCTGCAGATCCTTGTTGTTCTGCACATTGTAGTTGGCCAGATACAGTAGGTGCTGGAACTCGTTGAGGTCAAGCTCACCGGAGTCGACGGCCGGATTCTCGGAAGTGTAATCCTGGAAATCAACGATATCGACGTACAGGTTCTGCTTTTCGGCCTGCTTCTTGAATTCCACCCACTGCGGATCGGTGGCGCCCACCACACCGATCTTCACCGGGTTGGCCTCGGTTCCCTTTTCTGCGGTCTTGTCGGGTCCGTTGAACGCACGAACTCCAAAGAACGCTCCGACCGCGACCAGTGCGACCACCACGACGGCGATGATGATGTTACGTACCGTGTGATTGACGCGGACCGGTTCTTCCGGCAATCCTGCCGGCTGCTGATTTGCTTCTGCCATGATGAATCCTCTCTCTTCTTCTTCCTCATTGCTTTGCATGGTTTCCAACGTGTCTGTGATAGACTGCATGCCATCGCGTCGTGTCCAACCATACGCGACGCTTCCGCTGCGAGACGCCGAAACCTAAAAATTGCCTTATCGGAGTTCGTTATAGCGGGCGTTCAATCGCAATGATTCCAGCATTTTCATCAATCCTCCGGAATGCATGGAATCATGCACAATAGTGGCATGCACAGGTGTGTCGGCAATCATGTCCGCTCCCTACACTGAGACAAGCGAGCAATTACGAAATTGCATATTCGGAAGGTGTTTTCCATGACCACAATCGACATTAAAGCGGCGTTTTTCGATATCGACGGAACGTTGACGAGCTTCACCACGCACGTCGTACCGCAATCCACCATTGACGCATTGCGCGCGCTACAATCCAATGGCGTCAAGATTTTCATCTGCACCGGTCGCCCTCCTGCGCAGATGAATGTCGTGTTGGATACCATTCCCGTCGATTTCGATGGCATTGTCGGGTTCAATGGCCAATACTGCATTGACGACAGCGGATTTTTGGAAAAGCATACGCTTGACGCAACCGATGTGGCCACGATCGTGCGTTGGCTGGATGAGCATGAAGACATCGTCGCCTGCATCGGCGAAGAGGATTACGTGTATTTCAACCACAGCAACGATCAGATGCGCCGCACGTGGGCAAGCCTGGGTAAGACCGCGCCGGACGTATTCTTTGACGATCCTCGAGTGCGCACGGCGAAACATGAGACGTTCCAGATGAGCCCATACATCAGTCGTGACCAGGAAGCCGAGCTGTTGTCGCTGCTGACGAACACGCGTGGCGTGCGATGGCATCCGGATTTCGTTGATCTGATTCCCGCTGACGGCGGCAAGGATCGTGGCATCCAACGTTTTCTCGACCATTATGGCTGGTCGAAGGAGCAGGCGATTTCGTTCGGCGATGGCGGCAATGACGTGGATATGCTGCGCTTTACCGGCATCGGCGTGGCGATGGGCAACGCCACCGAAGAGCCGAAGGCGGTGGCCGATTACATTACCGATGACGTCGATCATAATGGTATTTGGAATGCTCTCAAGCATTTCGACATCATCTGACGATCTACCGTTGACCGTATTTCATTTCACTGCAGCAAGTAGATGCATGCGGCATCACAAGTTTCCCATCGCTCTGTCTCCGCAATAAAGCAATCGACCAACACTTCCGGCTCATCGGAAGACGGCATTTCGGGCTGCGCGCAATGCGCACATCCGCAAAGTCATGCAAATACTAGTTAACGCAATACTATTTGGTGGATTTTGTTCCCGATGTTTTTCGTATAGCACCCTGGGTCAACCCTTTTTGGTATTTTTTCATTGGATATGCCATACGATGGGATATCTTTTCGGAGTATACGAGATTAGGGAAAATATGGTCAACCACCATAAAATGATTAATGCTGCAATCGCAACGCTTGCGACTTGCGCCATGTTGCTGCCGGTAGTAGGCAGCGCCAATGCTAATGAATCCTCAAATACCGCCGTACTTGGTGCCGGCTATACGGCCACCAAGATTTCGCACCCCAATGCAGGGCTGGGCGAAGACGACGGTATCGTAAACGTTTTGAACGGTGAATCCATTGATGATCTCACGCAGGGTTTGCCCGAGCGTGGTCAGAACTATTCATGGGCTTCGGCCGGCTACGGCGACTGGATGTATGTGGGCACCTGCTATTCCGCAATGGGTTCCACGCTGAAATACATGGCTAACACCATGGGCGCCAAGTATGCCAGCATCAAGGCCGCTTTGGATGTTGCGTTCAACGGCGAGCTGTTCCTCGACAATGGCGAGAACCACAGCTTGCTGCTCAAGATCAACGTCAAGACCGGTGAAGTGAAGATCATCGTCAATGCGATTGGCGGAGAGCATGCGGTCAACGGCTATCGTGCAGCCGTTGAATTCCATGACAAGCTGTACTTTGCTGCCGCCGCAAAGGGTCAGCCGTACCTGCTGGAAGTTGATCCGAACAGTGGTGATGCCACTGAAATCGTGTATCGTTCCGCTGCCCTGACCACTGGTCTGAAGAAGGGCTACACTGCTGGTATCCGTGGTTTGACCGTGGTCAACAATCAGCTTATCGCCAGCATGATCACCGATAACGGTGCCACTATTGTGGCTTCTTCCAACCCGTCAGCAGGCCAGGATTCTTTCGCCACTATCGCTACCCAGACCGAGGGCCTGTACAACTATCCGGCATGCGCTGTAACTGATGGAGTGTTCGGTGGATGTGTGTGGGATATGGTCGGCTTCAAGGGCAATCTCTATGTCACTATGGTGACTGGAACCGCGAAGAACAACAAGCAATCCTTCGCACTCGTGCGCGGCACGCAAGATAAGGAAACCGGCAAGTGGACCTTCAAGCCGCTGGTCGGCGATCCGGCAGACGGCGCCAAGTACGAGTGGGGTTTCGGAGCGAGTCGTTCCGGCGCAGCCAACATGGTGGTATACAAGGGCCACCTGTACATCGGCGGCTACAACGATCCGATGAACGCTTTGGAGAAGGCCATGCAGATGGATTTCTCCGACCTGTACAAGGATCTGGAGAGCCCGGTCAACCTGTGGCGTATGGACGTTGACGAAGACGGCAACGAAAACTTCGAAATGCTCGCCGGCGAAGCCAACAACAAGTACTTCGGCGATTCCAAAGGCACCATCGATGGCAATACCATGCTGTCCGGCTTGGGCGACAGCGACGAGCAGAGCCGTCACCTGAACCAGTATGTGTGGCGTATGCAGTCCTACAACGGCAAGCTGTACGTCGGCACCTTCGACATCAGTGATCTTGCATACCCGGCAACCCAGTTCGCCAACGGCGACATTCTGAAGCGTACTCCGGAAGAGTGGAAGAAGCAGATCGAATACATCAAGATCTTCTTCGACTCTCTGAAGAAGAATGACCAGAACGGCACTTCCGGTACTATCGGCACGGACTCTCAGGAAGCCTCCAAGCCTTCCGAGTCCGAATCTCAGGAAACCACCAAGCCGAGCGATGATGACATCATGCCGTTGAACGAAGGCGAAGCATCTGAGAGCGATCAAGCTGCACAGGCAGTTGAAGAAGCCGGCAAGACCGACGAAGTGGCCGCTGACGTGGCTACCATGCAGCAGCTGCTGGAGGACATGGGCGCTGATCTCAACTCCAAGCAGACCGACGTGGTCTCCCCTGACGGTGTCGCTCCGCAGGCCGCTGAAACCTACACGCTCGACGATCGTTACCAGTTCCTCGCATCCCTGCAGCGGCTGCTCGACCTGTACAACAAGAACAAGCAGTATCTGCCGGAATTCATTACCAACGAGCTCGACAAGTGGCTTACCGAAGAGAATCTGGAGAACTTCATCGACTTCGTGGGCGTGCTCAGCTACCTGCATTACTCCAACGATGAGACTCGTGGCTTTGACCTGATCGTCTCCTCCGATGGCACGAACTTCCAGACCATCAGCCGTAACGGTTTCGGAGATAACAACAACCACGGTCTACGCGTGTTCGCCGTCACCGATTCCGGTCTGGCAATTGGCACCGCAAACCCGTACCATGGCACTCAGGTGTGGCTGCTGAATGATGGTGAAATCAAGAATGCTGAGCTGACGAATGGCGATGCATTCGACTACGACAAGTATGATAGCGATAAGAAGAGCGCCAACGCCAACGGTCTGACCGTTGGCATCAACCCCAATGGCAATACCGTGGAAGACGTACAGTACGACTACCAGTCACTGACCGCCGGCACGGATTACACCGTGGCCGATGACGGTTCCATCGTGTTGAGCAGCGCATTCCTCAATGGTCGCGAAACCGGCAGCACCGGTTCTGTGGTGGTGTTCTACAACCAGGGTGCACGCGTGCGTTTCACTGTGGCCATCAAGGACAGCACGCCGAACGCACCGAAGAAGGATGATGACAAGCAGAATACGAAGCCTGCCGCACACAAGAAGGCAAACACTGCCAACACCGGTTCCAACGTAATCGGCGTTGTTGTGGTGGTCGCTGTTCTGGTTGTCGCAGCAGGGGCATTGTTCGTGTTCAAGCGCAAGCGTTCCTGAATTGCCAGAGCCTGTTCTTAGGACTCATTCCTAAGTTCGTCCGCATATAACAATCCCGTATGATCCGGTTCGCCGGAATCATGCGGGATTTTTTATTTTGCAGGAATCGCCCATCTCACGTCATGTCAAACTGCCATCACAAGCTGATTTCAATGTGCGATATGCAACCATGTGGAAGTTCCGATACGGGACCCATTGAAAATGGCACGCAATCCTACAAATAACAGATTCACCGCAAGCCACAGCAATGCCATACGCAGCGCGGAAGACGCCTGCATCGCATCGCATATCCAACCAATCGCAGCAAGACAGGGTACATATATTGCAGCTGTCGCCGTACACGTCAATGCAAGATAACGGTAATCCCCTGCCCCAATCAGAATGCCATCAACAGCCCACATCCAACCAGCCAACGGCAATGTCACGCCAACAACCACCATACCGACAGTGAGCAAATGCTGGATCTCAATCGACTGAGAAAACAGCGGGGACGCACACCATCCGGCAATCATCAAACCAATACCGATTACCGTTCCTCCGCATAATCCTGCCCTGCCAGCGATTCTCGTCAAACGCATGGCTTCATCCTCTTGACGGGCACCAATCTGCGCGGCAACCAACGTCTGACCGGCAATACCAATGGCATCAAGCATGTTCAACACGAAATTCCAACTGGAATTCACCACCTGATACGCAGCCAACACTTCCACGCCCATATGCGTAGCCAGCACCACATTCGCCACCAGGCATGCGCGCAACGCAAGCGTGCGCAAGAACAACACCGCACCATCGCCAGCACTGTTCAACACTCCTGACAAACGCGGCCGTAAACGGGCACCTTCCGCACGAGTCCACAACACAGCAGGAACAATCAGCACTACCGCCATAAACCATTGCGAAATCAGGGTGGCCACTCCGGAACCAAACACACCCCAACCGAATCCGAGAATAAACAGCAGATCCAGCAACGTATTGAGTATCGCACCCAGCGTAGCAGCTACCAACGTGATGCGAACCTTCTGCAGTCCGCGGAAAATACCGTTGGCCGCATACACCAGCAACATGCCGGGAATACCGAACACCACGGCACGCACGTAGTCAACCGCGTTATGCAGCACACTCCCTTGGGCTCCCATGGCCATGCACAACGGGCGTGCAATAACGAACAGCGCCACAGACACCACCACGCCAATGATTCCAGCCAGCCACAGACCATCAACGCCTGCTTCCAAGCCTTCTCTCCGCTTGCCGGCGCCCAAAAGACGCCCCACCTGCGATGTGGTGCTATACGCAAGGAACACACATAGCCCCACTACAGTGAGCACAATGGTTGACCCGACCGACAGACCGGCGAGCGCCTGCCCGCCAATATGTCCGACGATGGCGGTGTCGATGAGCACGAATGCTGGTTCGGCGATAAGTTGCCCGAACGTTGGTATGGCCAGTGTGAGAATGGTGCTGATGGTGGTGCATGATGCGTTGTTTGCGGTATCTGTTTCGTGAGTGTTCTGCGAAGTTGATGTGGTCATAATCGTAAGCGTCTGGTGTGTGGGGAACTGCATGTGCAGTGTAAGGTCACGTGTTTCATCATCGCCGTTGATTGCTCAGATTTTGGCTATGTCTGTTTTGCGCTATTTGAGAATGTCGTTGAAGGTTTTCGCTGATTGTCTGCATAAAGGTAGAGGGGCATATAATTCCCGAACCGCTCGTGACGCATAGTCCAAGCTCCTGCGAGACCCATTCGACCCCATCCAAACCCTAGTGGATTCCCGAATCCGCCTTCGCAGTAATACTTCATGTGACCGTCGAACTTAGCCCCGAACGCGTCAATGGGCTACCGCCTGGTCTCAAGCCCATGAGACACTAGGAACCATGACTACAGTTATCATGCGCACCACTGAAGGTGATATGCGCATGATGCTTCTTCTCTGGGATGCGGCACCAGGAAACAGGTCACTGAAGATCGTTGAAATTCCAATCAAAACCACTCTGAACAATCCCGATTTTCCCGAAAAATAGAATCCCCGAGGCCGCAGGGTGGCACCTTATTCAAAATCACCGGCGTAGGCAATTACTCTTTCTTCTAATGGTTTTTCAAGAAGTAGAGAAAGACAAAACAACCGATGTCCAACGGAGACAGGAAAAGACGAAAATGGGGATGCGTCGTCGCCTGCAAAGACGCAGACGGAAGGATCGTCTCCTGGCAGGCCCGATACCAGAGCCCCGTCAATCCCAGGCAAAGAATCTACCGCCGATTCGGCGTGGAATTCCAAACCGAGGCGTACCGCTGGCTCGACGAGGAGCACGCGCTCGTCATCGACCATAAAAAGGGAATCCGCAGGTGGACGCACCCGTCGGCGAGGACGATGCACGGCAAGGTCCTGTTCTCCTCATACGCGACGCGGTACGTCATCAACCTGCGGAAGAAGGACGGATCGGAGCTGAGCGGCAGAAGCAAGAGAATCCAGAAGGCGGCCTTGGACAAACTGCTCCCCTGGTTCGGCAAGACGCCCATGTGCGACATCACCGAGGAATTCGTCAACGAATGGTACGCGAAGGCAAGCGACGAGGTGCGTCCCTCCGCGCTTGAGCACGCGGTCTGGCTGCTCAAGCGCGTGATGAGGGCCGCGACCGAGAGGCAGCCGGACGGGGGTCCGCCGCTGCTGCCCTCGAATCCATGCAACCTCGTCACGAGGAAGAGACCGTCCAAAAGACGCGAGCAGGCGCCGATGACCAGGCAGGAGATCGACACGCTGGTCGAGGGCTTCCCGGAATACTACCGCCTGTCGATCCATCTCGCGCTGCTGGTGGGCGGGCTGCGCATCGGAGAGGTCTGCGGACTGCAACTCAGGGACATCGACCTCGACCACAGACTGCTGTACGTGCGGCATTCCGTGACGCAGGGTCCGGACGACCTGGGCGAATACCGGCTCGACGAGACGAAGACCCCGGAAAGCCACCGAGTCGTACCCATCCCCGCCCCGGTCTGCCGTCTCATCAGGGAACATATCGACAGGTTCTGTCCCAACAGGGATCCCGACACGATGCTCTTCCACGCGGTCAGGCACCCGGAACGGGTCCTGAACCCGACGACGATCCAACGGCAGTTCCGCACCGCGAGGAAAAGAATCAACCGCGAGGACGTGACGTTCCACTCCCTGCGCGCGACGCACGCGACGATGTTCATGATCCAGGGCGGCACGCTGCGCGAGACCATGGACGAGCTCGGCCATGTGGACGTCGACGTGGCCGTCCGATGCTACCAACGCGTGGTGCCGAGGCACAGGCGCGACGTCGCCGAACGACTGGCGCTCGAATACCTCCCCGCCGAGGACCCGGCCGGCATCAAGGCGCAGATAGCCCAGAAGGAGGAGGAAATCGACCAGCTGCGGCAGACCGTCGCCGGACTCCGGAGAAGACTGGAAGAGCTCGAAGACGACGGAAGGGAACGAAACCAGGCCGGATAGGCATACCCACAAAACCGAAAAACCGAAATATTGAAAAACCAAAACCGGTAGAGACCGGCATCAAACGGAACAGACCTCACGCGTCTAAGCGTTACAACATCCATAACGACAACACTTAGACGGGTGAGGATGGATACCGCGATACCGGAACCGGCGGAAACCGAAATACCGAAATATTGAAATATTGAAATATTGAATAACCAAAAACGATACAGACCGGAATACCGGAACCAATGAGCCATGCCACAGGCAATCCCATTTAAGCGTTGCGGCGCATATAACCACAACGCTTAAACACCGACCACAGCACAAGGCAATACCTTCAACCAGCTTGGTACCGAAACCGGTAAATACCGAAATACCGAAATACCGAAATCAGTTTCGACCCTCGGAATCCATTACCGTACGGCCCTTGCCGAAGAGATGGTCGAACAGCTTCTCCCCGGCCTCCTCCCGGTCGTACACACCGCTCTCGTACATATCCAGGATGAAGTCGGTCCTGGCGAATCTCGCCCTCACATCATCAGGAAGCGGCAGCGCGTCCCCGGCGGCCACGCTCATGGTCACGTCATGGAACCGTACCTCGCTCACGCCGGGCGCTTCGACGCCGGCCTGATCCAAGAGCGGCACCCACCGGTCGTCGTCACCCCGCGGATCCGGGCCGGCGATACGCGCCCACACGCTCCCGTCGTCCATGGTCCGAACCTCGCTTGCTTCGGGTTCGTCGCGGTATTGGAAGCTCGCCCAGCTGACCGCACTTATTTGATTAGGTATATCTAGCCTTAATCCTCAAGAAGGGATTTAACAAATTGGTTCAACATTTCTTCTTCTTCAAGTGTTGGAGGTGTTCTCGTCGCATTAAAACGCTTAGCCATGTTGGACATCGCCACCATAGTTTCATTCCCTGTATCAAAACTAGGAATGTCCAGATAGTCAACGACGCTCGTGCCTAAACTAAGCGCAGAAGAATATGCGTTGATGGCATCTGCCACTACTTGCGAATTAAGAAAAGCCGTAAGGTAAGCTGCCTCTTCTTCAGTCTGAAGCGGAACAAAGTATACTTTGTGATCCGGAATGACCATTTTTGTTGTGTCACAGAATTTGCTGGAACCAACATATGCCGCCACGAACCCCGCGCCGGACATCTCTTTCCAAACAACTTTATACGGAGCAAAAGTGTAATTGCCCGTAGACCAAATGGACCAAAACGGTTTTCCCTGTTGAAAGCGCCGATAGCTTGACCTTCGTTCAAGGATATCACGGAATCCACTAAGGAACTTAAAAGTACGGGGGTTTGTTATCGGCAAATTTTCGTCACCAAACATTCCTCGTTGCGGAACAATTACGCATTGGTTTTCTTGCGGAGCGGCCATAAATCTGTGCACATCACGCCCTCTGAGGAGAGGAAAGATGTCATCACGCTCTACAATGGCACTTTTAGCAACAACGTCACGCCTTCTGCCATTGCGAGGGTCATTATTGATTTTTACGAGCTTTCCATCCGTCACCGGAGTCACGTTCACAAAAAATATGCCGTTCACATCAGTAGTGATACCTTTTCGAGCCTGATAAACAGACTCGCCTGATGCATTGAACAGCTTTGGCCACACTTTTAGTTCTTGTTCTGTACCCACAAGCCATGGGCCTGCATCAGTTCCCGGAACCGGAATTGCACGTAGGCCCTCATAAGACGAAGTTCTATCGGATTGTTCTCCGGCAACTTTTGACTTCAAGTACCTGCGGTATTCAACTGGATATTTCGTCGCCTGTCCATTACGGCGAATCAGTAACAGCGTGGGCCAATTGGCGACACCCTCAAACGGTCGTAATGAACCATAATCTTCTACGACTGCCACAGTCATGGGTTCGTCACCGTCCTGGGTCCGCAACTTCCATCGCCTGAACCCCTGGCTAGACTCGTTCTTGAACACGGTGCCTGTGATGAGGAATGCAAGACTGCCACCAATCGCCACAAAACGTTCTAGCGCATGATAAGTGACAACCGTAGATATGTCGGATTGTATGCCGCCGACCCACGAATCTTCGCTGAAAATGTCCATTCGATCGCAAATCGGCTTGATAAATTCAGCATATGGACGAGGAAGATTACTCCATTTGACCCACGGCGGGTTTCCCGCGACTAAGTCCATATCTTTTATGCACCCGGCCTTAATACGATCAAACAGAATCAAACACCAGATACCATTCCAGTGATTGCGATGCAAGTCGACCAAGTCAATAATAGTTTGTTCAAAAATGTCGGCACTTTGCCTACTCAAATCAAGCACGGCAGATGAAAAGTTGCGTAGGGAGCCAAGGATGACTTTAGGGTCTAAATCAGAATCAATGCAGAGTCTCAGCTGATCCATAATCGAGAAGAAATCAGGTGCGACTGCGAGCTCTACGGGAATGGAGAAACTACGCTCTCCTTTTTCAGTCAAAATCGAATGCCTAAAGACACCATCCATCGGATCCGCCGTGTTAATGGCATCGGCCAAGAAAACTGGAAGCAGAACGGGATCATCTTGATTGAATCGTTCTGAAAGAAACACAACAATAGATGCCTTTGCAGTAAGAACCGCTAAAGGATTAAGATCAAAACCATACAATCCTGTTAGCAATTCTCTGGCTGTGGCTTTTTCAGAGGCTACCTCAATGCGCCGCCGAAGACCCTCTAGAATGAAAGTTCCACTACCGCAGGTGGGATCCAACAAGGACTGGCTCGGCATCCACCCAGCAGTGTCTATCACATGAGACGCCAACCAGTCTGGCGTGTAATATTCACCCAAAGCATGTCGCATAGGTGCTGGGGTAAATCCCATGTAGAGACCCTTGAATAAATCACGGACAGATTTAGGGTTTTTACGAGTTACATCAAAGTCGATGGTACGTAAGCGCTCCAACAACGTTCCCAGAGGGTGAGTCAAATCATCAGTGATGTCATCACCCAAATACCACGAGAAGAAATCAGTGCCAAGCATATTCTCAATGCCATACATACGGAAATAGTCGCCTTCTTCGACGTTCTTGAGGAACGCCTTGGGGGAAGGCGACGGGTTCGAAACCACTTCTGATTGCGCTGCAAGGGAATAAACAGCACAAACCTTCGCCACAAGAGCGATATATGTGCTTAATGCGAAAACATATGCCTGAGGATCGGAAGTATAGTCAACTCCATGCCTTCGGCTTGAATCTTCAAGATAGCGAGCGAGTCTTTCAGTTTCAGTTCCGTCTACTTGTCCGAAAAGTCGAACCCATTCCGTGTAAATCAAATTTGTGCGAGAAGCCTTGCTAGAGCATTTCGCACGAACGATAGCATTAAACAGGGAAGGCAACAGCTCCCTCCCCACTTCCGTATCAGGACCAATGAATTGCTTAAGCAGCAACGGGCTCACTAAAGGTCGCCCGCCATCAGCTATGCAATTCAAGAGACGATTCAGGCATAATTCATCAAAAGGACGAGCAGATTCCCAGACAAAGCCTTCCAAAGAGGAACGACCGAAGGTAATAGTCTCTCCATCCCACGCGATGAGTGAATACTCCTCAATGGAACGGCCCTCTTCAAGGGCAAGCAGCTCTGTATATTCCTCAGCCTGTGCACGAGCATGCCTGAGCTGAGCGTTATCGGTTCCATGAAAAGAACGTGGAGGTTCATATTCGATGATAGTAGAACCATGAACCGCGTCTATTCTCCTTTTACCTGAATTGAAGCTGTGCTCATAAGTATAGGAATTCCAGAACACTTTTCGCCGTTCGCAAAGTCGTTTCAGAACTTCCTCGCAGCCAATCTTTAACTGCTCTTCATTCATGGATGCACGAGTCACTTCAAGAATTTCGCTGAGAGATTTGGCCTTCTCTTCCCCTGTCAATTCACTCATGCATTGTTCTCCTTGCCCTCGTTCATCTTGCTTTAATCTTCAATGTTCTTACAGACAGACTTTAAAATATCACACAGCGAAAAATGAATGGGAAATAGTTTCGTCTTCATTCTGCCACATATTTCTACAAGCGTGTATCGGATATGGATGTGGGGGCGGAAGCCTGCTTCAAAGCGCGGCGCTCCGCTTTGGTGGGTCGTTCGAGAATCCACTCGGCGAACGCGCGGACGATGATAGATGCGACGATCACGCCGATGGATCCCCAGAAGCACGGGACGAAGTCCGGCTTCGCATGGTCGGTCCAGAACCAGACGACCAACGCGAGGATCAACGCCAGGCCGGCGGCCAGGGCGGCGAGCTTGTGGAACACAAGGGCGAACGTGCGGATGGGATGCGTGACCAGTCCCACCGCCAGCGCGACGACGACGAGCAGTGCGACGAAGCCGGCCGCACAGACGGCGACGCCCAGGTATATCGCGAGCATATAGAGTCCGAACATGATCGGCCTTCCTTCCCTCTTCTATTCCGTTTCTTCGGGCATGTAGGTGTAGTCGACGGCGACGCCCGCCGCCTCGAGCAGCACGGCCGCCTCGCGCACGGCGGCGGCGTGCCGTTTCACGGACGCCTCGGCCTTGATCCAGTCGGGCAGATCGTCGGACAGGTTGGAGACGCGCGAGAACGAGAGCGTGGCCCGCTCCTCTCCCCTGTGCCGTTCCACGATGGCCGCGACGGCGCGCCTGTGCTCAGCGAGATAGTGTTCGAGCATCTCCCGCATCCTATCCGAGGGTTGGATCCGGTATTTCTCCGACTCGTATTTCTTGACCATGTCCACGGTGAGGTTCGCAAGCACGGCCGCGTCGTGCTGGGTCATGCCGATGCGTTCGCGCGTCGCGCGCATCCACGCCTTGGCCTCGCTCCAATCCTCTTTTGCCATGGTCCCTCCTGGATATAAGAAAGCCGGATCCGCCTGCGCGAACCGTGATTATACTTTTAGTATAATCGAGGTTTTCTACAGGGCGGACCCGGCGTTTCCCGGGACGCGGCCGTGGCTGCGCCCCGGTTTCGTCACTCGGTCGGCATCGATGGATTATCGTCGGCCGTGGCCTTGCGCTGCTGGTCGAGCATCTGCTGCTGGATCAGAACGCTGTTGGTCTGTGCCGTGTACTGCTTCTGGGCCATGTCCATGCTTTCCCGATGGCGCTGCCCCTCGACGTCGGCGAAGACGAGCTGCTGGATGTTCTGCGCGAGCTGCATGAGCTTGTCCTTCTCGAGGATGGACACCTTGACGCTGTTCCTGCCGCCGGCCTGGTTGACGAAGTCGAGCTGCGCGCTCATCGTGTTCGCCAGGTTCGCGGCCGCGAGCAGGAGGAACAGGATTCCCACAAGCACGCTGCTCGAAAGGAACGAGAGTCCGGCGACGAGGAAGACGGCGCCCCAGACGAAGCTACCGAGGTTGAACTTCGTGTTCGTGTCCACGGACGCGATGTTGCGCAGCGGGATCGTCTGCGTGGACGAGCCGAGCGGGATCACGCCCAGCAGGGTGTTCGGACTCTTGTACATCACGCGCATGTTGCTCGCGGCGACGCTGGTCTTGAGCCAGAAGAGCACCACGGACGGGCTGAACCGGTCGCCGATGACGTCGGTCTCCCCCGTCGCGTAGGTGAATTCGGTCATGGTCTGTTGTGTCTCCGTCATTTGCTTTTCCTTTCCTTGTTGTTATTGCCGAAGTCGAAAGCGACGCCCTTGTCCTTGTCGATGACGAGCACGGCGTCAAACGTGCCGCCCTTCCTCGAGGTGAAGCCCTTGAGGCTGACCTTCCGGCCGTCGAGCAGCCTGCGCATGGTCGTGTCGGTGATGGTCTTGCCGGCTACGGTCGTCCAGGCGCGCCAGCCGCATCCCTCCGTGGTCCTCCATGTACCGTCGGATTGTTTCTCGCGCCGGTTGGTGGAGCATTGGAACACCTTGCCCGTTTTGACGACGGGCTTGCCGCAGCGTGGGCATGGGCCGAACGATTCCGTGTTCCGCGTCTTCGCCTGCACATGGTCCTGCCGGACGGTGGTCTGCGCGTCGGCCGGTATGCGCGCGGCGAGGTCGCGGAACTCCGTTTCGACCTGCGAGGCGTCCGCCTGTCCGTGTTCGACCTCCGAGAGGCGTCGTTCCATGTCGGCGGTCAATGCCACGTCCTTGAGCTTTGGAGCGACCACGTCGATCAGGGAACGGCCCTGGTCCGTGGAGCGCAGCTGCTTGCCCTTGCGGTCCACGTATCCGGTGCGGATCAGCTTCTCGATCACGTCGGCGCGCGTGGCCGGGGTGCCGATGCCTCCCGAGTGGGATTCGTCGTCGTCCAATGCGGCCTTGAGGTCCTTGTCCTCCACCCAGCGGCTGGCGTGTTCCATCGCGGCGAGCAGCGTCGCCTCGGTGAACGGCTTCGGCGGTTTCGTCTTTCCCTCGGACAATGTCGCGCCGCATTGCGGGACGAGTGCGATGGAGACTCCGGCGACGAGGTTCGCGGGGATGATGTTGCCCGCGGTCTCGTCGGCGGCGTCGCGATCCTCCTGCGGCACGTCGTGTTCGATGGCGTGCCAACCGAGGGAGACGGGCTGGTCGGAACGGCTGGTGAAACGGCATTCGCTCTCGGGCAGAAGTCGGCCTTCGTCCGGATGTTTCTCGCACCAATGCGGGTCGATGTTCGCGACGACGTTCGTCACGTCGTGCACGTAGTCGTCGCCCACGGCCTCCCACATGCGTCGCGCCACGCGAATCAATACGAGGCGTTCGTCGCCGCCGAGTTCGTCGAGCGTCGCCTTGTCGGCCTGCATGGTGGGAAGGATGGCGGTGTGGCCGGCCACCTTCGCGTCGTTCACGGTCAGTTCGAGATGTGGCCGTTCAGGTTTCGCGTCCGGTTCGATGAAGCCGGTGACGAGGCGGTCGCCTTCGGTGAGGCCGCGCAGCGTGTCCAGGTCGTCGTGCGTGATGTACTGCGAGTCGGTGCGCGGATACGTCGCCAGTTTTTTCTCATACAGGGATTGCAAGGCGGTCAGGGTGCGGGCGGCGGTCAGGCCGTGCAGCCGGCTCATGTCCTTCTGCAATCCGGTCAGGTCGTACAGGCGGGGCGGCGCGTCGTGCTGCTGTTTGCGGTCGGCCTTGAAGATCTCGAAGGTGAAGTCGTCCGAGTTGACGATCCGCAGCAGGGTTTCGGCGTCCTCCCGCTTGTCCAGGCGTTCGCCGGCCAGTTTCCATCCGCCCATCGGGGCGACGACCTTCCAGTACGGTTGGGCCACGTGGCCGGCGATTTGCCGGTCACGGTCCACGATCATGGCGAGTGTGGGCGTCTGCACGCGGCCGACGGTGAACCGCGCGTTGTAGACGAGCGAATAGGCGCGTGAAGCGTTCATGCCGATGAGCCAGTCGGCCTTCGCGCGGATCATCGCCGAATCGGCGAGTCCCTGGTATTCCGTCTCGTCCTTCATGGACGCGAGGGCGTCGCGGATGGCGTCTTCTTCCAGGCTCGCGACCCACAGGCGTCGCATCGGCTTGGAGACGCCGGCATGCTTCACGATCCGACGGAAGATGGCCTCGCCCTCACGGTCGGGGTCGCATGCGTCGACAAGCATGTCGACTTCGCCGCGGCGCATCAGTCCCGCGACGACCTTGTACTGGCGGTCCGCGCCCTTGTCCCGGCCGACCTTCCATTGCCAGTCGGGTGTCGGGTCGATGGGCAGAGTGTCGAGGCTCCACCTGCCCCAGTCGTGGTCCTTGTATTCGTCGGGCGCGGCCAGGTCGACGAGGTGGCCCTGCGCCCAGGTGACCAGGTCGTCGCCGACCTCGATGTAGCCGTCATGCTTTTCCGTATGCCCGCCGAGCGCCTGGGCGATGGCCTGGCCGACCGAATGCTTCTCGGCGATGATCAATCGCATCTCGCATCACTTCCGATCATCAGTAGTTGCCGGACGCCCATGCGGGACGTCCGTCATCCGAAGTGCCGGGTTCGGCGGCGTCCTGCGGGGCGGTTTCGTCGTCCGTCGCCTGGACGTCGGATCCGGTCGTCTCCGGATCCGTCACGGCGTCGGCCGCCGGCGCGACGGTGGGTTCGGCGGAGACGGTTTTTCTTCCGGCCGGCGCGGCGACGAGTTCGCCCTTCGCGTCGAACGCGATGTTCTTCTCCGTTCCGGTCATCGCCAGCTTGTCCGCGATCATCGTCCGACTCATGCCGGGGAACGCCTTCTCGAATTGCCTCGCCGCGTCGCGCAGCGCCTGCGCGCTTTTGCGGAAATTGTCGAGGCGGTTGTCGAACTTCTTCGCCGCCGTCTCCTTGCGTTTGAACGACTCGCGTTCGTCACGCAGGAAGTCGTCCACGTAATCGGATGCCATGGTCCGTTTCCTTTCCAGTCTTGTTTTCATCGGTTCCCGGTTTTGATCCGGCTGGAACCATGGTCGCGCGATTGGACACGCGCCGGTTTGGACAGTCGGGCTCCGCCAGGATCACACGCTTGTGATCCTGGCTTCGCCGGAAACGGAGCGCGGCCCTGGGCCGCGCGCTATCTTCGCCGACCCTTCCGGAATTTCCAGGCGTCGACGCCTGGAAGGGAACGGTCGGCCGGCCATGGTTCATCATCACAGCCCCGCGCCCGCGTCTTCGGAACTGCGTGTTCCATGCTCCGCTCCGGGAGGGCTTCGCCCGATTATCCCGAAGCGGGCACGGCCCACGCGTCCTCCACCGCGCGGCGGGACCGCGAGGCTGCCCCATGTCCGGCGAAAGGAAAACAGGGACGCCGGTGGGACACTAAGGAGTGGAACCATGCGGATGGAACCGATGGAATTGCAGCACGCCGTCTTCGAGACCGACGGGGGACGAATCGACGCGATGTGGAGCGACGCACGGCTCCACGCGGGCGACATTCCCGACGGATGGCACTGCTACGCCGTCAGGGGCGGCGACGGCGGATGGCCGCCATGCAGCATCGAGAAAACAGTATGGGTCAACCACGCGGGCGACATCATCACGCCCGACGACCTCGACCCGCTGCTCGAAAGGAACGGGTGGATGCTCGTCATCAGGGACTGGTGGTTCACCGACGAACCGTTCGGGTGCGCGGAATGAAAGGAGACATGGACATGAAGGAGAAGAACAGGGCCGAGGAATGGTTCCGGACCAAACACGACGAGCTCGCCGGGACGGCGCGTGCCAACCTCGCCGCACACGACTTGGAACCCGGACAGGAGGCCTACCATCTGGACAGCCTCCACTATGCGACCGCCGAACAGATGGAGGCCATATGCCCGACGGGCATCGACTTCGACCGGTACGCGACTCTGGCGAACGGCAGCGTCGGATACGACGAGGCCGACGCGCATTGGGCCGACGCGGCATGGTGGGACGAACAGGCGCGAGCCATGTGGGACGAGGTCGACGACATCCCTGACGACGGCCTCTACTGGACAAGCGTCGAAGACTAAAACGTCATCGCCGTTCCCGGCCAAGTGACGCCCCGGGACCGATGCCGCCCGCATGACGCGGGCGGCGCCTCCGGCGGCCGGAGGACGACTCCCGTCCTCTGGACTCCACGCGCCGGGAACCGTTCCCGGACCCGACAGGGCGTCGCCGTGGCACGGAGGCCACGTCTCGCCGACGGGAAACGGAGCACGGCACCAATGCCGCGCGCATCCCGAGGATTTTCTTTTGACCGGCCGGCTGACGCCTTGATCATAGCGGCACGCGGAACCCGTCAACGCCCGCGCAGCGAAACCCGTGGTTTCGACGCGTTCTCATGACGGAACCCGCTACCACCGCTAGCGCTTTCGCTTGACCATCCGGTCAAAAGAAAAATATCCTAGAATGGAAGACAACGAAAACAAGGAGGCGGACATGCCGGTCATCAGCATGTTCTTCGGAATCATCATCACCATGAACGCGGACGACCATGTTCCGCCGCACATCCACGCCAGATACCAAGGCCACGAAGCGTCCTTCACCTTCGATGGCAACCTGCTCAAGGGAGACCTCCCGCGCAAGCAGCGCAAACTGGTCGAGGCATGGGTGCTGCTGCATGCCGAAGAGCTGGAAGCCGACTGGGAGCTGGCCTTCAACCTCGAGCACCCATTCAGAATCGACCCGCTACGCTGACAAGGAGGCAACGGACATGACCATCGACTATTCAATCAAAGTGACCCAATGCGAGCCCATGCCCGGCTACAAGCTCAAGGTCACCTGCTCCGACGGCGCGACCGGAATCTTCGACATGTCCCGATACATCGACCGCGGCATGTTCAAACCGCTCAAGGACCCGCAGACGTTCGACCGCGTGCGCCTCGCGTTCGGCGTGCCCTCATGGCCCGGCGACATCGACATCGCCGCGGAACGCGTCCGCTCCGACATGCAAATCATCTAGAAGCCCACGCGCATCCGCCCCGACCGTCATCAAGACGGCCGGGGCCTTTTCATGCCCGTATGCATGACGGACATGACGCGCCACCAACGACCCACCGGCCCCGCGATTTTTTCGCGGGGCCTTCTCGTTTCCCTGCTCCAAGTGTCCAAACCCATCGCCGTTTCCACGACGGACGATTGGCGTAAGACACCGGCCGTCCCCTCAAGGCCATGGGCGAAAGGAGCAAGGAGTGAACGCGATCATCCTTCACGGCATTGCGCAATCATGCCGTGCGAAATCACTCCCAATCAATGAAATTGATATGGGAGTAGCAAGTGACGTGAACGTATATACGTTCACTCGATTCGCACCGCGAATCGGCTTGCTCGGGAGACCCAGACCCCATGGTCGAGCAAGCTCTCCAGACCGCTTCGCGGCATCACGGACGTGCCGTCCGCACACCTCCACAGGAGGTGCGAAATGAGCTGGGCGAACAAGCGCCGACGCACCGTGCAGAAGCTCGTCACGTTCACTCCCGACGAGTGGGAACGCGTCAATTCGCTGCACAAAAAGGTGAACAAGTACACGACAAGATACCGTTCGTTCACCGTGTTCGCACGCAAAATGCTGACCGATGGCGAGATCCGCGTCACCGAGATCAGGCCGCTGACAGACCCCGAGCCGCTCGCCAGAGAGATCGGCCGCATCGGCGTGAACGTCAACCAGATCGCCCACTGGGCCAACGCGAACGAGCACATCACCGCCGAGCAGGTGGCCGAGCTCCGCGCGTCGTTCGACCGCATCGAGCGTCTGCTCGGCGACCTGTTCGCCAACAAACGCACCGCCGGGAAGGACGTGTGAGCATGGCCGTGGTCAAGCTCGGCAAGCCCGTGAAATCGAATCTCGGCGGCCCCAACGGGGCGATGGCGTACATCATCGACCCCGCCAAGACCGACGGCGGAAGACTGGTCAGCTCCAACTACGAGCGGACCGGAACGGACTACGACGCGCTGGCTGATCCAATGCTCGAAGACAACGAGAACTCACCCAAAGGCATCCAAAAGAACAGCCGTCTGGCGTACCACATCAAGCTGAGCTTCAGTCCCGATGACCCCGTGACGCCCGAGCGGGTGCACGAACTCGGTGTGGAGTTTGCGCACCGCATCACCAGTGATGAATACAAGTTCGTGGTCGCCACACACACCGACCGCCACCACCTGCACGACCACATCATGGTGTGCGCCGCCTCCCGATACGGGAAGCATCTGAAGGCGGAACTACCCAAGGACATCATCGAACAGTGGCGCGTCATCGCCAACGAGATCAGCGAGAGGGAGGGGCTAAGCGTCATCTTCAACCCCGCCACCGAGCGGGTCGCACGCAAAATGCGCGGCGCCGAAACCACGCCGAACGAAGACCCGACGACACAGGCACGCGACCCCAAACATGTCGAAGAGACTTCCGAACCGGGCACGGCGGCGACGGCGCGAACGACGCGACGGGCCGAAAACGAGGAGCCGATGGAGCGTCGCTACGGCATGTCGATGGAGGAGATCTACGCGTCCGCGAAGGGCCTGGGCGTCAAGGACCAGCTCCGCATGCTGATCGACCTGACCCTGGCCGGCGCGGAGAACTTCGAGGACTGGAGGAACATGCTCGACGTGCAGGGCGTGGACGTGACGGTCCGAGGACAGCACTTCACGCTCACCATGAAGGACACCGGCTTCAAGGTCCGAGACACGAAACTCGGCTCGGCGTACGACATGACGAACATCATGGCCGGACTGCAAAGCACGCCCGTCATCCCCATCACGTTCAACCGTCGGCTCGTCGCCAAACAGACCAGGAAGACGGTCACCGTGTGGCTGCCCGGCACCCACCGGAAGAAAAAGATCACGTTCGACGCGAAGCGTCTCGTGGACGACGGCGGATCCACGCTGCGCGCGTTCCTGCCCCTCCACCGCGACCAGATCATCCTCGACCCGTCCAACCGGTACGCCGGCAAGACCACCACCCACGGCCTCTACCAGTGGTTCGGCGAACCCACAAGCCGGCTCCAACCACCGGCCCCCCCCCAACGGCTGGGTCGGGGTCT
>OGPO01000511.1_pt1 | contig 32599 bp, 19 predicted proteins | sample 1553041 | NCBI WGS metagenome assembly OGPO01 (sample SAMEA2580281, study PRJEB22360) | human gut metagenome | biome: human gut; feature: human-associated habitat; material: faeces | place: Denmark | collected 2008/2010 | reverse complement strand
ACTGATTTAGTGCCTACTATTAAGTGCTTACCACTGGAAACCAGAGAGTTAAGCTCCAAGCTTAAATTTAGAAATACTATCTTGGTTTATCTAAAAGTAGATGAGAGTGCGGGCGCAAACCTAAAAGACAATTGGCTTTATATCCACTCACCTGAGGTCTTATCTGGACGCATGTGTGATTATGCTAATTGGTCTAAAGACATGCAGCTGGGCCAAAAAGAGCACATTGTTTGCTTTGAGTACTGGGCACAAGAAAGTGATGCTTTATGGCAAAAAGATAATGAAGCTCTCATAGAGCAAGCCAAAGCTGATGCTATTGCCTCAGGTATTTTTACAGCAGGTTCTATTAAGGAAGGCTTCGTTCATAGGCTATACAAAAGCTATCCTATGTATGTTGACGACTATGCTCAGGTCATGAAGTCCATTTCTAATGAGTTAGATAAAATTGCAGGCCTTTATTTTATTGGCCGCAATGGTAGCTTCAAGTACAACAATATGGATCACTCAATTCATATGGGTATTTTAGCTGCTCATAAGATTGCTAATAAGTACCACGGCTCGCTTTGGGATCTCAATTTTGATGGTTCTTTGTAGTTGGTAATTTGTAAATTTTTTAGACAGTGTTTTATGGAATCAACAACCAATACTTTAAGTAGCGAACAAAAAGCTGCGGCTCAAAACTCAAATTACGCTGGCGTAACTTGCTCAGTAGAGCCTATTTTTAAGCGCAGGCCATGGCTATTAGTGGTACTCGCTGTGATAGCTCTTATGATTGAGGTATTAGTATTTAATAGCTCAGCTTTGTTTTTTGATAAGGACAAATATCAAGAGATTGAGCTTACTTTGCCAAAGGTTAATATCAAGGGAGAGCAAAAAGATGGCTTTTTAATAAACCAGAAAAATAAGGCCTTAGAGATTAATTTGCCTAATATTGATGTGGGTAGTATTTACTTTACCACTAAGTATGGCTCACCCTTAATTACAGATTTTGAAGTTGCTATTAAAGATCAAGGCTTAAGCTACCAATGGGCTAAAGTAGCTACAGGTCAGGTGTTAACTTTAGGCGCTAATGAACATAGCTCAGCTTTAGTTAAGGTATCATCTAGCGGCAAGGCTAAAGCACTGCAAGTGGCCTTTAACTTAAAAGGTAATAGTGCTTTTTTAATTACCAAAGTGGTCATTAATCAAGCTATTCCTTTTAATTTTTCATTTATACGTGTAGGCCTGATGCTTGGGTTGTTTATGGTCATCAGCGTCTTAGCTTGTGGTTGTGCTCGTAATCGTTCTATAGCAGTAGATGGTACTTTATACAAATGGATTAACAGAGCCATTTTAGTGGTTGGTGTGTTAGCGAGTGCTTTAACTTTCCATGTGATGGCACCTTGGTCAGCTAGTGCTAGTGGTTTTAAGCCTATTGCTTTAGGAATCTTACCTTACTCTACTGCTGATGGTAGTGTATTAGTGGACTTACCTAAAAATGATGAGGAATTTATTACTTTAGATGCCTTTGCCCAGCAACTTGATGCTTGGCTTAAAGGTCAACTAGCTTTAGATTTCAAACCTGATGCTCGTCTACAGTACTTAGACAATGTCTATGACCCATCTGAGCGTAATTTTAAAGAAGTACCTTACTTATGGGATAGAGCCTACTATGAGGGGCATTATTATTCATATTTTGGTATAGCTCCTATTATTACCACTTATTTGCCTGTTTATCTCATTACAGGCAAGCTGCCTTGCAGTTCACTAGTTTTATTTATTAATTTGTTGTTTGTCGTAGTTGCCTTTAATTACTTGTTAACTCGCTTAACTAGTCTCTTTATGACTAAGGTCAATCCATTATTGTTCTTGTTAAGTAAGCTTGGTGCTTTATTAATGACTCAGGCTTTCTTTGTCACTTATGGTTTTACCTTCTACAACATTGCTTATTTAAGTGCTATAGGGTTTTTCTGCCTAGCCATAGCATGGTCATTATCGTATTTGCAATTTATTCCTAAAGATGGCTCATTAAGCTGTGCCTGGCTCAAAAAATTAACTAATAACAAAGCTCTCTTGCAACTATTTTTAGCAGGAGTAGCTTTGGTGGGACTAGTAGCATCAAGACCTTTAGACTTATTGTTCTTATTATGCTTTATGGTGCCTTTCTTTATTCATTTATTACTCTCCAAGAGTTTAGTGGCGGATAAAGTAAAGTCGTTTGTTGTAGTGGCTGTGCCTGTAGTAATAGGTGCTGTTGCTCTTATGAGCTACAACTATCTACGCTTTGATTCAGTATTCGAGTTTGGCCAATTTATGCAGTTGACCGTCTTTGATACTAACTTCCATATGGCAAACTTAAGTATAGAGCGTGCCTGGACTATTTTGACTCACTTCTTATGGTCAAGCTTTAATTATGCCTCTCAATTTCCATATGTGCTGTCTAACAGTGATGTAGAGCTGAATATGGGTAATTTTAGCTTTGTGCCTGACAGATCGGGCATTTTAGCTTATGTCTTTACTTGGAGTATTTTCTTAGTAGGAATGAGTATTAGCCGAACAGGCCTCTTTAAACCATTAAATGCTCAAGGCTTTATAGTGCGCTTTAGTGATTTGAGCGTAAAAGAGCAAATCAACTATCTATGGTCAGTAATCACCATGGTGATTATTGTGCTAATTCCTCCATTTTTAATTTTAATTGGAGGCAATGCAGGTCTGATTCAGCGCTATATCACCGATGTAATGATGGTAGTAGCTGTATTGTGCTTTATGCAAGCTAATTTACAGCCAATCCAGAACAACATTCATGATACTAGGGAGAGTGCTAGTTTTAAGGCAATGATTTACATTACCTTAATCGTAATGCTTCTTATGACTTTAGCTCAGGGCTTCTTCTTATTGTTTGGTTCTGGAACCTTAATTAAAGATGTCAATCCAGACTTTTTCTTGAATGTTAAAGAGATTTTCAGTCCACTAAGCTTCAATAAGTTTCTATAGTCCTAAGGTAAAAGTACTTTAATAAAAAGGGGAAGCAGTTGAGCAATCTTCTACATTGCCAGCAACTTCCCTTTTTTTGATATTAAGTAGTTAAAACTAAAGCTTACGACAAAGAGATTCAGTCTTTAACAGTAGATACTTATCGACTTTATTGCAGTTCAAACTAAACTCAAAGCAAACTAATACTAAGCACTAATAGTCTCTCCAGCGTCTGCTGCCTAAGCGTATCTTGAACTCATGGCTTAGGCTGTAACTCAGCTCCTAAATATAGCGCAACCCATCCCATTATTGTTTACGATGGCATCCCCAAAAAACCTGTTCAAAGCTAGGTTTTAACTAGCTAAATTGCCGACATCTTAGTCCTAAAATATTGACTATTTTTTTTTTTACGTTAGAATTTAGGGCAACATTTATTTCTTATACATACCTTTTAAATATGTATCTAGTGATAAAGCATTAGGCATTACTTACGCTTATTAAGTCTTACCTGGCAAATTGCTTTAAATAACTCTCTCAGCGCTTATATCTCACCCATCACAAACTATGAGTTGATCGGCTTTTGTAGCTTTTCTTTACCGTTAGTGTATAGCTTCAAGATATAGGTCTGATAAGGAGAATAGGTTCGGTTGGCTCGTATTTGGTGAACAGACTAATCCTAATGTAATAAAGCAATGCAAGCTCAAATGCATCAGGCCAGGATAGAAAAGATAAGAGCGTAATTTAGTTAATGTCAGCCACGTTGTTTATTTATTTTGATGGCTTGCCATTAATAGGAAGTACTGTGATTGTTAAGATTGCTGGTCCAAGTAATTTAAGTAGCCAGGTTTGTAGCCAATTAGCGTCTTTGGGCTTATATATTTCGCCTTCTACTACTATTGCTCGTAATTTTTTGTTTAACGGGCCAGTAAACATTAAGCCACAAACAACGCTCTATCGTGTTCAAATTGATGCTTACAGCTATATCATGCCGCAGTCTACAGTAGTAACTACAAAGGTTGGACGCTATTGCTCTATAGGTCATCAGGTAGACTTAGGCTTGGGATACCACAATTATAAAGTAGCGAGCACATCATCAGCTTTTTATCCTTTCGAGCTTTTCCCTGGCATTAACGATAAGATAACTTATATGCCTGAATGGTTAAAAGAAAGAAACTATCAAAATACAGCTCAAGTAACCATAGGCAATGATGTATGGGTAGGTGCTCATGCTCTAATTCCTGGCGACGTAACTATAGGCCATGGTGCAGTAATTGGTGCGGGCGCTGTGATCACCAAGGATGTTCCTCCTTATGCTGTAGTAAGTGGAAGTTCTAATGGCAAGCCAAAGATTCAAAAATATCGCTTTTCAGATGAGGTGATTAGTGATCTCTTAGAGCTCAACTGGTGGGACTACGATTTGCCTAAAATGATGGCTCAGGGAATTAAGGTTCCTTATGAGAATGTTAAAGACTTTATCTCATTTATGAAAAATGAAGATTTGAGCAAGTTCTTAATGATTCCAAATAATTGGCGCTTACTATCCATCATTAATGAAAATAGAGTTCAACTCACTCCAGGTCAAAAGGACATGTTCATGGATTTTATCCAAATTGAACTACCTGATATTGAGTAATCTTTGGAAGGGTAAATAACCAAGGTGATTCAAACTTAAGCAGAAGCCCTATTAATCAGATAGCCCCATTAATTCTTCATTAATGGGGCTATTTGTATTAGTTAGGAATAGCAATGAGTGCTAAATCTACTAATGGGTGGCAGAGGGTGCTACGACGTAATTGGAAGCTATAGTTTAGATTTAAAGCCTCAATAACGCTTTTTAGCTCATAGAACTCATAGCCATTATGATAGGTGGCCAAAACCAGTACTGGGCGTTGGGTTTTAATGGTATTAAGGGCACCTTTTAGCACTTGAGGCTCAAAGCCTTCAACGTCAACTTTAATAAGTCCTACTGATAAATTATGTTCCTGGACGTACTCATCTAGAGTAATTACCTCAGCTTCCTCATAGGAGTCAGGGCCTAAGCCATAGTCCATTGCCATACTGGCAGTAGCATCACTTTGTAAGCCTTGGCCTTTACTAAGCTTTAAGATGCCTTTTTCATCGCCTAAGCCTTTTTGGACAGGAATAATATTACCCTGATTGATATCTTGCTTGAAAAGGTTGGTTAGAGTGTCAAAAGAAGCCTTGCTTGGCTCAAAAGTGTAAATCTTAGACTCTGGGAAAAGTGCTCTAAATAATGAGAGGCTATCACCTACATAGCCACCAACATCAATGACTGCTTTACCATTAATAGCTGATAGCTTTTCGGTAGGCACATCGTACATACCGTAACGATTAGTAATGCTTGAGCCCCACTCAAGGTTAACTTCGTTAACTAAGGGAATAGTTCCTTGCTCTTTAATGGCGTGGTAGTTGTTAAATAGTTTTTGGTCTTCCACAGTCCATAAAAAGTCTTTTTTCACCAGCACTGCATCAGTGAATTTAGCTAAATCCAATAAGCGCTCATGATGATCGATATAGGCACAAGAAATTTCATCCATGCCTTCTTTTAAGCTGGCAAGTCTTTGAGCCATTACCTGGTTTTCACGGTAATCAACAAAGTTTTTTAGCAAAGGAAAGTTAAAAGTCTCGTAATGGCTGACAACATAATTACCAAATTGCTCTGCATTAAGACTAATCTTTTGGTTGTTTTCAATAATATTAGCAACTATTGCATTATTGTTGCTGCTTGAGTGAGAAAGGTTGTTTGACATAATTATAAGAAAATGAGAAGTAAGATGATTGCCTAGAGCTTGTTGTATAGCCTAAATCTGAGACCTTGTTGCAATCAAAGCTATGTTAAAGTCTATGTAAGTAATACTAGCGAAACGGTATTTCAATATCAAAAAATAGGGGGGGGGGAGAGCCTAAAAGTAATATAATAGACTACCTGTACAGACAAAATAAAAGCTGAACAAAAACCAGGTAATAATAGGGTTTGTGACCATTTAAACTCGTGTGGCCCTTATCAGTGATAGTGTCAGATGGATTAATTGGGCAAAACTGAATTTAGCTCTTTTTGGTAGCTGTCTTTTAAGGCCAGCTAAACACTGGCATTTAATGTTTAATTGTTTTTGATTATGGAAGGCACATATGCTTATGTCGGTTACAAAGCTTATGTCTGTATAGGCAGAGAATATATTATGAAATAGCTTCTTTATATTGTTTGTGTTGAGAAATGGATAAGGCGAAATTAGAACAGCTGATCGAGCTACACAAAGAGGGCCAAGGTGCCGTTAGGATCTGTAGGACAATTGGCCAAAGCAAAGGAATTGTTTCTTGGCATCTGGCATTTTTGAGTGTTCATGGTGAACATGAGTTACGCTTGTACAACGAAGGCATTGGACGGCCATCTTATTCAAAAGCGCAAATTCTGGGAATTTATAACTTTGTATTAAGAACTCATTGCAGTTTTGATCGGGCAGAGGTCTACTTTAAGATTCGTCGTAATAAGTTGCTTGAGAAAGTGAAAAGGTACATTGGCAAAGAAAACATAGGGAAAGAAGTGCCTGATGCAGTATTAATGATCCCTAAGTTAGGAAAAGATTGTGACCAGCGTTAACTGAGGTATGTTGTTCTTATAGTAGCAAGACTGACACATCTCCTATGCTTACTGGTGATAGTTGTCAGTCTTGTTGTAACTTCGATGGCAAAAGTCTTAAGTGCTCTATCAATAGCCCTTATTATTGAAAATTGCATTTCCTGCTGATTGCTTTGTGCTTAAATGCAAGTTCTAAACTTTTGAAATACCTATTGTGATAGCTAGTGGTTAAGACTTAACGATAATAATAGAGCCACCTTCATCAGCAATTGGCAATTTAGCTAGACGGCCATGTTTTTGCTCGTATTCTGCTATTACTTCTTTAATGCCACGAATCATGCTGTGATTGTAGTCGTGCATAAAGATAAAGCCGCCAGGTAGGGTGCGCTCATAGAAAAATTCTAAAGCTGCTGCCATTGGTTGCTTAAGATCCATGTCTAACGAGGTAAAGACAAATTTAAGATCTTTTACTTCCTGGCAAGTGTCCTCAAATAAGCCTTTGTGAAAGCAGGCTTTGTCTTTAAAAGGCAGGATGCTTTTAACTAAATCAATACTAGTAGAGTTAAAGTCTTGCTGATCTTTAAAGAAGTTGTCGATTAAGCCCTTGTCATAGTCGTGATTGACCTGCTCTTTGTTAAAGCCCTCAAAAGTATCAAATAAATGAAGGGTACGATCTTTAAAGGCAGCATTAATTAAGTATGAAAAACCTCCTCGCCACACGCCAGCCTCAGCAACACAGGCATCACTATTAGCCAAAGTGCTATCAGTGGCAATCATTTCTGCGCAAAGTTGCATAGTACGCCATCTAAAATAATCATGTGCATCAGTTTGCGCAAGTAATGGGGCAACAGCTTGATCATATGCCATTCGAGGGGTAATAATTTGGCCTGAGTTTTTTACAACTTCCATGAAAATGGACATAAGGTTTTGGAAATTTTGCTGATTAAAGCTAAACATAAATTAATCTCTAAGCATTGGAACATCAGTCTTTGTGTTGCTTAGAAAGAACATTCTCTAAACAAGCAAAGGCCTCCTTATGGGAACCATAAAAGTAACAATATAAAAATTATTCATTACTTGCAAAATATGCATCAAAATAATAGAAAAAAAAAATGCTCGTGTCAATAGAGCAATGTCCCAGTATTTTTAGGAGATTGGCTTAAATATTGAAACCATGCTTAGGGATTGATTGGTAGGGGGAAAAAATAAGAGCTGCTAAACCAAGGTGCTTAGCAGCTCTTATTTAAAAAATGTGGAGGGATATTTTGTACTAATAGCGATCACGTCTTTGCTTGCGAGTTGGACGTGGAATAAAGACAAAGATTACGCCAGCTACAGCGCCGCATAAAGCAATAATGGCACCTTGCATCCACCAACGCATTTGCATATCAAGCTCTTTAGTCTCTAAGCGGTCTGCATATTCACGGTAGAGCTCATCAAGCTCATTGATAGTGGCATCTTTGGTGCTAAGAGTATTCTTAAGGTTAGCATTCTCTTTAGTAAGGATAGCTAGTTGTTCTTGGGCTGTTTTAAGCTCACGAGATAGTTCGTTATCGTAGTTGGCCAAGCGATACTCAAGATCCTTAATTTCACCATTAAGCTTATCAACTAATGGAGCACCACACATTTGTGGAGTTAAGCTCTCTAATGGGATCCAGAAAGTATCTTCATCTTTTTTTAATTGAGCCCAACGGCCATTATCTGAGTAACGTAAAAAAGTAAGCTCATCGCCAATAGAACGGCTGCCAGTTACTCTATAACCCTCAGAAGGGCCTGAACGAGTCCACACTTTAACATTATCAGCTACATAAACAGGGCCGCCAACATAATAGCCATTAGCATCAGGCTTTGGCTTAGGGGCAGGAGTTTGAGTAGTGTCTGTGGTTGCCTGCTCTACATTGTTAGTAGCTGGTGCAGCATTAGCTGTTGGTTCTGCACTGGCTAAACCAATACCAAAACATAGGCTAAAAGCCAGAGCAAAAGGAAAAGTCTTATTAATGCGCACTTAAATAATCCTATATTAACTAAACAAAAGATCAGCTTACATAAGCAATACAAAATAATTAGGAAGTGAGCTTTGCTACAAGCATGTAAACACCAGCACATATTATTTTGTGACAGGCAATTATAAGCCGAAGTAGTAATAAATGTTAAGTATAGTTGTGAGATAATAGAAAGTTTTTAGCAGAGAACAAAATCGGTAAGCTCTTTGCGCAATATCTATATTACTGGCTGGTTAGTTTACAAGTGTCATAATCAAACACATATTTAAAGATACGGCCCATAAGGAAAGAGTTCCATTTAGAGTTGAATAGTAAGATGATTTGTTTAAATTTTGGTGAAGGCTTGGATGCGAGCAAGGGATATATAAACACTTTTGATCTTGCACAAGAGCAGGCAAATAATAAGAGTGCCGTCTTTGAACCTTGGGCTTGGGCAGACTTAAGCTCTATTAAAGACAATAGCGTATGTAGCGCTAAGTTTGACTATACTTTAGAAAGAATTAATGGTGGTAAGGAAAACCTATCATTACTACAGATCTTAAAGGAACTCTATCGTATCTGTGCGCATGGTGCCTACATTAAAATTACTACTGCTGCACCAATTTACAATAATGCTTTTAGCGATCCAGCTATTGTGCGCAATATTACTGTAGATGCTGTTAAGTTCTTTGATGCTCAGCAGCGTAAGGTTCTTGCTCAAGATAAGCGTAGCTATTTGACCTGTAAGGCTTTTGATCAAGCCAATATTAACTTTAAGCTATTAAAGACCAATTATGAGCTAAGCCCTGTATTAATTCAGGCAGTTCAGCAAAACAACTTTGAAACTAAAGAGCAGTTAGAGGCATTAATTGCTGCTAATCCAAAGCATTGCTTGGGCTACACTTTTCATTTGGTGTGCGTAAAACAAGAGGGTGATTTCTTTGCCTTAATTAACATGCCAAAAGAAATTGCTACTTTAGACCCTGCCGCAGAACAAGAGTTTAATGCCAAGTTGCCACAAGGTCAGCGTCTTGCAGGCGATCTCAGTCCATTTGTCATGCGCACTTATGATCCTGATGTGTACCATAGCTATATTGCCCAAAGCTTACATTATATTGGCTCTTGGGAGCCTGGAGAGAGCTTATTATTTAGCCAGATAATTAACATGTTTGCTCAGCAATACAGCAAGTTTAAGTTTGCCAACATTGGAGCTAACATTGGTTGGTACTCTATTTTGGCTGCTAAGCTTACCCATAAAGTAAGTGTTGATGCTTTTGAGCCTAATCCTAAGACTATTGAAATTCTAAACAGCAATATTGAGCTTAATCAGCTTGAGCGTCAGGTTAAGGTCTTTGGCTTTGCATTATCCAATGAAAAGAACAAGAGTGATTTCTTTGTTAACAAGCATAATGATGGTAGTAGCTCATTAGTTCATAATGAAAACTTAGAATCTCTTGATCAAACTAAGCTGGAGCAAATTCAGATTGCTACAGACACTATGGACAATGTTTATGGCGCATTAGATCCTAAAGAGTGGCCAAATGTCATCTTAATGGACACTGAGGGTCATGAGCAATTTGTTCTAGATGGCGCACAAGAGCTCTTTGCAAAAGGCTTTAGACCTTTAATTGTGAGTGAGTTTGCTCCTAATTTAATGGCTTTACGTGGCAAACCTGACTATTACCATAATTTAATCAACAATTATGGCTATAAGGCATATGTAATTGTATTTGATGAGAATCAAATGAATGCCCAGCTAAAGCTTGTAGATGGTGCATATTTAGACGAAGCCTATGAGAGACTTAAGAAGCCTCCAAAAGATGAGGAAGTGGCTTTTATGAATGTTATCTTTGTTCCTGATTACTTTGAGCAAAAAGATGGTGCGCTAGGTTTTAAAAAATAGTACTTATTAACACTGTTTAAATTGCAGGCAAAAAGCTGGGCTTACAGTACGTATCCCAGCTTTTTTGCTTTTTTAGGCTATAACTATGTTTAACGGTAGGGTTTAATCTTATAGTGGGAATACATCTGTTCTACAGTCTACATGTTAAGCAGTTTATATCTTAGCTTGCTAAGCTTTGCTTAATGGAGTGGTTAAAGCCATTGGTAATTCTTTGCTTTGCTGATTGCAGAAGTTAATATTTAAAAAGCCATACGCCAATTGATATGGTTATAGGAGTAAAGGAGTAGCTTATTTATCGAGTTTAAACTTGTAAAAAGCTATCTTCCCCCTTCCCCATGTCAGTAAATAGCCTTGCATGCCTTGGTTTAGCTTATCCTGTTCTAATAAAGTGGCTGCTGATAGTTAGATATGTACTTTGCTGTATATTTTTGATCTGTGGGTCAATCCTGTGAAGTGTAGTGTAATGCTGTAGAGTGCCTTGGGGATGAATGGTTTATATTTGGAAGTGCGGCCTAGTTGGTAGTTAATTGGATTGAAGGGCATTGATGTGGAGTGAAGTGCTCTTACAGGGGCTTTATGGCTGGGGAGCGGGCGGTTGAGTGAGTTTCTTTGGAGAGTGAATCACTAATTTTAATTACAGTTGCGCTTAAGTGGCTCTAAGACTGATATTATGGAAGCATAAGTTAACTCTTGAGTTTGATCTGGAGCTAAATTCTTATTCTGGGTCATCACTGATTATTCTGTTAAGGAAATGCTTATGCTAGTTTTGGGTAATTATCCTTATGCTATTTTTCCTAACCCTAAGCAATTGCCTCAGCTACCAGAGGAGTTGTTAGCGGACGGCAAAAATTATTATGAGCGTCTTAAGCAACGAGCTAGTGCTGAGCAAATGGATGTTTTTGAAAGACGTACAGAGCTTATGTATGTCTTATCCATGTCTGAGTTTGTAGCTAAGACATTGATTCAATATCCTAAAGAGTGTGCGGATCTTATTGCCCAGGGTGCTTTGGATGACCATTGCTTTTCCTTAGATGCTACTGAATGTATTCATGAGCAGATTGTGCCAGGCCTTAGTGATGCCGACTTAAAAAAGCGTCTGAGAGTCATACGTCGTTGCCGTATGGTAATTATTGCATGGCGTGACTTAACTGGCAGTGCAGATATTGAGGAAGTTTTTGTCTCTTTATCTAACTTAGCTGAGAGCATAGTAGATAGAACTGTTTATGTAGTCCGAGATGGTCTAAAACAGGTATTTGGCGATGCCTATGATAAAGATGGCAAGCAAATGCCTTTATTGATTTTAGGCATGGGCAAATTAGGTGGTGGTGAGCTTAACTTTAGCTCAGATATCGATCTGATGTGCTGCTATCCTTACGATGGTCAAACTGAAGGTGGCACTCGCTCAATAACTTTTCAAGAGTACTTTACTAAAGTAGTACAGCGTCTTTCTAATTTGCTCAGTGAAGTTACTGCTGATTCGTTTTGTTATCGTATCGATTTACGCTTACGTCCTTTTGGTGATGCAGGCCCATTGGTATCTTCTTTTGATGCCCTTTCTTCCTATTATGAAACTCAAGGCCGTACCTGGGAGCGCTATGCTTTAGTAAAAGCCAAGCTTATTGGTGACTATCATAACTGGGGCTCTTATGGCGATGAGCTAATTGAGCTGCTTCGTCCTTTTGTTTATCGTCGTTACCTAGATTATGGTGCTATTGAGTCTTTGCGTAAGCTTAAGCGCATGATTGAATCGGAAGTGCGCCGTCGTAATTTGGGCGATAACTTCAAACTTGGCTCAGGTGGCATTCGTGAAATTGAGTTCATTGCTCAGGTATTTGAGTTAATGAGGGGCGGGCGTATTCCTGAGATGGTAGAGCGTAGCTTGCGTAAAACCTTACGCAATATTAGTAAGTTACAGCTGTTGCCTGATGAGGTATGCGTACGCTTAGATGAATGTTACATTTACTTGCGCCGCTTAGAGAACATCTCTCAAATGCTGGCTGATAAGCAAACCCAGACTTTACCAGTATCCCCTAAAGAGCAAATGCGTGTGGCTATTGGTATGAATAAGGGTAGCTTTGCTGAGCTTACTGACGAATTAGAGCAAATTCGTCATATGGTGCATCAAGAGTTTGTCTCTATTATGAGAGATTCTGATGATGATAGGGAGGCTCAAAGTTCTGAAAATGTTGAGTTATGGGAGGCTAGTTTATCAGCAGAGGAACTAGAACCTGTCTTAATTCCATTAATGGCTGAGCCTGGCATTCCAAGTGCCAACAACGATAATAAGAGCTCCTATGCTGCCTCTAACAGTAAGGTAACCAATGCCCATGCATTGGCTCAGGGTATTATTAACTTACACCATACTTTAGGTAGATTACCTGTAGGCCCTATTGGCCGTGATACTTTAGTGCGCTTAATGCCGAAAATTATTAAGGGAGTAGCAAAATATAAGAATGCTCCTGCTTTATTTAATAAAGTGTCATTGCTGATTGAAAAGGTAGCGCTGCGTACTACTTATTTACAGCTGTTAGCTGAAAATGATGGTACCAGAGAAAAGTTGTTAAACTTGCTCAATGGTAATAACTTTGCTGGTGCTTTAATTAGTGCTCATCCTATTTTGCTAGATGAGTTAATTGCCCCACGCTATTTTAAGCAGCCACCTCACACTGAGGAGTACTTAGCTTGGCTTAACGAGCGACTCTTAAGAATTGATCCTGATGACCTTGAGGAGCAAATGGAGGAGTTGCGTCTCTTTAAGAAAACCATGGTCTTACGTATTGCTATGTCAGATCAGTCTCAAAGCTTACCTTTGATGAAGATTTCTGACTCCTTAACTTGGCTAGCTGAGGCTATATTACGTGAGATTGCGGTATTGTCTTGGAAACAAACAGTACAAAAGTATGGTTCTCCTGAGGGTAAAGATGCCACTGATCCTGGCTATGCCATTATTGCTTACGGCAAGTTAGGTGGCATTGAGCTGGGCTATAAGTCTGATTTAGACATGGTGTTCATTCGTGATATTAACGATGAGATGACTACGGGTAGCAACCCAGTGCCAGCCTCCATGTTCTACCAGCGTTTTGTACAGAGATTTATGCATCTTTGTACTACTAGAATGTCTGGCGGCGTGCTTTATGACCTGGATATGCGCTTGCGTCCTGACGGTGATTCTGGCTTATTAATGACTGATTTGAGTGCTTACCAGAATTATCAGCAAAATAGAGCCTGGACCTGGGAGCATCAAGCCTTAGTACGTGCTCGTGCAGTAGCTGGTTCACCTAATGTTATCGATGCTTTTAATAAAATTCGTGACCAGGTGTTACGAACTGAGCGTGATGAAGTCAAGCTAATTGATGATGTTTATGCTATGCGTATGAAAATGCGTAACTTCTTAGACAGAAGCTCAGATAAGCTCTTTGACCTTAAGCAGGGCCGTGGTGGTATGGTGGATATTGAGTTTATTGCCCAATATTTATTGCTAAGAGAAGCCCCTCACCATCAGGATATGGTTTTATGGTCAGATAATGTCCGTATCTTTGATGAGTGTGCTCGTTTAAATATTCTTAGTGAGGAAACTACCAGCAAGCTCAAGCAGGCTTACTTAGCTATACGTGAGTGCTATCACCGCATTAGCTTAGCTGATTTACCTCGTATTATTGCTATTGAGGATAGACCTGAGCAGTGTGAGGATGTAGCTAAAATCTTTGATGAGATTTTTGCTGAGGCAGCCGCCCGCTTTGTACCTCCTCAGTATGGCAAAGCAAATGCTTTACCTCCTGGCACTTTATAGCCAAGGTATTGAATAAAAATTTATAGGCAGGTAGCTAAAACAAGCTTGGTTCTTGTTGAGGCACCTGCCTTAATTTTAACGCTTTAGTGCCAATAGAATGGATCGTCATCGTTTAAGGTTGGTTGAGGCAAGCTGTAAGGTAAACGAGCTTTAGCCTGGGGATCGCTTATTATTGGGCCTAAGCCATGAGGGCAGCGGTAGGCACGGCCTGACAGGGCAATGCCAACGTCACGGCTAAGACGGTTTAGCAATTGTGCATAGGCATAAGACTCAGTGACATGAGTAGCGCCTATCATGCCTGCTTTAAGCTTAAGGTCAAAACGAGCATTTTCAATAGTCATTCTAGGGGCTGTATCAACATTACCTAAAAACACGCAGCCTCTTACCTCATTTGGTAGAGCGGTGATGACACTATTGGCTAAAGCATCATCTTGAGCTGATGTACAACCATTTAGAACAATAGCGCTGGAAAAGGAGCATAACAGTAAAGCTGAAGCTAATAGGGGAGAGCGCATAATTACAACCTTATTTTCAACAACTACATATGTAGCAAAAGCATTAACGGAAAATTATTAATAAATTTCACAAAATTAGTGTACTGCATTCTAATATTAAAAGTGTGATAGGGTTAGGCTTTTAACAAAGCTCAGATATCAAGTTGCCAATAATAAGCTAATAAGAGGCAGAGGAGTTAGTCGTAGTAGGTGCTGTTGCCTTTAAGAGTTGCGTTGCGTTAGTGTTGTCTTTGGTGTTGGCTTAGTATTTGGCTTAGTCTTGTCGTTGTCTTTGTTGTTGACCGTGTAAGTCCTGGGCGTGGTAAGGGGCAGGATGGTAATTACAAGGGATGGGTTAGTTGTTTGGTTAAGCTTGGTGGTGGTTGATAAAGCAAAGCTGTAGCTAACCTAACATGGGGGGGGGTAGCTACAGCTTTAAATAAAGATTAGCCAAGGGCTATTCAATTTCTGGATAGCGCTTTGGTTCGCCTTCGGGGCGATTTTTAAAGCGGCGATGCATCCAAAGATACTGGGCTAAATCACTTCTTATCATTTGCTCTACGTATTGATTAGAAGTAATAGTGTCAGCTACTTCATCTTCGGTAGGGAAGTTTTCTAAAGGTGCTAAAACTCTTAGTCTATAGCCCTCTTTTTCTCTTACCACCCAAAATGGCTGAACTTTTACGCCCTTAATACGGGCCAAATCGTGAAGTCCAGTTACAGTACAGGTTTTTTCTACGCCAAAAAATGGCACAAATACTGAGCTGCTTAAGCCATAGTCTTGATCTGGGGCATACCAAATTGGATAGCCCTTCATCACAGCTTTAACCATAGAGCGGACATCAGAGCGGTCAATTAATGCTAAGTTAGAACGTAAACGTCCCTTTACTTGAACATATTCCACTACAGGGTGATCGGTGCTTCTATAAACGCCAATACCTGGCTTAATAGCTAAGGCGTAAAGACGAGCACCAATTTCCAAAGTTACCATATGGCAGGTAAAAGCAATGGTACGAGTGTTCTCTTTAGCTAGTTCTTTAGCTAAAGCCAATTCTTTATCGTCAATAATAAGCATGCGCTTAATACGCCAGTCAGGCCAGAACCAGGCAATACCTGTTTCAAAGATAGCCATGCCTGCATTTTCGAAAATGCGCTTTTGTAGCTGGTCTCGCTCTTCTTGAGACATTTGAGGAAAGGCTAGCTTTAAATTAGTGCTTACTACATAACGCCTTGGCTTTAAGATGCGCTGCATAGTTCTACCTAAGAGTCGACCTAAAGCCATGGTCAATTTATAAGGTAGTAAATTTACTATCAAAAATAGAACAATAAATCCTAGCCAAGTTCCCCAATATCTTGGGTGAAGCATGTTTTTGGTAAAAGGAACACCTTCGGTGACTCCTTCGCCCCAACTAATTTTGCGCTCGACATTACGACCCTCTTTTTTTCTTTCTTCATAAGAGGTGTGTAGTTTCATTTTTTTCATTAAAAACAAACCAAAAAAATCAAACAAGAGACGGTAGCTAAGATGTATGCCACAAAAAGAATCTCAGCTAAGATTAGGGAAAACCATTAGTGGTATAGCCCTTAGTAGTGGTATGGAAGTGAGCTTAATATTAGCATATGGACAAAATTAACTCTAACCTGCATCCCCGATTTTAATATAGGGTAACACCATAGTAAAGACATAGGTCGCAGCTACACTAAGCATAGATAAGCCTTTGTAGATAGTTGAGTCGTTGCTCTATTATATTATTTATGATACCCTACATAATATAAATGTGGGGTAACAAAATGCTTTATGAAAATATTTCTCTTATCATGCCAGATGAGCCTAGGTATGAGCTAAACAAGAAAAGTGATGACCTTATTTATGTCAAGTATCGCATCAGTAGTAGCCGTGTTAATGGAAAGCTTAAACATAAAAGATTGCTAATAGGCAAGCTTAGTTCTGAGCAAGAAGGTGATTTAAAGATTTTTCATCCTAATACCAACTATTACGAATTTTTCAAAAAGCCTCTACCGTCTAATGCAATTGTTAAAGGCCCTGGTAGACCAAAAAATGAGGTTTCCACTGTTACTATAAAGCCTAAAAACATGGGATACACCTCCTTTGGCTATACTTTAGCTTGCCATGCACTAGCTAGGGAGTGTGGTTTAGATTCTATGCTAAAGAACAGCTTTGGTGAGTCTATGGCAAACAAGATTCTCGCCGCTGCTGCTTTCTTTGCTGCGGGGGCTCCTGGTGGCTTATCAAATATTGACCACTTTACTAGCAAGCATATGTGCTTCACAAATAAGCCAATCACCTCACAACGACTAAGTGAACTATACCTGGATCTAACCCCTATTATGGGAAACGACTTTTTTAGACAATGGATTGGTCATTGTTGCAAGGGGGACTGTGTTTGTTATGATGTTACATCAATTTCAAACTACTCTACTTCTATGCCTATGGTTGCATGGGGATACAACCGTGATAAAGAGAAGCTACCTCAGATAAACGTTGGCATGTTCTGCACAATCAAAAGCAAGCTGCCTGTGTTTTTTAGCAGCTATAACGGCTCTATTAATGATTTTACAAACCTGCCTTATGTATTAGGGCAGGCTAAAAACAATGGCCTCATATTAGATACCCCGCTTACATTGGTATTGGATGGCGGATTTGCTGTAAAAGCATCCCTTGAAGAGGCCAGAAGATATGGGTGTGAGTTTATCGTAGGCGCACCATTAGACTTCTGTAATAACATTAGAGATGAGGTTCTTAACTGGAGACGTAGTCCAAGTTATGACAATAACTCACAACTAATCGTGCATAGAAACGAGACAATACGCTGTAAGATTCAGGACTTTGAGATTGGTCGTATCAAAACAAAACTAATGATGTATAAGTCCCCTAAAGCCTCGGCTAGAGATGAAGCCGCACTTAGTTCATATGTGGCCAAAATGGCAGAAGAACTTAGTACTGTTAATCATTTAGGAACTCACAAAGTAAAGCAGTATTCTCAATTCTTTAACATTAGCCAAGGTGAAGATGGTTTGAGTTTTGAGTTAAAGGAGCACTATTTGTCCGAACTTTTGGAGTTATGTGGTTGCTTTGCCTTGTTCTCTACTCGTTCTGATTTGGGTCCTGAGAGTGTGCTAGAAATTTATAGAGAAAAAGACTGTGTTGAAAAGATCTTTGGCCTCTTAAAGAATGACATTCTTGATGAGAGACTAGAGGTTAAAAATCAAGACAGCATCTACGGCAAACTATTCATTGCCTTTATTGCTCTTATTATTCGTAAGCTACTGGATAATAAGCTTAGATCCTACCTTACTAAGAGCCGTATTGGGTTAGATAGTGCGATTGAGCGGTTAGCTGATATTCAATGTATTAAAAAGGATCAGATGTGGATCTTATCATCAGCTCTTTCCAAGCAACAAAAAGAGCTTGTTGAAGTGCTGAAGCTTCCTATAAACTACTTGGACATACCTGCACATAAGAGTACCACATGCTAATGGATAGCTACAAGGTACCCAAAACATCATATAATGATACCCCACATTTTTTTGCGGGGATGTAGGCTATATGCCATGATTAAAGTCTAAGCTCAGTGTAGGGTAGGGTGTAAAAACAGTGTAAGTGGCAGCTGGGGCGGGATGTAAGTTGGAAACAGTGGCTGCTGCAAACAGGGAACTGGGGACTGTCAACTGTAGGCGGGTAAAGCAAAAAGGCCCAGCTTATTGTCTAAGCAGGGCCCTTTTTCAATTAAGCAAAACTAGGTTGCTTATAAAACGGTAGCCTTGATAGTAGAGCGCATGAGCTTGGCCTTATCGAGGGCCTCTTCTACGTTAGCACCACGAGCAAGCATTACACCCATACGACGCTCGCCATGAACCTCTGGCTTGCCAAAGATACGCATTTGAGCGTGTGGGCCGCCAGCTTGAATGGCCTCTGCCATATTTTCATATTTAACCTTGGAGCCCTCGCCTTCTACTAATAAAGCAGCTGAGGCTGATGGAGCAATAAAGGTAATGTCGCCAATAGGTAAGCCTAATAAAGCACGTACGTGCAGAGCAAACTCAGATTGATCTTGAGAGATCATAGTTACCATGCCAGTATCGTGAGGACGTGGGGATAACTCTGAGAATACTACAGGGTGCTCAGCACCTGGACAAATAAAGAGCTCAACACCAAAGAGACCATGACCGCCTAAAGCCTGAACTACAGTCTTAGCAATGCGCTCACACTCTTGTTGGATGTCATCTGGTAACTTATCACCTTGCCAGGACTCGTGATAGTCACCATTTACTTGGTGGTGGAAAATTGGACGGCAGAAATGAATACCATCGCTAGCAGAAATAGTTAATAAGGTAATTTCTTTTTCAAAGCGTACAAAGCCTTCAACAATTACCTCAGCCATACCGCCACGACCTTCGCTGCAGGCCTTGTTCCAGCTGTTTTCAATATCCTCTGGGCCCTTAATGGTGCTCTGACCCTTACCAGAGGAGCTCATAACTGGCTTCATAATGCATGGGAAGCCAACCTTTTTAATTTGCTCCTTTACTTCATCTAAAGTAGTAGCAAAGAAGTATGGAGAGGTTGGTAAAGAGAGCTTCTCTGCTGCAAGGGTACGGATCTGCTTACGGTTCATAGTAATGTAAGCGGCCTTGGCAGTAGGAACAACGTGTAAGTTTTCCTTTTCCTCAAGCTCCATTAAAACAGGAGTAGCAATAGCCTCAATCTCTGGGATCACAAAGTCAGGCTTAATACGGTGAATGTGATCGGCTAATTGCTGAGGGTCTTTCATGTCAAAAACAGCTTTTTCATGAGCAACTTGCATAGCTGGTGCATCGTAATAGCGATCGCAAGCAACAACATGAACTCCCAGGCGCATCAACTCAATGGCAACTTCTTTACCCAGCTCGCCTGAGCCTAATAACATAGCAGTTGTGGAACGTTGGGTACTTGTTTCAAGGGTGAATGACATGGTTATTATCCTATTATCCCTGGCTAAACCTTTAACATGAAGAGGAACAATACTTAGTATAAAAAGGCACTTTTTAAACTAAGATTAATAAATCGATGGGCACATTATACAGCATTAAAACCAAGCGCCAACTTTTAAAAGTGCTTAATTTTGTCGCATGATATTGTTATTTGTTTGTACAGTGATAATTTTATGCCAAATTAGCGCAAAAACACCATAAATACGCCATTTATTAAAAATTATAGGGCTTTAACAAATTACAATTTTCCTTTATCATTACTGCTAAAATGCGCTCTTTGCATGTGCTCATCTTTTGCCTTCTTTTTTGTCCCATCCTCCATCCCCAAAACTCCAATCAGCTAAAACTTAAACTGTAAGCCAAGCAAACTGTAGCAACTAGCTACTAGAATAGCTACCACAGCAGTTATTGCGGCCAACTTAGCAAGCCTCCACCAATGCTATTAGCTCCGCTGCTCCGCTAGCACCGTTAGCACAGCAAATGCTGCTCAATCTGCTCTGGGCTGTAGCTGTTGCTATATCAGTTTTGGTATTGCTAGCAGCATAGGCAGCCCAAAACATAGTAAAAATAGGCCCCATCTCAAGTCTCAGCACTAACTCAAACATAAAGCTGCCCCCAAGCCCTAAGCCAAAAATCAACTATAAATTTGGCCTCAGCCCCATACCCAAGCCCCAGTTTAAGCCCAAGCTTTTATTTCGTAAGAACTACTGTTTTCAAGTGTTGGCTTTATTTTTTGGTAAAAGCATGGCATGTATCCATATAGGGAATGAGATAAAGTGCTAAACTTCAAATAACAGCTTATCAGCCTACGCCTATTTAGCCCATTTGGGGAGCTCAAAAAGAACTAGTTGCTATGGCAATATAAGGAGGCAAGGATGGCCCTGACTCTCTTGAGTTTGCTTAAGAAAACTAAATTATGAGATGACATACTTTACTTGGTAAGCCAGACTAAGCTAAGCCAGGCTAAGCCTGTTTAGGTCAGGTCTGTTCAGGTTGAGGAAAGCCTTGGCAAATCACATCACCTCAAATTACATCAAATCAAGGTAAGGCTGTCTTATGGAGTAAAGAGGGCTTGCTATTTGGTAAGTTGTGTGCCTCAATTAGATAGGTACTGTGAGGCTAGTGGAGTGTTCACCTAATTATTGAAAAAACAAGATGCATTAAACTGTGAATTAGCGCTAATGCGCTCGGCATAAAACCTTGGATTTAGTAGCTTTGTACCGAAACTTAGTTTTTCCAAAAATTGGATGAAAATTTCACTAGAGCATGTTTGTGAGCATATAGATAGAGTGGAAGGGACTTTTTGATGGGGAATAATATTAAAGAAGAGTTGCTTGAGCGTCGCTTAAGATGGCTATTAGCTGAGCTTAGTAATGATACAGAAGAGTTTTTAGCTGCTCATCCAGAGCTTAAGTTCTATAGTGTGGGTTTAGATTGCAATAGCGAATATGGCACTATGCTGTTGTGCTTTAATACTCAAGAGGAATTTGAAAAGACCTTATTTAAGTATCAAAATGGTGATTTTGCTGATAGTTATCAAACAGCTGAGGACATATTGGATTTAAAGTTCAATACAGGCGATTGGGAGTATCAGGATGTTGCCTCATATCAAGTCTTTAGCTCAGATGAGCTTATGGCTATGTTTGGCGATGATATTGATAGTCTTATAGAGTGCATGATGGACTTTAACTATAAGGTATTACGAGCTTTTGTAGCCACGGAAGGATTTAAGATTATCCCAAAAACATCAGACTTTCAGCCTATTTGCCTTGATCATGAGGATGATGTGTTAGAGGCGCTAGAGCGCACCAAAGAAGTGTTACTCACAGAGCGCAGTTGTTAGGGGAAAATTACAAAGTATTGTCTAGGGCGTGAGCAAGGTTGCCTTTTTTATGTTTGTTTGTTGCTATCATATAAGAGAATATATGTAGAATTATTGGTAGCCAACATAGCATGCTATTGAGTGTTAGTTTTGACCTTATAGCAAGTCGCAATATTTTTATAATGTTTCATAATAGGCTCTCATAGCACGAGCATGTGTTGCTGTGGTAATATTGAATTTATTGTTTTGTAGTCGTGCCTGATCTCAAGGTTAGTGAAAGGCTCAGCTAAAGGTAAGATAAAGAATAGTTTAGTTAAGTAGAACAAGCTCCCAAGGTAATAGGGAGTTAGGCTAATGTTAATATTGTTTATCGCTGCTTAGTTCTAAGTTAAAGATCTAAAAAGATATTTTGGGCCACTCATAATATGATAGCTATTTAATGTTTAGGCTAGGTTGAGTGGTGAAATGAGGAGATGGCCATGTTAAAGATCCTTGCAGATCACGCAATTCCCAATGCCCAGCAGATTTTTTCTGCCTTTGGCGATGTTGAGTTAAAGTACGGGCGTGAAATTTTGCCTGAAGATCTCAAGGGTATTGACGCTCTGATTGTGCGCTCAGTTACCAAGGTTGATGATGATCTCTTAAAGTATGCAGATAACTTAAAGTTTGTGGGCACAGCTACCTCTGGCATTGATCATATCGATAGAAAGGCTTTAGATTGTCGCAAAATTTCTTTTGCTGCTGCCCATGGCTGTAATGCTCGCTCTGTGGCTGACTATATCTTGTCAGTATGGATGGTTTTAGCCCAACGCTACAATCTTGATTTTTCTCAAATGTCTATCGGCATTGTAGGTTTAGGTCACGTAGGTACTCGTGTCTACCGCCGTGCTCAAGCCTTAGGCATGAAGACAGTTTGCTGTGATCCTTTAAGAGCTTCACAATTTAGCTCTTTACTTGAGTCCATGCAAGGTAAAGGCGATCCACGTTATGGTGGCGAAGACGAAAAGGTAGCTGCCTTACGTATTCTCTCCGAGGGCGATGAGTTTTTATGCGATATGGATTTAGCCGATCCATCTTTATATTCTCATTCTTTAGAAGAAGCCTTAGCTTGCGACATTGTTACCTTACATGTGCCTTTAACTGAAGCTGGCCCTGATAATTTCTGTCCAACCCGCCATTTAATTGGTGCAGAGCAGTTGGCTAAGATGAAAGAGGGTCAAATTTTAATTAATACTTCTCGTGGTGCAATTGTTGATAATCGTGCTCTGTACAACTTATTATCCGAGCGACCAGGCTTTATCCATGCATGGTTTGATGTTTTTGAAAACGAGCCAGATATTTTAGTTCCAGAGTTAATTCCTTATTTAGAGGGCTGTACTGCTCACATTGCAGGTTATGCTCTAGAGGCCAAGAACCGTGGTACTGAAATGATTGCTCAGGCTATGGTGGAAAAACTAGGCTTATCAGTTGAGTTTGAGGTACCTAAGGTGCCAGCTGATATTGCAAACATTGAGCTTAACAAAAATGCTGTGATCACTAATAGCTTACTTGGCCGTTTGGTCTTTAGCATTTACGACGTACGCCGTGATGATAGCCTCTTTAGAACCCAGTGTTACAATGGCCCAACTTTTGACTTTTTACGTAAACATTACGAAGAGCGTCATGAACTTAAAATGGTTTCAATTAAATGCTCTAGCCCAGAGCAGGTTCGTAAGCTCTATCACTTAGGTTTCCAAATTAGAACTGGCAACTAATAAGATCACTAAAACCAAGAACAATTTTTACAAGCCCGTCAGCACTTAGTGTCGATGGGCTTTTTGCTTAAAAATTTTGTGTGCACGTTCTTTGTCAGTATAATAGAGGATTGTTTATATTTTTTGCTAAGCAAGGTCGACAATAATGCAGAATTTTTTTGCTACCTGTCCTAAAGGACTGGAAAATCTCTTATTCCGTGAGTTAGTAGACTTAAACGCTAGCTCAGTCAAAGAAACTGTATCTGGTGTTTCTTTTAGCGGCAATATGGAATTGGCTATGCGTGTCTGCTTATACAGTCGCTTTGCCTCCCGTATTATTATGAATCTCAATACCTTTAGATGCGATGATGATACAGATTTGTATTTAGGCGCTAAGGGTATTGGTTATGAGCGTTATTTTGACTCTGATAAAACCATTGCTGTAAGCTTCAACGGCACCAATCGTCATATCCGCAATACTCAATATGGTGCTTTGCGTGTTAAAGACGCTGTTTGTGATCGCTTCGTTGAGTGTAAGCTTGAGCGTCCTGATGTACAAAAGAACAATCCTGATATTCACATCATTGCTACTTTAAAGAAAGGTGAATTAGCTGTAGGCATTGATTTATCAGGCAGTGCTCAGTTCTGGCGTGAGTATCATAGAACTACAGGTGCAGCTCCATTAAAAGAAAATCTAGCTGCTGCTATGGTGGTTCGTTCAGGCTTTAATGGTAGCCAAAACTTTATTGATCCAATGTGTGGCTCTGGTACTTTATTATTAGAGGCAGCATTATTAGCAACCGATACCGCTCCAGGCTTGGCTCGTAGTTCATATGGCTTTATGAACTTAAAAGATTATGACGAGAATCAGTGGCAAGAAATTTATAATGAGGCTCTCGAGCGCTCTAATCAAGGTAAGCGCAAGGCACAAGAATTAGGCGTTAAGATTTTTGGTTTTGATGCTGACTCAGCCGTAGTACAAAGAGCCCGTGACAATATTGAGCACGCTGGCTTTAGTGAGTTAGTAAGTGTTGAGCACTGCCTCTTAGACAATCTTACTAATCCTTGCCAAGGCGTTAATGAGTTGCCATGCGTAGTAGTAACCAATCCGCCTTATGGCGAGCGTATGGGCAATTTTAATGAGCTCATTTTGCTTTACACTACCTTAGGTCACAAGTTAAAGACCTTATTTAAAGGTGGTAGAGCTGCTGTTATTTCTACCTCTCAAGAGTTGCTCTCTTGCTTACGCTTATCTTTGGATAAGAGCTATCGCTTATTTAATGGTGCTCTTGAGTGTCAATTACGTGTTTTCAACCTTGACCATGAAAGTAGCGACCAAGCTCCACAAGCTGATGCTAATCAAGTATTAGTGGCCGTTGATTTCTCTAATCGTTTAACCAAGAACTTAAAGAACTTAGAGAAATGGGCTAATCGTGAAAAAATCAGTGCTTATCGTATTTATGATGCTGATTTGCCTGACTATAATGCCGCTATTGATCGCTACAACCAATATTACATTATCCAAGAGTACCAAGCTCCTAGCTCCATTAAGCCTCATGTTGCACAAAAGCGTCTGTTAGACATGATTGCAGCTACTATTAAAGTAACTGGAGCCAATGGTGATGATGTTATTGTTAAGAGCCGTGAGAAGCAAAAAGGTGAGTCTCAATATGCCAAGCGTGATGATGCTTTAGGCCACTATATTGAGATTTACGAGCAAGATGTAGTCTTTAAAGTTAATTTACAGGACTATTTGGACACTGGCTTATTCTTAGATGCCCGTCCAATCCGCCGTTTAATTCGTTCTATGAGTGCTGGTAAAGATTTCTTAAATCTCTTTGCCTACACTTGTTCTGCCTCGGTAATGGCTGCCTTAGGCGGTGCTAAGAGCACTGCCTCGGTAGATATGAGCCGTACTTACCTAGATTGGGGTAAGGATAACTTTAAGATTAATGGCTTTGATTTATATGGCTATAACGCTACAGGCAACCATCACTTTATTCAAGATGATTGCTTGTCTTATTTGTCTCGTGATCATGGTAAAACTTACGATTTAATTTATATTGATCCGCCAACCTTCTCTAACTCCAAGCGTATGGAAAAGAGCTTTGATGTACAGCGTGATCACTTATTAATGCTAGGTAATTTAACTCGCCATTTAAATGATGGTGGTGTGGTAATTTTCTGTACTAATAAGCGTAACTTCAAGTTAGATGATGGAGTTGCTCAGTATGGCTTTACTGTAGAAAACATTACTCCTAAGACCTTTGATCCTGACTTTAAGCGTGATCAGCAATTACATACTTGCTTTAAGCTCGTTTATAACCAGGCACAAAAGCAAAAAGAGCCTGAGGCCTTGGTAACTAATACTATGAGAGCTAAGTGGTCTAAGGACTTAGATGCTAAGCAAGAGCGCTTTAGCTATGCTGCCCAAATGCAAGAGCAAAGAGCTGATCGTGCTGATACTCGCTCCAAAGCTCAGCGATCCTTTGACAAGGACACTAACCGCCGCCGTTATGACGATAGGGGCGGGCGTGGCTATAGCTCTGATGAGTATGAAAATGGCTATGGTCAAGAGCGCAGCTATAGTGCAGGCCGTGTCTATGGTGGTGTTAAGAACGAAGCTAATAACCACGAGGAAAAGCAGTCCCAAGGTAATTACTCACGTAACTGGGGCTATAGCTCTACTCGTTCTGGTCAATATCGTGAGGCTGATGAAAGTGCCTTACAAAGACAAAAGCGTAATGTAAGTCGACAGGGTAGCTCCATGCGCAAAGTAGATCGTAAAGAAGAGCGCAAAGTAAGAGTTTGGGGCGCAAATGGAGTAAAGGATCTATAAAACCATGGCTTTAGTAACCTTAATGGAAGGCTCTTTAGCCTTTGGTGATGATGCCTTATTAGCTAAAGCAGACTTTGCTTTAGAAGAGGGCGAGCGTGTTTGTTTGGTAGGTCGTAATGGCACAGGCAAATCAACTTTGCTTAAGCTTTTTGACCGCCAAATAGAGCTTGATAGTGGCCGTATGATTTTCAAAGACGGCCTTAAAGTAAACCGTCTAGCCCAAGACCCACCTCAAGATGCTCAAGGTACTGTTTATACCATGGTAGCCCGAGGCATTGATGTGGTGGGCAATGCCTTAGCTGATTTTAAACTTAGTACTGATCTCAAAGAGCAAGAGCGCTTAGCTTCTTTTATTGAGCAGCATGATGGCTGGGTAAAGGATGCTCTTATTTATAAAATCTTAAATAAGATTGATCTTGACCCTGAAACTCCACTAGCCTCTTTATCTGGTGGCTGGAGACGTAAGGTAGCTCTAGCTGCTGCTTTAGCCAATGAGCCTCAGGTATTGCTCTTAGATGAGCCTACTAACCACCTTGATATTGCTACTATTTCCTGGCTTGAGGAATACTTATTAGGCTTTAAAGGTACTACTATCTTTGTTAGCCACGATCGTACTTTTGCCGACCATTTAGCTACTCGTATTGTAGAGTTAGACCGTGGTCAGCTTTATTCTTATCCTGGTTCTTTTGACGATTATTTAAGGTTGCGTGATGAACGCTTGCGCTTAGAAGAACTTGCTCGTGCTGAGTTTGATCGTGTCCTAGCCGAAGAAGAGGCTTGGATTAGACGTGGTGTTAAAGCACGTTTAGCTCGTAATGAAGGCCGTGTACGTAACTTAGAGGCTATGCGTAAAGAGCGCTCTGAGCGTCGTGACCGTCAAGGCCGTGCCATTATCAAAATTACTGAGGCAGATCGCTCGGGTAATATTGTTTTTGAGGCTGATAAGATTACTGTTACTTATGAGGGTAAGGATATTATCAAGGACTTCTCTCCTACAGTAATGAGAGGCGATCGTATTGGTATTGTTGGCCCTAATGGCGCAGGTAAGACTACTTTAATTAAAGTCTTAATGGGCCTAATGAAGCCTACTCACGGTTATGTGCGTATTGGTACTAATGTCGAGTCCCAATATTTTGATCAATACCATGAGCAGTTAGAATTAGAAAAGACCGTAGCTGATAACGTAGCCGAAGGCAAGCAAGATGTGCATGTTAATGGTCGTACTATCCACGTGCTTTCATATTTAAAGAATTTCTTGTATACTGCTCGTAGAGCCCGTTCTCCTGCTAAAGTTTTATCTGGTGGCGAGAAAAACCGTCTAATGTTAGCTCGTATTTTTGCTAAGCCATGCAATGTGCTAATCATGGACGAGCCAACCAACGATTTAGATTTAGAGACTTTAGACTTGCTAGAGGAGTTATTACAAAACTTCCCTGGCACAGTATTAGTAATTTCTCACGATCGTCGTTTTATTGATGAATTTGCCACTGAAACCTGGGTATTCGAAGGTGAAGGTCACATTGAGACTATTGTTGGTGGTTGGAAAGACGTTGAAGCCTATTACAAGCGCATTGGCAAGAATGTAGCTCAAGTAATTGCCAACAAAACCAAAGATGCCGACTCTCAGTCCAAGAGCGAGCCAAAGGCTGACGCAAAAGCAGACGCAAAAAACGACCAAAATAGCGATTCAGCCTCAAGCGCTAAGTCTGATAACAAAAAGTCAGATAAATTATCCTTTACCGAAGCTCATGAGCTTGAGTTGCTCCCAGAAAAGATTGAGAGCAAGGAACTTGAGTTAGAGGCAGTAGACGCTCAAATAGCCGATCCAGCTTTGTACTCCAAGAGTGCTGATGAGATTAAGGCTGTCAATCAAAAGCGCACTGTGGTTCAAGAAGAACTTGATGCCCTTTATGAGCGTTTTGAGTTGTTGTTATCCAAATCCGAAGGCTAACAACAAAACGTGGTGCTAAAGAATTAAAGTATCCGTATGCGATTGCTCTTAGTACTGAAAACGTGGGGATGTAATACTAGCACCACAATTAAACAAAGCATCCCTACACTATCAAACATACAGCCATTCTTTAGGTAAGCAAGGCTAATCAGGCATAAGTTAAACAGCCTAAGCCCTTTACCTTTCATATGCCCTACCATTTGTTCTCTGTAGGGAAAAAGAAACCAAAGATTAACTATTATTTATGCCTACTTGCTCTTTTGGCAAAGTGGGTTGTTTTTGTTTTTGTTTTTGTTGAGGGATATTATGACCGTAATTAGTAATTTTGATTTACATTGTCATACCAAGGCCTCAGATGGTGGTTTTACCCCATCTCAAATAGTAATGAAGGCTTATGAGCGTGGCTTAAATTATTTGGCGATTACCGATCACGATTTAGTAGCTGGTGTGCAAGAAGCCATTACTTGTGCCCAGCAAAATAACGAGCTACTCAAGCAAGGCTCACCATTAGCCCCTAAAGAAAACTATATTTATGAGAATGCTCAGGTCGATAAGGTAGAAAATGGCTCGTTAGATCGTTCTTTTAATGAGCGCTTATTAACCATTATCCCTGGTATTGAGTTTTCTACCACTTGGCGTAACGAGCAAATTCATATTGTAGGTTTGTTCATTGATATTGAGAACCAGACCTTAAACGATCTAATGGCCAAAAAGAAATTGAGCCGTACTGCTCGTGCCATTGCTATTGGTGAGAAGTTAGAGCGCTTGGGTTTTGAGCGTCCTTATGAGCGCTGCCGTGAGCAAGCCCAAGAAGGCGCTTCTATTACCCGTGGTAACTACGCTCGTCTTATTTATCAAGATGGTAAAGCTCGTACTATTGATGAGGCCTTTCATAAATATCTGGGCCGTGGTCAAAAAGCTTATGTACAAAATGATTGGGGCCCAATTGATGAGGCAGTGCAAGCTATTAAAGCAGCCTCTGGTATAGCCGTGCTAGCCCACCCTCGTCGTTACAAGATCTCCAATTTAAGATTGAGAACCTTAATTGAGGACTTTGTTGCAGTAGGTGGTGAAGCTATGGAAGTTGCCTCTTGCCAGCAAAAGCCAAATGACAAGCTTTATTTAACTCAGTTATGTCAAAAATATAACTTGCTAGCAAGCTTAGGCTCTGATTTCCATAATGACGGTATATTTAGAAATCTGGGTCAAAACTTAGATTTACCAGATTCCCTCCAACCCGTCTGGACAGCCCCATGTGCAGAGCGTTTTGGCCTTAGCGCCGCCAACAAGCAACGCCTAGTGCACCTAACACACAAAAAAGACTAAGCCAGGCACCATACCTAACCTAACCTCTTAACTAAAAAAGCAGGGCAATGTTTTATTTGCCTTGCTTTTGAGGTAAGCAGCTTAGTAATCCAGCCATATTTTTATACTAAGTCAGGTTAAAGCTAACTATTAAGCTCATGCTTTAGTCTTGGCTGGTATTATTGAGCAAAAAGGGCTTTTACTTCCATTAATGAAAATTAATGGGGAAATAAAAGCCCTAAGAGGTTAATAGTTTAAGATAAGTGCATTAGTTAGAATGAAATCTTAGCCTGACCATATACCATGTTTTCATTTGAGGTATCGATGGTTGCTCCAATACCTACACCGATACGCTCAGTAACATTTAAGATCACACTGGCACTAGCATCTAAGATATTTTCCTGATCATCTTTGTTTACAGGAGCAGCAAACATAAAGTCAGTGTCAAACACTCTATAACTGTCAGTCCAATCGTCCACATCACTAAGCTCGTGAATATAGCGAACCTTAGCATTGTACTCAAGGGACATACCGTGATTTAACTCGTAAGTGCCGTTAGCTTGTGCTCCAATGAATAAACCGTGAGACCAGTTGTCGCTTTGGTAAACAGTAATATCATTAAAGTTATTTCCGTTTTCCTCAGTAAATCCCTCATGCTCAAAGTAGGTGCTATCTAAGCCAGCAAAAGGACGAACAGTTAATTTCTTATCAAAAATATCAAAGCTCTTTGATAATTCATTGGTAAGGGCAATTACCTTAGATTCAAAGCTTGCTGTCTTGCCTAAGCCTTCTGAGTTATTACGTGTAAAGTCATGCTTAGAGAAGGTGCCATTAACTTTAAATTGGTAATCCACATAGTCAGTTTGAAGGTTTAAAGCATAACCTGCAATAAAGCTATTTACCTCGTCATTAGCGCCATTTAGGTAGTCAACATCATTATATTGATAGCCAATAAAGATAGAGTCGGTTAGGAAGCCTTCCTTATTAAGCAATAAATTACTGGTCTCGGCAACTAAAGAGGTTGAGTCATAATCATAGCCGATAGTGCGGTATACATCATCACCTACATCACTAGCACTCTTATGGAAAACACCTAATTTTGCTTTGTCAGTTACGAAAACAGCCTCTGCGCCAAGCTGGTCATTGCTACCAAAAGAACCACGAACATGAGTGTCTTTAACATTCATGATAGTGTCTTGGATATAACGTAAGTCTTTAGCAGAATTTAAAAGACGTGCATTTAAGTTGGCGTAATCTTTACCAGCATAGTCAAAGTTATTAAGGAAAATAGCGCCAGCAGCGTCTGTTACAGCTCCGTTATCATCTGCACCCTCATTAAGAACATATATGTTGTCTTGATCTGAGGTGATGGATGTATAGCCAAAAGAATTTAAGTTATTCCAGTTGTCGGAGTCATAAAGCTTGAAACGCTTGCCTGTATTGGTAGTGATATAGGTTTCCTGACGTGAGTTGCCGCTACCTGTAGTATAGGCTACAAAGTAAACATCATCATTAAGAGCAAGGGTACTAGACTGACAACCTACTACATTGTTAGGTATGAAATCTTCTACCACACTTTCCCAGGTTTTACCATTATCATTGGTACGCCATACCATACGATTGGTTACGCCAGTTTTTGCTGGATCACGCTTACCAGCAAGATAAATGTAACCTTTGTGATGGAAAATAGATGACTCAGAGGAAACAGAATTGCCATTTGGATCAAGGCCGTTAGTTATGCTGTTAGAGTCACTAATAATCCAGGAGGATTGCTTCCAAGTTTTGCCATCATCTTCACTGTAAATAAATCCTGAAGAGGCAAAATAGTTTTTAGGATTATTGGTATCAGGTCCAAACTGCTGAATTGGAACATAAATTTTGCCTTGGTAGTACATACCTTTACCAGGGCCTTGTAAGGTCTTTCCAAAACCATTACCTAGAGTGATGCTGTTTTTTATAGATTGGCCCTTGTCCCAAGTCATGCCACCATCAGTTGATTTATGAACGAATACGTCAAAATCGCCAGTAGTTACTGTTAAAGCAGAATTACTTTGGTAGCCAAACACAAAAGTTGAGCCAGTATCTGGATTATGAACAATTTGAGGATCTGAAATGTAGTTTTTGTAAGCATTAGTGTTGGTATTGCTGTCGCTAAAGGTAGGTGGTTTTAAAAAGCCCTCATCAGACCAAGATCTACCACCATCATGGGAAACCTTATAGCTAAACCATACCTTATTAACTTTACCTCCACCAACGATATCAGTGTTACCTGCTGTGCCAGCAAAACGTTTATCTGCAACAGCAATGATAGTACCTTGAGAAGTAGTAGTAATACCTGGAATACGATATCCACCCCAGGAACCATCCTCATTTCTATACTTACTAAAAATTCTAAAAGGAGAGTTCCATCCATCACCAAACACTGAAGCTTGAGTAGTGGTGGTTGTGAAAACAGATGTAATGGCTAACGCTAACGCACCTAGTTTTAAAGCTTTCATGATAATCCTTAAAAAAAATCTTAAAAAAGCCTTATGCGGATCGGCTTAAATAAGAGACTAAATTTCAGTACTGAAATCATTCAATCAAAGTAAAGAAAATTAAGTAATACAACTGATCTAATGAGATCACGTATCTCTTAGTTTATTTACAAGGATGGATGTATTAGCGTTAACAGCAGCATGAAAATAGTTAAGCCCAGCTAATACAATGCGTGCGATTACTAAGTAGTACTTATAAGCATGAGGGAAACTTAGGTTAATCCAATGAGATTGCTTTAAGGAACAGTCAAATAAGGCAGAAGGAGCATTACTGAAACTTAATAAACAGAGCATATTCATAGCACAGGCCAAAACACTAAAATTACAGGATTTAAGTGTTGAGATAGGTATTAACCCTAAATTTAGGGCGCAAAAAACTACAGGAAATACCCCAGAGTAGATCCAGATCTGATTTTCATTGCAAAAGGAAAATAGACTAGTAGAGACTAAACCGATCTCAAACAAGTAGAAATTAAAGTTAAGTATTAAAGGCTATATTAGCGAGAAGCACGATACGCTAACTAAAATTAGTGCACATAAAGACATAAGGCCCATGGATAAAGGTTGGGAATCTTATATGTGATTATTTTAGCTTGTAGCTCAAAAGATAGAGTTCCCTATAGCCACAAATCAATAATTTTTAGTAAATCCTAAACACCTAAAACATACACAATAGAAGATTAACATGTGAAATTAATCTCTAA
>OGPO01000510.1_pt1 | contig 32616 bp, 21 predicted proteins | sample 1553041 | NCBI WGS metagenome assembly OGPO01 (sample SAMEA2580281, study PRJEB22360) | human gut metagenome | biome: human gut; feature: human-associated habitat; material: faeces | place: Denmark | collected 2008/2010 | reverse complement strand
TTTGCAACCCCATGGCGCTATACCACTAGGCAAGCCTAGTGGCTTGGCGCCTAACTTTTTGTAACATTTTCCTCCTAAGGAGAAACTTAGAAATATAGTTTAGGATAAGAGAAAAGACTAATAGTACAAGGAGATTCTATTTTATGGCCAAGCATAATAACAAATTGTTCTTTTGGCTAAGCCTCATCTTTGGTTTTGTCATGGGTGTAGTCATGATCTTGTTTTTTGGCTCGGGTAGTGCTCAGGCTCAGACCAATCAAAAAGTTACCCCTACTAATCCTTGTGCCCTTTATGCAAGTTTACAAAACAGCCCTTCTAACAAGGTAGTAAAAGTGCAAGTTTTAGGTAGTCAAAATGGGGTGGTAGGAGTCATGGTCTTGGGCTTGCCAAGAAAAGTGAACGCTACTTTAAATGGTATGGATATTTCACGACTTAAAAGTGACTCTAGGCAGATTGTTTGTGGCGCTAAGGCTGTAGGTGAGTTAAGTTCTTATGATTTACGCTCTACTAATATGGATGCAGGTTACTTCCAAATTCAAGCTGATCACTTGTCTGATGGCCAGTCAGTAACTATTAGCAATAGATAGTTGAAGTTAAGGCTGAGCTTGCTTGATTAGGAGCTGCCACACTAGACAACACCTTGCGTATAGCAGCACTTTAATTATGATAATTCTGACTGATAATAGCATTTAGGTAGATCGCAAACAATTAAGCAAGAATGATTGATGTGCTTTTTGCACATTAATCATTAAGTTAATTAAATGCCCATACAGCTAGATAAATATTGTGTAAATTAAGAAAATACAAGATAGCTGTTTTAGCTAATGTTTTAGTGTGCGTGCTTTTGCAAAATAGTTGAGAACATACTATAGAGTCAATCAAATAAGCTAAGCTATCTGTAGCAGGGGATTAGTGCTTGGTAATAATTTAAAAAAACTCTGTGCTTTAATAGCAAAGGTACACTCTAAAAAGAGTAGATAAAATTATTGTGGCATTTTCCTTTTAAGGCATTAAGAAAATTAAGCCCTCTGGCTTTAAACATCCCCCATCGTTTAACCTCCAACAGGTTTTACTTCCCAGCGTTTAAACCTCCACAGGTTTTAAACCTCCCAGATTATAAACTCACCATGCTCTAGGAACTCCAGGTTCTAGGCTGTAAGGCTTTAAAACCACTTGTGGCTTTAAAAACGCTCATGCGTTAGTTGAGGGTGGGCAAGCCAAAATAAAAAAGTGCATCATGGAATACCACGATGCACTTTTTGATTAGCTATTAATTAAGTAGCTCTAGAAGCTCCTATTAGAGCTTGTTGAGCTCTTCCATTTGAGCCTTAATCTTAGCTAACTGCTCCTTATTGAGCTCTACTTGGGCCTTAGCACCTTCAATGATCTTAGCTGGAGCCTTTGATACGAAAGCTTCGTTTTGTAACTTAGCCTCACCACCCTTAATTAAGCCCTCTAACTTAGCAGCCATTTCACCAAGACGCTTGAGCTCATCTTCCTTGTTGATGAGATCCTTCATTGGAATTAAGACCTCAGCCTTATCAAGAGGCTTGGAAACACAAGGAGGTAAGCTCTCAGAGCCTACAAAGCTTGGCTTCTCAATATTGCTTAATAAAGTTAAGTAGTTAGAGTAGTTCTCAACGCAATTGCGCTCGAAGTCGCTAGCACCACGTAACATAACGCTTAAGGTTAAAGCTGGGCTGGCCTTCATTTCTGCTCTTAAATTACGTACGCAGGTAATAAATTCCTTGATCCAAGCAATGGCCTTTTCAGCCTCTTCATCTTGGCTATACTCACAAGCTTGTGGGTAAGGGGCAGTCATAATGGTCTTATCATTATTCATGCGATCAAGCATAGGAGCAGTTTGCTGCCAAATGGTCTCAGTAATAAATGGAATTACTGGGTGAGCCATACGTAAGATAGTCTCTAAGACATTTACTAAAGTATAAGAGGTGGCATCCTTTTGAGCTTGGGTAGCATTCTCATCCTTTAAGATAGCCTTAGTAAACTCTAAGTACCAGTCGCAGTATTCATTCCAAATGAACTCATAAATAGCAGAAGCTACTTGGTCAAAGCGATAAGCATTCATGTGACCTTCAACGGTCTCAATGCACTTAGAAAGCTTAGAGAGAATAAAGCGATCAGCTAAGCTTAAGTCCTTATCCTCTGGCTTATTGAGCTTATCAGCAGTTACGTTCATTAAAACGAAACGTGAGGCGTTCCAAAGCTTGTTACAGAAGTTACGGTAGCCCTCTAAACGCTTCATATCCCAGTTGATATCACGACCATTAGAGGCTAAAGCACATAAAGTAAAGCGAAGAGCATCAGTACCGTGTGGAGCAATGCCGTCCTTAAATTGCTTGCGAGTACGCTTAGCGATCTTCTCAGCAATTTGTGGCTGCATCATGTTAGCAGTACGCTTAGCAACTAAGTCCTCAACGCCAATACCGTCGATCATGTCGATAGGGTCTAATACGTTACCCTTAGACTTAGACATCTTCTGGCCTTCCTCGTCACGAATTAAGCCAGTTACATAAACGGTGTGGAATGGAACTTGAGAGGTGCCATCTTCATTCTTGATAAAGTGCATGGTCATCATGATCATGCGGGCAACCCAGAAGAAGATAATATCAAAACCAGTAACTAATACTGATGTTGGGTGATACATCTTCATAAACTCAGTTTCATTTGGCCAGCCTAAAGTGGAGAAAGTCCATAAAGCTGAGGAGAACCAAGTGTCTAATACATCTGGATCTTGAGATAAAACAACATCATCACCAAGCTGGTACTTTTGACGAACTTCTTGCTCGTTGCGTGCTACATAGACCTTACCATTTTGGTCATACCAAGCAGGAATACGGTGGCCCCACCATAATTGGCGAGAAATACACCAATCTTGAAGGTCACGCATCCAAGAGTAGTACATATTAGTGTATTGAGCTGGTACAAACTTAATGCGACCATCCTCAACAGCCTCTAAAGCCTCTTTACCTAAAATCTTGGCACGTACATACCACTGATCAGTAAGCATAGGCTCAATTGGTACACCACCACGGTCACCAAAAGGCTGAGATAAGGTGTGATCTTCAGTCTTCTCTAAGAGGCCTAACTTCTCTAAGTCAGCTAATACAACTTCACGAGCCTTGAAGCGCTCTAAACCACGTAAGTTCTCTGGAATGAAGTCAGTAGTCTCAGTAGATGGCTCACCATTGGTATCACAAACTTCACCGCAGTTGCGAACACAAGCATCTTCTGTGAAGATGTTAACCATTGGTAAGGAGTGACGCTTACCTACAGCATAGTCGTTAAAATCGTGAGCTGGAGTGATCTTTACACAGCCAGTACCAGTTTCCATGTTGGCGTGCTCATCAGCTACGATAGGAATACGACGACCAACTAAAGGTAATTCTAAGAACTTGCCTACTAAATCATTAAAACGCTCATCATTAGGGTTTACAGCTACAGCAGTATCACCTAATAAGGTCTCAGGACGGGTGGTGGCTACTAATAAGTAGTCCTTGCCTTCCTTAGTCTTAAGGCCATCAGCTAATGGATAGCGGATGTACCACATAGAGCCCTTAACTTCTTTGTTTTCTACTTCAAGATCAGAAATAGCAGTACGAAGCTTAGGATCCCAGTTAACCAAGCGCTTGCCGCGATAGATTAAGTCTTCATCATAAAGGCGAACGAAAACCTCTAATACAGCCTCTGACAAGCCATCATCCATAGTGAAGCGCTCACGAGACCAGTCTACTGAGTCACCTAAGCGGCGCATTTGTCTGGTAATGGTGCCACCAGATTGCTCTTTCCACTGCCAAATACGATTAATGAACTCCTCACGACCTAAATCATGGCGAGTAAGGCCTTCCTCAGCGGCAATCTTGCGCTCAACCACCATCTGAGTTGCAATACCAGCATGATCAGTACCTGGCTGCCATAAGGTGTTATCACCCTTCATGCGATGGTAACGAATTAAAGAATCCATAATGGTCTGCTGGAAAGCATGGCCCATATGTAAGGATCCAGTTACGTTAGGTGGTGGGAGGGCAATAGTAAAAGAGTTTTTAGAGCTGTCGCCATTAGGCTTAAAGAAACCCTGCTCTTCCCAGTTTTGATAAATTTTGCTTTCAAAATTTTCTGGTTGGTAGGTCTTATCCATAATAATTTAATCTCAAAGAGTCCTAGACTAGATAAAAGTAAAACAAGCTCTTACAAAAGCACCAGACAAGCTCTCACAGGTAAAAAACCTCAGGCTATGCCAAATTGCACCTTAAGTTAAAGTTACACTTTGGCATAGCTTGGTCTTATATGACATGATGCCATTCAAGCTAATTAAACTAGTGCTGGGGCAGAAAAACTTATCTTTAAATATGTATTAAAGTGTGATTTTACTCTAATTTTAACTTTCTTTAGCGTTTTTTCTACTTTTGTAGCTAATAGTATTTATTTAGTGAGTAATAAGACTTATTGCAAACATGGCTGCAATCTTGCTTGATTTTCTTTCGTGTTTTATAAGGGTAAATTAGGATAGTAGGATGTGAGCCCATGTATAATTACGCTTTATTTTAAAACTTTGGGGCTCATCTATAGGATGTAGGGTTTAATTATGAATGAACAAGAACAGCGTGCAGCTATGTTGAAGGCCCGTGAGCAAGCTAAACGCGAATATCAAAAGCTTAAAGAGCAAGAGCGCGCTAACAGCCCTCATATTCCTAAGGCTCATAAAAAGGGCAAAGGTTTCTTATTCTATTTTGTATGCTTTATCTTAGTATCAGTCATGGTATTAGGAAGCGGAGCATTTTGGGGCTATCGCCAGTTAGAAGCTATTAACACTATGGTTATTCCTGCTCAAGAGGAGCCTTTTGAGCTTAAGGATGGTGCCAATTTAAATACAGTGGTTAGAGAGCTGGCAGGACATCAATATCATGAAATATTGCTCAATATTTGGGTTAAGCTTCATAGATTTGAATATCCAGTTATTCAAAAGGGCCCATATCTTATCGATGGCGTTAAGACTTTACCTCAAATTCTTACTGATATGGCTCAGGGCAATATTGTAAAAATCAAATTGCCAACCATTCCTTTAATTGAAGGCATGACTGTTTCTATGATTGAACGTCGCCTTAATGCCCGTGCCGACTTAGTGCAAGACATAGCTATGCACAAGGCTTTTGCTAATCCTAATGCTTTTATTAAGCAAACTTTAGTGAAAAAGGCAGAGGATGAATCATTATTACAAGCCATTGGAGGCAGCCATAATACTTTAGAGGGCTTATTAATGCCTGCAACTTACGAATATGAGCCAGGCAAAACTAAAACTATAGATTTGTTATCTCAAGCCCTAGTTAAAATGGCTACATATATGAGAGATAGCTATATTGATAGAGATCAAAGCATAGATGATGTGATTGTTGATCCTTATCAAGTGTTGATCTTAGCCTCATTAGTGGAAAGGGAAAGTTCACTAAAATCAGAGCGTGCTTTAATTGCAGGAGTATTTTTAAATCGCTTGCGTAAAAACATGCGTCTGCAAACCGATCCAGCGGTTATGTATGGTGTAAGTCCTGATTTTAAAGGCCCATTGAGAATGTCTCAATTACGTAAGGATACTCCATACAATACCTATACTAGAGAGGGTTTGCCACCAACTCCAATTGCTATGCCTTCTGTAGAGAGTATTGATGCTGTGTTGCATCCTGCTCAAACCAAGGCTATTTATTTCGTAGCTAAAGGCCCAGATCCTCAGCAAGGACACATTTTCTCTAACACCCTACACGAGCATAACAATGCAGTAAAGATCTATCGCAAGGCAGTTAGAGACTATAAAAATGCGCTTTTAGAGCAAGAGAGTATGGACAATCACAAGTAGGCCTCCAAGTGCCAAAGCCCAGGCTATAGCCCAGGCCTTGGCACTGGCCTTGGCTTTGGTCATAGCCTGAGCCCTTGCTCAATCTTATGGCTTTGCCCTGGACTTTGATAGGTCTAGGCTTGTAACTTGGGATGGTTCTTAAACCCCGCTATAGTTTTGCTGTAGGCGGGGTTATTTTTTTATATGTTCTGCTAAGTAGAGTAATAAATTAATAGAGCTTGATAGAAGCTGATAAAAACAGCCAAAGATAGGGCTATCAAAGTAGTAGGTGTGTGTCTAAATATGGCGGATAATGCAATAAGTGTTATACTACAGGTATTTTTTTCTAAACTAAATTAAGAGCACTTGAGCTAACTTTTGCCATTGGATTGCTCTTTTAGTTAATTTTAATTGGGAGCCTGATAATAGTCTTATATTCTATTGGGGCTCTATAGTCTTAGGAATATTCATGGAACCGTCAGTTTGCAACAGTAACAAGATCGCTGGCAATAAATTACCAGGAGATAAAGGTTTATTTATTACCTTTGAAGGTGGTGAAGGCTGTGGCAAAACCACTATGGTTCCAATGCTCAAAGAGCATTTAACCTCCTTAGGCTTTAAGGTTGAATGCACCCGTGAACCTGGTGGTACTAAAATAGCTGAACAGATACGTAATATTTTGGTTACTAAGGATGAAGAAGAGCAATTAAATCCTAAAACCGAATTGTTATTGATGTATTCAGCACGTGCTCAATTAGTAAATAGCAAAATCAAGCCTTTGCTTGAAGAGAGCAACACTATTGTTATTTCAGATCGCTTTGACTTATCAACAGTTGCTTACCAAGGTTATGGCCGTGGTATTTCCTTAGATGAGATTGCTGCTCTAAGACAGGTGGCCATAGGTGACTTTAAGCCTGATTTAACTTTACTCTTTGATTTGGATATTAAAGTGGGCTTATCACGTGCTAATAAGCGTAGTGCTGCTGATCGCTTCGAACAAGAATCTTTAGACTTCTTTTACCGTGTGCAAGAGGGCTTTCAAAAAGAATTACAGCATCATGCTCACATGAGTTGCGTTATTGATAGCTCTAAGTCCATTGAAGAGGTTAAAGAGCAAGTAATTGTTGCTGTTAATAATTTATTAAAAGCTAAAGGTTTTGATCTTTAAAGATTTTTTGAGCAATAACAGAGGAACTTAGAATGCTTTATTCTTGGCTACAACCATATTATGAGCAGTTTTTGAGCTCACTACAGACTGGTCGAGTCAGTTCTTCTATTATTATTGCAGGTGATGAAGGCTTAGGTGGCAGAAGATTAGCTTTAGCTATGGCTAAGGCCTATCTGTGTCAAGATAAACAAAGTACTGGGCCTTGTAATCAGTGCCGCTCTTGTTTGAGTTTTGAACGTCTTATTAATAAAGATCTAAAAGTAGCTTACTCCTCAACTGTTGAAGAGGCTAAAAAAGATCAAGACTTTACCTATGACTGTTCAGGCTTAATTGTTCCTCCTGCCTCTGGGGCAGTACGCTCTATGCGTATTGATACCATGCGTAAAATTCCAAGCTTTATTTACGAGTCAGCTGCTGGTGGTGTAGGTAAAGTAGTAATTATTGATGGGGCAGAGAAAATGTCAGTAGGGGCAGCTAATGCCATCTTAAAGACATTCGAAGAGCCTTTACCTGGAACAATGATTATTATGCTAGCTAAAAGCTTAGAACAGCTTTTGCCTACTATATTATCTCGTGCCAGCAAAATAGTGTTAAAAGACATTGATGAGAGCGAAGCCTTAGAGTATTTACTTAATCCTGCTAATCAAAAACCTCCTACTATCGTACGTAAAGATGTTGATCTACAGGAGCAGCAAAAAGAAGAGCAGCAAGCCTTAGAAGCTTGTGAAGGCTTAAATACTACTATTGACGATAAACGAGCTTTAATTGCTTTAGCTCTTAATTCTTATGCTCCTTTAAGAGCTATGAATATGCTGTTATCAGGTGATGATATTAAAGCTTTAGAAATAGTACAGACTCTCATTGCCAGCATTAATAATAACAATCCTTATGATGTGGAAGTCTTAGCTAAGCTTGATACTTTGCTCAAAGAGCAGCAAATTAATTTATTAAGAGAATTAGTACTGGAAGTTTTAAAGTATAAAGCTTATGTCCCTGTAGAAAAGCTGCCATTGGTGTACTATGGCAATGCTCAAATGTTAGAGCGTCTTAGTGCCGATCATCTATTTGAGGCTTATGACATGTTAAGCCATATAGAAGATAAAACAGGTCAGATAGGTCAAAGAGCGCCAACCTCTTTAATGCGCTGTTGGTTACAAGCTTTTAGAGCTGACTTGAAAGCGACAAAATAGCCTCATCTGGCTAGTTTTGTACTTTAATATTTTCGTATCATGGGACATAGTTGCAGTTAAATTTTTTTTGAGAAGAGATAGTTGTGCTGTTAGATAAATATATCTTTAAAGAGCTATTTAAATCTCAACTAGTAGTATTGCTAGTTTTGCTCTCAATCTTTGTTGGTCAAGGCATTGTACGACTTATGTCTGAGTCTGTGGTCTCAGGTCTACCTCCACGATTAATTGGTCTCTTTTTACTTTATTCTCTTCCAGACTTTTTAGTCTATTTAATGCCTCTAACTCTGTATGTGGCTATTATCATTACTTTAGGACGTATTTGTTCTGATTCTGAGATGGTAGTTATGAGAGCAGTAGGCTACTCTCCTATGCGTATTATGATAGTAACCATATTACTAGGCATAGTTACCGCAGCTGCTGTAGGCTACGTATCTTCTGTGTTGACCTATCAAGCAGCTAATGCCAGAAACTCATTAGAGCTCCAAGCCGCCAATGATCCTGAGTTTTTGCCTATTGAGAGCGGGCGCTTTGTTGAGTTTGGTATGTACAATGTTTATGTAGAACATGTAGATAACAAAGGCTCTAATAACAAAGATATTTCAAATATTTATGTTATTGAAACTGACTATAATGGTATGTTTAGGCCAACTATTACCGCAGCTAAGGAAGGCCATATTAGTATCGACCCTGAGGGCACTCGCTGGTTAGAGCTCAAAGATGGTCGCCGTTATGAGTCTGATTTAGAGGGTAATTTTAGACAGGGACATTTCTCTGTTTTTAGAGCGCCAGTATCAAGTAATGTCACTGAAGCTAGCAATAACAAGAATAAAATAGGCAGAACTAGCACTTTAGAACTTATTAATAATGCTAATACTGTTCAAGAAAGACTGGAGATTCAATGGCGCTTAGCTCCTATTTTCTCTACTTTAGTTCTTTGTATAGTGGCTGTACCTTTATCAATGGTTAACCCAAGACAAGGCCGTTTTGCACGTTTAATGCCTGCGATTTTAATTTACGCTGCGTATTATTTGTTCTTAATGTCAGTGCGTAATTTTATAAATACAGGTGTATTTGGTATTTTCCCTGGTTTATACATAGTTCCGTTATTATTCTTGTTCTTGGTAGCTATACCGTTGAACTTACCAAAATCACATATTAAGCATATTAGACACACTAAGAAAATGTCCCAAGCTAAGTCTGAGCATTAATAATAGGATTAATTATGGGCTTTAATATCATTGATCGTTACATTGCCAGAACAGTATTGGTCTTTATCTTAGTAGCTGCTATAGCCTTATCTTTTTTATCAGCTATTATTACTTTTATTGATCAAACACGTCACTTAGGCCAAGGTAATGTGGATTTTATGTTCTTGCTCTTTTATGTAGCTTTAAGAACACCTTCACTTACTGTGATGCTCTTTCCTATTGCGGTGTTAATTGGCTGTGTAGTCGGTTTGGGTATATTGTCCAAAAACTCTGAGTTAGTGGTCATGCAAAGTATAGGCATGTCCAAAACTAAGATTATTTTAAGTGCCTGCAAAATGATTTTTCCTATAGCTATCTTAGTGGGCGTTGCAGGACAAACAGTAGTACCTGAGATTAAACAATATGCTGAAAGTAGTTATAACTTTGCCAGCTCTGAGGGTCGTTTATCTCGTGTAGGCTGGGGCTTTTGGATTAGAGAGGGCAATAGCTTTGTTTATATTAGACGAACTATGTCAGATAACTCTATTCATGAAATTTCCCGCTATGATTTTGACGGTACTAAGTTATTAAAGCGTAGCCATGCTGCTACTGGTCTTTATAATAATGAACACAGCAATTGGGACATGTTCAAAGTAAGAAGTTATATTTATGATGATAAGAACATTACCATTGAAGATAAAGATATTGAACACTGGGATTTATATTTAACCCCTGAGCGCTTAGAGGTATTTAATCTTAATAATGAAGAGCTTACTGTGTATGAGCTGCTTGATTATATTGATTATTTAGAGACCAATAATATTAACTCTGACCGCTACCGTACCGTGCTTTATAAAAAAGTGCTTATGCCGCTGTCTATTATTGTAATGCTGTTATTAGGTGCCTCCACTGTGTTTGGTAGCTTAAGAACAGTTCCAATGTCAGCTCGTGTGTTATTAGGTTTGCTAATAGGTTTCTTGTTCTATTTAACCAACGAAATCTTGCCAAACTTTACCTATTTAGTAGGACTGCCTCCAAGTATTGGCGTGTCCTTACCGCTAATCTTCTTTACCCTAATCTCAATATTAGTACTTAATCGCAAAGTCTAATAGCCATCTTACATAAGGCAAGATTTCCATAAGAAGTCTTGCCTTATAGCAAGCTTGCTTACTTGCTTGCAGGACATAAGCTTTTCTAGCTCTATGAAAAAAAGCTTGCTATCGTTTGGAACATAAAAAAGGCCATATCCTAATAGTTAGGATATGGCCTTTTGCACAGTATTATTGGGGATTCTTTAACGTAAGCGCATGAGTAAGATTCTTGGGAAAAGCTGTTAAAATGGCCGTTTAGTCGTCGTCATCATCATCATCGTAATCGTCGTCGTCATCATCATCGTCAAAACGGGCTAAATTTTGATTAAAATTGACTCCATTTTGATCCACTTGAAGCTGAAAATTGTCGGTATTAACGCTAATTCCAGCAGCCTGAGCTGGGGATAAGATATTAAAGCATAGAGCTATGAGGGCAAGTGTAGATAGAATGAATTTCATCATAAGACTGATCCTTAAGCATATGAGCGCTACTGCAAGTTAGCTTGAAAACTACAATCATTAACTAAAGTTCACTATATTAGAAAAAACATAGCTAAAACTTAGGAAAGATGGCATAAAGACCAGTGAAAAGAGATAAATTTGACTTAAATCGCACTATGGCTTTAGTTTTTGCTAGATACAACATTTATATAAAATAAAAGCTCAATTAAGAGCTTAATTTAAGATACTTCGTATCTTGGTGCCAAAGATGGGACTCGAACCCATACACTATCGCTAGCGGCGGATTTTGAATCCGCTGCGTCTACCAATTCCGCCACTTTGGCTCACGGGTGCTCATTTTACAAAGCTTAGCCTCTCTTGTCTAGCATTTTTTTAAAAATTGTTAAAATTGCATCAACAAATTAAATTTAGCTAAGCCTTAAAATCTTTTCACCATCATCAAAGGTGTAATTTTCTAAAGAATAAGCTACATAGAACTCATAATACTATAGAAGGCACCTGTAATAACTACGCAAGCTAGTGCAACAACTAGTAATTGCATTACCATACGCTGGTAGGCAACACCCAAGAAGAAGAATGAGAACATCAATAGAGAGCTAAAGATGATCATTGGAGTTGATGGGTATAAAGCAATTAAGGCAGTGAGCATTACGAATAAGCCAATCACAAAAGTGACCATAGAGCGACGTTGCTTAGCTTGCATTTCAGCTTTACGCTTAGCCTCACGCTCTTGTTTAAGCTTGCGCTGCTCCATTACTTTGTTCTTAGCACTTTCAAGCTTGTCACGACGCTCTTTAAGCTTTTGCTCTTGCATCTCTCTTAAAGAAGGCAAGCGTCCAGTGCTAGTAGCAGCTGCTGAGGAATTTGAAGCCTCAGTGCTCGCACTTGCTGAGGCTTTATCTTTCTCTGGTTGTTTAGCTTTGGCTTTATTAATGGCCATGATGGATCATTGCTCCTACAGAGGCGAAAAGATTATTATCAAAAGGTTGAGACTGGTACAACCTATCAATAATTTTCCATATTAAGGGCAAGAGCCCTAATAATAAAAGTTCACAATATATTGGTATAAAAAGGCGTGAACGTTAGTTGTATTATTACCTTTCTATACATATACACCATATTGCTTTGATGCTTAACGGTGTTTTGTCTTGACTAAAACAAGTTAAACTGTGCCACAAAACTATAACGGCATTATATAAATTATTCTTAAGCTTATCTAAGTTAACTAAGCATAAAATTGACCAAAGAGAAAAGGCAATCTTTACTATTATATCTAGGTTGTAGATAAATTTCTGTTAAATAAGCTAGATTTTTGATAATAGTTTGATTGATTTAAATTTTATCTCTCGCAGCTTTGGGACTTAGTAGTGATAATTTTAGGCAATTTTAAGAATAAATGCAGCGCATTATATAGTATGACTAACCATAGTGCGCCAAAAAATATACACAAAAGTGATATTGTTTTTCAATTTTCCTAAATTTTGGCAACTAAAGCTAATAGCATGCCAAATTTTAAAGAGCAATGCTTAATCATATCCCGTAATAATACCATGCTAAAAGCTGCTAGTTAGTTCATCAAGTGTTACTCAACAAAAAAGCCCGCATACAGCGGGCTGTTCCTACACAAGGTGGGGCTGTTCCCACACATGGCGGGACTTATCCCACACAAGGCAGGTGGTTCCTACCTAGAGTGGGAATTGATGACATGGTGCAGACTTTTAGGTGCCAAGTATTTCTTGGTAGCTGCGCCATGGGCTGGTTAAAAAAATTGGGGCTAAGAGTGTTGTTTAGCGTTGCATCTCTTCTTCGGCTTGACGTAATAAGTCGTTAAGACCAATCTTAGAGCGGGTCTTCTCATCAACACGCTTTACGATTACAGCTGCGTATAAGGAGTACTTGCCATCCTTAGATGGGAGGTTGCCAGAAACAACTACTGAGTATGGAGGAACCTTGCCGTACATGATCTCGCCAGTGGTACGATCATAAATACGAGTAGATTGGCCGATGAATACGCCCATAGAAATAACAGAGCCTTCACCAACGATTACACCCTCTACCACCTCAGAGCGAGCACCGATAAAGCAGTTGTCTTCAATAATGGTAGGGCCAGCTTGAACAGGCTCTAAAACCCCACCAATGCCTACACCACCAGATAAGTGAACATTCTTACCAATTTGAGCGCAAGAACCTACAGTAGCCCAAGTATCAACCATGGTGCCAGAACCAACACGAGCACCGATGTTAACAAAAGAAGGCATTAAAACAACGTTAGGCTCTAAGAAAGCGCCCTGACGAACTACTGCACCAGGAACGGCACGTAAGCCCTCTTGAGCAAAACGCTCAGCACTATAGCCATCAAACTTTAAAGGTACTTTATCGTAATAAGCGCCACCAGGGATTTGAGTTAGGGCATTGTCCTTTAACTTAAAGGAGAGTAATACAGCCTTCTTTACCCATTGATTGGTAACCCAATTGCCATCAATTTTCTCTGCAACACGTAAAGAGCCATCATCTAAACCTGCGATAACGTCGTTAATAGCAGCACGAACATTAGGATCGCAATTGTTCATGGAGATGTTGGCACGATTCTCAAAAGCATTATCAATAATGGCTTGAAGTTGTTGGGACATATTACTAAGTTCTCCTTAAATCTTAATAGGCAAGCTTAATCAAGCAGTACTAAATAGTGCCTAAATATTATCCCATAGCATATTTCAGTCAAGCAAAAGCCCGATAAAGGTAAGATCTTTATCATCAATTGAGTGATTTGGATAAATTTTGCACAAAATAAAAGCAAAAATATCAACTACGCACCATTATTGTCATTAATGATGCCGTGTTACTGATTGGTGGCTGAGAAATGATCTCTTATAGTGCAAAAAAGCACTCTTTACTCAAACTTTTAGTCTAGCAAAGAGTACTTTTTAGTATTACGTCTGCCATGAGCCCAGGCGCTCAGCCTTTGTGTCTGAGCTCTAGCTCAGAGCTCATGGCTCAGAGCTACTAGCTTTGCGTCCTCGTGCTTTGCATTTTCGCACTTTGAGCGCTTGGCTCTAGCGCTTAGATTGCTCGGCTTTTGGTGGATCTAAAGCTTCAATCAGAGCTTGCTCTAATTTATCTTTAGTGCGCTCGCTAAGCGGACGGCCTTGTCGATCTGTAACAGAAAAGAAGTCGTCAGCTCGCTCTCCTGTAGTAGTAATACGTGAGCTTCTTACCAAAAGATTGAACTTATCGAAAATAATGCCAATCTTAGCTAGTAATCCTGGCTGATCTAAGGCCGAGATCTCAAGATTAGTAGCCTCATTAGTGTGGTCTTCTAAGTAGTTAACGCCAGTAGGGATTTTAAAAATCTGCTTTTTACTATTGTCCCTTAACTTAGCAATTCTCTCTAAACTTGGCTCTTCGTTAATACCTTTAATAATAGCCATACGAATAGAGTGCAAGCGCTCATTATCAATACAGCCACCCATTTGAGATTGGAACTTTAAAGTACAAATTGATTGGTTGAGCTTGTTTCTAATAAATTGAGCTGACTGAATGCTAAGGCGTTTTTGCGCCATGATATAAGCCAAGTAAGCAAAGTTAAACTTAGGGTTATGTTCCCTAAAAAAGATGAGCATTTCTGTGGCTGTATTCTTATGCTGAGCAAAAAGAATAAGAGGATGGTCTTCTACTCTAAAAGTCAAAATATTGCGAGTATGCCAAGCAATTTCTTGAGGGGTATAGTAGATAAAGTACTCAGGCTTAAAATAAGACCAATAAGTTCTTATATCTTGCTCATTTAAATCCCTCATGTATTTAATGGCTAGTTCTTGGTTTTCGTTAGCATGGAGCTTGATGTCGTGAGGCATTTCCAAGCCATGACGTAGTGCTTGGCGAGTAGAAAAATAAAGTTGCTTAAAAACAATATCTTTCCATGAATTCCACTCACGATCATTGGTAGCACAAATATCTGCAACCGATAAGCAATATAAAAGGTTTAAATGCTCTTCATCTTGGACTTTCTTAGAAAATTCATTAACCACCTGAGGGTCATTTATATCACGTCTTTGTGCAGTAGATGACATCATTAAGTGATTATAGACCAGCCATGATACTAGGCGGGTTTGATAAAGGGTATAACGGTGTAACTGGCAAAAATATAAAGCCTCACCTGCACCTAATTGAGCATGATGTCCACCTTGGCCCTTAGCAATATCATGGAGTAAGCCTGCAACTACTAAAATTTCAGGATTACTTAGCTGTGAGTAAACGTGCTTAAACAAAGTAAAGCTTTGATCTTTAGAGTGACTTAACGATTCAAAGTTTTTAATTACTCTAATGGTATGTTCATCTACGGTATAAAGATGGAACATGTCAAATTGGCTTAAGCCCTCAATTTTTTCCCAAGAAGGCATATAGGCAGACAAAACTCTATGTTCATGCATTAAAGGAAAAGCAGTACTAGCAGCTTTAGGATCATCTAAGATGCTTTTAAAAATAGTTCTGCATTCTGGGATTTCTACTAAGTAGTTGGTCAAAGAGCGTCTGGTACGACGTAATAGACGTAAGGCATTAACATGCAGTCCTACTACCTCAGGATGCTTAGCCATAAGGTAAAAGATTTCCAGCATTTTGCTCTTATCATTTTCAAACACATCACGTGAAGTAACGTCAATTAAAGGGCCACGTCTAATAAAGTCATTGTTAATAAATTGGGTCTCATCGTCGCCCAAATGACCTGTAATACGTAGAACCTCCAGCTGCAAAGCCATAGAGTTTAATTCACGAATTCTACGTAATGTACGGTAGAGATCTCGCATCATGGTCTCTACTTGCTCATTAGAGTTGCCTACATAGCCTAAGAGCTGAGCTACACTTGGTTGACAATCAAGGCTTAGTCTATTGTCCTCACGGCGGGTACAAACATGAAGAGCATAGCGTACTTGGTAGAGTACATCACGAGATTCAATAAGCTCCTCATACTCCTCTTGACTTAAAAAGCCAAGATTGAGCATGTCCTCAGGAGTTTTAGCTTGAAAATGGAAATTAGCAATCCACTGCATAACGTGAATATCACGAATGCCGCCTGGGTTTTGTTTTAAGTCAGGCTCTAAAGCATAGGAGGTGTCTTTGTAAGCATGATGACGCTCTAATTCTTCGGCTACCTTAGCGTGAAAGAAGCGCTTGGTATTCCAAGTACTATCTTTACTAATAGTATTTAAAAGAAATTCATATACCTTATAGTCACCACACAAAAAGCGATTCTCTAAAAGATTAGTACAGATAGTAAGATCAGCATTAACCTTTTCTAAGCATTCATCAATAGTTCGAACTGAGGAGCCAATATCCAACTTTAAATCCCATAAATATGAGATAAAAGAAGAAATTTGTTCTTGAGCCTCTTCAGATAACTTGTCTTGAGAGACAATTAATAAGTCTATATCTGACTTTAAGAACAGCTCACCTCTACCATAGCCGCCTACTGCTATCATGGCTAGTTTAGGTAAATTGTTGAGCTCAAAGTGCTCATAGAGGCTGCGCATCATCTCATCTACGTAGTGGGTGCGATAATCAAGTAGGGATGCAATGCTGTAGCCTTCATTAAAGAAATTAACTAAGCGCTCTTCTAGAAAAGATAAATACTCACGTCCTGTCTTAATATTAGTAATATCAAGCTCACAAGAACATGGCTGCTGTGCTACCAAGTCAGCACTAATTTGTTTATGAGGTAGACAGATGTGGGTATACATGGACATCTCCTAATATCACGAGCTGATCTTAACTGTAAATTCTAAATAATTTTGCTAAACAATGTTTACCTAAAAAGAAAATTAATTACTCAAGCCTATTATCCCAGTGCCATCCCGCCATAAAAGATGCTGCTATAAATGCAAAAGCTGCCCACAAGCAACTACCAAAATTGGCCAATCATTAATTACAGCATCATATATCTACATTCCATGATTTGCCCCTAAGCTTATTAGTAATTATGTGGCAGCAAACCAACCGACCAACCGACAAATAAACTAACCTTGCCTTCAACCAACCATCGATGCAGAAAAAATACAAGTGAGGTAGCAATAATGCTTGTATGAGGAAAGCTGGGTCAAGTAACTTGTTTGCTAGTTAATAGCATAGCCTTAGTTAATAGGTAAAAATACAGCTAAAGGCAAGGATAAAAGCTACAAGTGAAGCTCTTAAGTTAAAAGTATTGTCCTTATAAATGACAAAGGTAAGATGAGTTGCCAAATTTTGACAGCCAAGAGTTAAGCGCCAAGAGCCAAGGGCTAATGCTAAGCTGAGCTTAAGCAAGAGTGAGTAAGAATAGGAATGATGGTGGTGGGTTTTAGAGACAACAAAGCCTACTTTTAGTCAGTAGGCTTTGCAGTTTTGCTCAATGTTTAATTGGACTTTAATAGAGTCGAGCTCTATTTTGCTTGCTTGCGCTAGCTAGCAAGCAAGTGCGGGCGCTAGTAAGCCAAGCAAGCAAGAGTGAGCTGGAGCAATTGCGCAGCTATTGCGCTGCGCTGCGCAGCTTGACGCTGTACAGCTTTTAGGCATTGTGAAGAATGCGTGGGATTACGGCCTCTTCTTCAGGGCGTAAAGTTAGAATTTCACAGCCATCTTGAGTTACTAAAATAGTGTGCTCAAATTGAGCGGATGCTGTTTTGTCAGCTGTAGTTACAGTCCAACCATTTTTCTTGTTAACCTTACACTTGTAAGTACCAATATTAATCATTGGCTCAATAGTAAAGGTCATGCCTGCTGCTAGTAATACAGAGTTGCGATTGCGATAGTGTAAAACAGTTGGTTCATCATGGAAGACATTAGAAATGCCGTGACCACAGTAGTCACGAACAATAGAAAAGCCCTCTCTATCAGCAATACGTTGAATAGTCTCACCAATATCCATTAAGTTAGCTCCAGCTCTTACTACCTTTAGCGCTGCATAAAGAGCTTCTTGAGTAGTATTAACTAAACGCTGGTTAATAGGGCTGGTCTTGCCACCAACAATAAACATCTTAGAGGTATCACCGTAGTATTTGTCTTTAATTACAGTGACATCAACGTTAACAATATCGCCATCGTGTAATACTCTATGTCCTGGAATACCGTGACATACTTCCTCGTTTACAGAGATACATACACATTTTGGGTAACCATGATAGCCCAAGCAAGCAGAAATAGCTTTTTGATGGTTTTCAATATAATCTTGGCAGAGAGCGTCAAGCTCGCCAGTGGTAACGCCACTTTTTACATGAGGTTCAAGCATTACTAAAACGTCAGCAGCTAGCTTGCCAGCAATGCGCATCAACTCTATTTCTTTTGGGCTTCTAAGAGAGATCATTGGTTTTTCCTCAACTAAAATATGGGCTCAAGTAAAACTTATCGGTAAAGATTAAGATAGCTGCAAGCAAGTAATAGGTCAAACTTGTTAAGTTTTCTTGTGAAAAGTAAGCTCTATTGAGCCTAGGTGAGGGTGAACTTGAAGTTTCTACACTATAAATGATTTGCTTATTCTTTACAGATAATTAAAGATAGTGTCCTTGGCTTTAGCCTAGGCTAACTATCTTTAACGTGTGCTATTTTAAGCCAACTTTTTACGTTGTGCTATTGATTCTTGCAACTATCTTAATTTAGAAGTCATTTGGCTAGATGACAGTAGCTGACTAGGTAGTTTGAGGGCGTAGAGAGTATCAAAAAGACGAGAAATATTAGTATGCTCCTCAGCTTTTAAGGTTTCTCCTAAGCTAAGCATTGGGAATAGCTCAATTTTTGGAGAAATAGGGCCTTCTCTTTTAATTCGTTGAATAATAAAGTCGATGGCCATTTTGCCCATTTCTTTACGGGCGGTAATGACTGAGGTTAACTTAGGAATAGTAGTAGTACCAATATTAAGACCGTTATAGCCTAAAACAGCAATTTGATCTGGAACCTTAATGCCCATTTCAACACAGGCAATCATAGCGCCAATGGCTACGTCATCATTAGTACAGAAAATAGCGTCTAAATTAGGCACGTCATGAAGGGCCTTACGCATCATGTCAGCACCACGAGAGAAGTTAGAACGCTCTGAGGAACCAAAGACATAAGTATCAAGCTGGGCTTCACGACAAGCTAGTTCATAACCGTACTGTCGATCCATATTACGCTTATCTAAACGAGCGCTTAAATATGCGATATTTTTACGTCCACTATCAATTAGTCCCTTAATAGAAGCATAAGCAATTTTGACATGATCATAGCCAATGTTCATATCAATTGACTTATCAAGCAAACTCATAAGCTCAACTACAGGAATATTTGTAGTTTTAAGGCTTTTAAGGGTAAGAGGAGTATGCTGAGCCTCAGTTAAAATCATGGCATCTACTTGATAGGAAAGTAGCTGCATGACTTTACGCTCTTCATTTTCTTCTTTATAGGAAGTATGTGCGATTAAAACATCATAGCCGTACTCACTAGCTCGTTCTTCTACACCCTCAATAAGATCAGAAAAAAGTAAGTTAGAAAATGAAGAAACAGCAAGGCCAATAGTTTTGGTGCTTGCTTGAGAAAGCATAACAGGCGCACGGTTAGGCACATAACCCACTTCATCGATAACCGCTTTGATCTTAAGACCAGTATTTTGGGCTACGGTTTTTGGGTTTTTAAGATAGCGCGAAACCGTCATCTTAGTAACACCAACCTTTTGGGCAATGTCTTCGAGGGTAATGCGTTGTCCTTTCATCAAATATGGCGCTAATACCTGCTCATAAAGAGCTGGGCTTAAACGCCCTCCTTTCTTAATCTTAAAACCAACGTTAAGCTGTGATAAAAATCTGTCTAAATAATAGATATCAGACACAGAGTCGCTCTATAGCTTTTAGCTACGAGAGTGGTAGAGGGATATTCTAAAAGCATAATACAACATGCAAATATTAAGTCCCTTTCCCTGTGTATGATATAGAAAATCACACCATTAAATTACCATTATAAGCAAAATTAGCTGATATGTGAGCAAATGTGTGTTTATTGAGCATCAATGACCTAAAAATTAGCTTTTTTGCTCATTATTCAATAAAAAAGCCCTCTTAAAGAGGGCTTGCAATGACTATTAATGTGGGATGATGTACATCCACAAATCAGTGGTGTGTGTTAATTAATAGAATTTAAGCAATGATATAGATGATAGCTGCAATGGCAAAACCAATAACACCAATTAAAGTCTCTAATACAGTCCAAGTCTTTAACGTGGTCTTTTCATCAATGCCATATAAGCCTTTAAATAACCAGAAGCCAGAGTCATTAAAGTGAGATAACACAACAGAGCCAGCAGCTACAGCTACTACAATGGTACAAATCTCAATTTGTGATAAGTCAGCGCCAGCTAAAGTTGGAGCAATAAGAGCTGCTGTAGTAGTTAAAGCTACAGTGGCAGAACCTTGAGCTACACGTAAACAGGCTGAAATAATGAATGCTGCACAGATTACTGGAATACCAAGGTCTGATAAGGTGGAGGCTAAGGCATCACCAATTCCAGAGGTACGTAAAATACCACCGAACATACCACCAGCACCAGTTACTAATACTACGGAGCAAATAGGGCCTAAAGCTTTATCACAGAACTTCTCTAATTGCTTCATACCAAACTCTTTACCAAACACAACTAAGCAAAGAAGTAGGGTAATTAATAAGGCAATAGGAGTTTGACCAAAGATAGTTAAGAAAGAGAGCATCTCGCTCTTAGGTAAAGCACCTGTAGATTGTAAGGTAGTAATACCAGTATTAATAAAGATTAAAATTACAGGAGTTAAGAGGATAGCTAATACGGTAGCGAACTTAGGTGGTGTTACTTTTACTTGATCTTGGCTATCATCGCTAAAGAGCTCAGGAACCTTAACAAACCACTTCTTACCGCACCAAAGACCAAATAAGTAAGATGATAAGTACCAAGTTGGTAAGGCAATACATAAGCCTACAAATACTAGTAAACCAACATTAGCACCAAGAACACTAGCAGCAGCAACTGGACCTGGGTGTGGTGGTAAGAATACGTGCATTACAGAGAAAGCACCAGTGGCAGGCATAGCATACATAAGTAAGGAGCCGCCTAATCTCTTGCCAACAGACAAGATAACAGGGAGCATTACTACTAAGCCAGCATCAAAGAAAATAGGGAAAGCAAAGAGTAGTGAGGCAATACCTAGAGCTAAAGGAGCTTTCTTTTCTCCCAAGATTTTAATCAAGGTATCAGCTAGCACTTGAGCGCCACCTGATTGCTCTAAAATCTTACCAATCATGGCTCCTAAGCCTACCAGCAAGGCAACAGAGGCTAAAGTTCCTCCAAAGCCTGACATCATTCCAGGAATGATTTTATCGTAAGGAATGCCTGTGGCTAAGGCAGTAAAAGCTGAAACAACAACTAGAGAGGCAAAGGCATGCACTCTTAGTTTCATGATTAACACTAAAAGAACTACTACAGCAATACCTGCTACGGATAGTAGATAACTAGTGGAATGAGCAAGTGTTTGTTCCATAGTTACTTCCTCTTAATTCTTAATTTAACTAACTAAAAAGCTACAAAGCAAAACTGTATGTTACTGATAACATGTAACAAACATGATACTGGTAACAATGGAAAAAGCAAGCTTGTTTTTTCATCAAATTTTTTAAACAGTGATCTATATCTCAAAACTGACAATTAAATTTTTTACGGAATTTATGGGAAAAAATTGCTCTTTTTGTCACTTTTAAAAGTGGTGCCAACCAAGACATGGTAAGCAATTTAACACTATCACAAGAAGGACTAAAAATTGATGGGCGGGCGCTATAAAAAGCAGGCGAAAAATTTTTTGCCGTCAAAAATGTTACCAATAACTATTCAAAATTAAATTTGAATCTTATATACTAGTTATCGGTAACATTGCAAAGCGAGCTAAGCTTTGTAGTCACCTTAAATTAAGCTTTGGTGCTTAAAGAAAAGTTTCTTTTACTGTTTGCTTTGTAGTTTGTTAATTTGTGGAGCTAATAATGAGTGATGTCATTAAATGCGTAGTGATGGGCGTATGTGGTTCAGGAAAGACTTCTGTAGCTCAGGCTATCGCTCATAAGTACAACGCTACTTTTATTGATGGCGATGACCTTCATCCTCGCGCCAATATCGTAAAGATGGCCTCAGGCAATCCTTTAAATGATGAGGATAGAGCTCCTTGGCTTGAGCGCATTGGTGATGTGTTTTTCTCACTACAACGCCGCAGCTTATCTGGTGTAGTAGTTTGCTCTGCCCTTAAGAAAAGCTATCGTGACATTATTCGTAAAGATAATGACGGTTTGATCTTTATCCACTTACGTGGCTCCATGGAAACTATTTTAGAGCGCATGGCTGCTCGTCAGGGTCATTATATGAAAAAGGAAATGGTGCAAAGCCAATTTGACACTTTGCAAATTCCTGGTGATGATGAGCCTGATGTAATTGAAGTTTGCATTGAAAAGCCTCTAGATGAAGTAATTAATGATGTAATTACTAAGTTAGAGCAGCGTCTTGCCAAATAAAGCATCATTGACTGACTTACAATACTAATTACCAGTTGGGCTTTAGCCCTAAATTTAGGCTCTAACCAGCTATTTTTTACCAGCTAATTTTTGTGAGCCTGTTTGTTTGTTGTTTAGAAATTTGCCTCGAGTTTAACGCCTTATTTAGGTGCCAAGAGACAAGTATTGATAATTTTGAGAGGATCAAATGTTAAATAACGTTGTTGCCAAGGTAACTCAAAATCTTGAAGAGCGCTCTGTAGAGGGTCGTAATGCTTATTTAAAGATGATCTCAGATCAAGAAAAGCTTGGTCGTGCTCGTGGTTTTTTAACATGTTCTAACTTAGCCCACGCAGCAGCAGGTACTGATTTAGCTGATAAAAAAGATGTAGTTAATGCTCAAAAGGCTAATATTGGTATTATTTCCGCCTATAACGATATGCTTTCTGCTCACTGCCCATATCGTTTATATCCAGAAGCTTTAAAAGAGTCTGTACGTAAGGTAAATGCTACAGCTCAGGTAGCTGGTTGTGTTCCTGCTATGTGTGATGGCGTGACCCAAGGTCAGCCAGGCATGGACATGTCCTTATTCTCTCGTGATGTTATTGCACAAAGCGTTGCTATTTCTTTAAGCCACAACTGCTTTGATGGTGCCTTATTATTAGGTATTTGCGATAAGGTAGCCCCAGGTTTAGTAATGGGTGCCGCTGCCTTTGGTCACTTGCCTGTAGCTTTCGTTCCAGCAGGCCCTATGGGTACTGGTATCTCTAACGATAAGAAAACAGAGATCCGTCAAAAGTATGCTGCAGGTGAGCTTGATAAGAGTGCTCTTCAAGAGATGGAGTGCTGCTCCTATCATAGCCAAGGCACTTGTACTTTCTATGGTACTGCCAATACTAACCAATTAGTGTTTGAGGCTATGGGCTTGATGTTACCTGGTTCTGCCTTTATTCCTCCTAACACTCAATTACGTGCAGCTCTTAACGATTATATTGCTCAAGCTATTGTTGATAAGACTGTAGTTGGTGCTCACCCAATGCCTTTATATAAGGTAGTAACTGCTAAGAATATTATTAACTCCTTAGTAGCTTTATTAGCCTCTGGTGGCTCAACTAACCATACCTTACACTTAGTTGCTGTAGCTAAGGCCTTTGGTTATACCTTAACTTGGCAAGATATTTCAGACTTATCTGATGTTGTTCCTTTATTAGTTAATGTTTATCCAAATGCTAAGGCTGATATTAATGCGCTACAGCAAGCAGGAGGTGTACCTGTATTAATGAAGGCTTTATCACGCCGTCATTTAGTACACGAGGACGTTAATACTGTTGTTTCAGACTTTGCTTCTCAATTAACCACTCCAATCGTTGAAGATGGTGTATTAAAGTTTGTTGATTGCGGCGAGACTAAGGACGACAAGGTTTTAATCTCTGATGAAACCAATGCCTTCCAACAAAGCGGTGGCTTAAAGGTATTAAACGGTAATTTAGGCCGCTCTGTAATTAAGATTTCTGCTGTTGCTCCTGAGCATCGCCATGTTAAGGCCCCAGCTGCCGTATTTAATGACCAGTATGAAGTTAAGAAGGCCTATGAAGAGGGCAAGCTTAATCATGACGCTGTGATTGTAGTACGTTATGCAGGTCCTGCTGCCTCTGGTATGCCTGAGCTTCATATGTTAATGCCTGTATTAGGTAACTTACAAAAGGCAGGATATAAGGTTGCCTTGTTAACTGACGGTCGTTTATCTGGCGCATCTGGCAAGATCCCATCAGCCCTGCACGTAAGCCCAGAGGCTTTACGTGATGGTAAATTAGCTTTATTACGTGATGGCGATATGATTGATTTTGATGCTGAAAACGGCACTGTAAACTGCTTAGAGGACTTATCTGGTCGTGTCCCTGAGCATCCAAATACCGAGGCTAATGAGCAAACCTTTGGTCGTTACTTATTTAAGGTATGCCGTGACAAGGTAGGCTCAGCAGAAGAGGGTGCCACCTTCTTGTTCTAGTTCATTATTTAAACAACAACAAAAACTCACATTTATTTAAATCTAAAACGCCATGGTATCCCAAAACGACCATGGCGTTTTTTTACCCTAATCAATCCCACCTCTATCCAGCCCATGAACGGCCAATCTCTACACTCTACACAGCCACGACTTAGTAAGCAGCTTTTCTCTGTTGCAGTCCATGAGCTGCCACCCTTTAGACGCTGCTTGAACTTTAAACTTCACTGTAAAGCAGTAAGCTTTACTATGCGTAATTTCACAGTGATTTAGGTGTGCAATTTGTGTTAATTATGTTCATGCACATAAAGCTAGATTAGTTAAGGCTAATAGATATCGATAAGTTTTCTAAAAACAAGATATATAGGCATTTTAGGTAAATTATTTAAAGTGATTTAAAAACTTGAGGTTGATCACTGTTTAAACACAATATGTGCAATAGTTTTTTTCTTGTTGTGCTAATTAAGCTATGCTATGAAAAATGAAATGTTGCACCTATGAGTAGTAGAAAAGTACTCACATACAAACGGTGAAAGTTAGGTAATTTCTTGTACTTAAAGCAGCATTTTTGGAAGAACATCTCTTTAATTTATTAAAAGCGATCTTAAGCGAGTTTAAGTTTTTTACTTGTACTGCTATTTAGCAAACGATGTCATTGGGGATGGTTGATTATCGTTGGCTATTAAGATGGGAATGAGGCACTTTGTGCGCTGTTGTCTTATTTAGAGTTAAACAAGATCGCTTAATTGGAGTTAAAACCAATGAGACAGCAATCCTTGCTTTGTAAATGCTTAGGTTTAGCAAAAGTGATACGCCTTAATATTGGCACTGTGATAGCTCTATTAATGGTAGGGTTAAGCTGTGCTGTTTGTTCGCCAGCTAATGCCATTATTAGATTAGATCAAAAGGGAGATCATGTTGAGTATTTACAAGCCCTTAAAGGAGTAAAACTAAAGATCATGGTCGAAACTAATAATGCTCCTTTTGCTTTTTTAGAGGGTAATTTTGCTCGTCCTATTGGCTATGATATTGATGTTATATACGCTTTGCAAAGAAGACTAAGTTTTGAGCTCGAGGAAAATCGCTTCTTTCCTACCAGTACAGAAAATGGCTTTAAGATGCTTGAGCTTAAAGAAGCAGATATCTTGATAGGTGGTATTACCTATGATGAAAAGAGACTTAATAAGTCAGAGGCTTCTAAAGTAATTTTTAGCTCAGGTCTTAGCTATATTTACTCTCCTAATACCAAGAAAATTGACTCTTTGGCCTCTTTAAAAGGTTCATTAGTAGGAGTTAAGCCTAATTCTCCAGCTGAGTATTATGTAAATAGAGTTTTAGGAGGAAAGGCCATTTTGTTTCAAAACAGTGTGTTGGCTTTTTATGAGTTAGCCCAAGGTAAAATAGATGCTGTAGTAGCCGATCGTCCTTCCTTACTTTATTTTGCTAAGACAATGCCTGTTTTCCATCTTACTGTTTCTGATGATATTTTTGATATTTACAGTGGACAATTTGTTATTTACTTACAAAAGAACTCACCATATACCGAAATATTAAATAAAACTCTTAATAGTCTTGAAGCTGATGGAACTTTATACAAGCTACGCAAAAAATGGTTCTCAGAATAGATTACTACAGACTATATTGAGCTTAAGGAAAAGGCATGGAGCATCAACCTGTGCCTTTTTTGTTTATATGGCTATACCTCAGAAAAAAAATGGTTTGGTAATTTTTTAAATCTTATATAAGATTATCAATATGATAATTTATATCTATTTGAGGGCAAGATGGAGCACTAATAATTCAAATTTAGATGGTAAAAAAACAATTTTCTTAAAAAGCTTGTCCTACAAATTTTTTTAAGCTCAAAGCTCATTATTTTAGGTTTTATAAACAGCTCTTTGCGCTAAAAATCAAAGTTATGACACTTAATCCAAAAAAGTATTCAGGATGTATAGCTAGGACAAATTGCTAATATAATGGCCAGAAGAATTTTTTAATTTAAGAAAATGGCTTAGTTGGTCGTTAAAGTACTTGATAAGTATTTTTAGTTAGTACTTTTTGTGTGGTATTGATTTTAAATTATCTTTGCAAAATTCATTTATGTAGTTAATTTTGTCCTAATGTTTTCTTTTGGTTAGCTACAAATTTAAAAAAACATAAGGCAGAATGAACAGCCGTTTTATTGTTGCCTATACCATGAATGACATCAATCAAGGCTTTTAAGCTAGGTATGGGTAATTTAGTTGTTGAATTTCTATTGAAGATATCTACCTTTTAGGTGATTAAAAGGGGGAGCTGGTGATGAGGTTGAAGAACCAAATTTGGGCTGGAATTGTTTCCACCTTTTTATCTGTTTGTTCTCTTTCTTCTGCCCAAGCTGCAGGCGAGTTGCAACATATTACTTTATCAATTTTCGTAAATCCAGCTGGTGCACCCCAAGCCTTTTTACATGATGATTTGGTTCATCCTATGGGTGTGGATATTGATATTGTTTATGAGCTCCAAAGACGCTTAATGTTCAATATTAAAGATAACCGTGTTTATCCTCTACCACGTACTGATGGCTTTGCCCGTTTACGTAATGGAACAGCTGATTTGGTAATTGGCGGTATTTCCTATACAGAAGAACGTGCTCAGATTTATGACTTTACCCCAGTTTTCTGGCAATCTAGTTTAGGTGTTCTCTATAGCAAGCGCAGCAATATCACTAGCGAACAAGATCTTAAAGGCAAGAGAATTGGTGTTGAGGAAGGCTCTACAGCTACTCCATATGTTGAGGCTTTGGGAGCAACTCCTGTTTATTTTAATAATTTAACTTTAGCTGCCTTTGAGGTAGCCAATGGTGATTTAGATGGTCTAATTTATGATCGCCCCCCAATTAAAGATTTTGCCATGACTGTTAAATCAGCTAATTTAGATGTTACTAATAGTGAGTTTGGTCAAGAGAGCTGTATGTTTGCTTTTGCACTTGCCAAAGACTCTCCTTATACCAAAATAATCTCTCAGACCATTTTGGAGATGATGGCTGATGGTACAATAGATAGTATTTTAGAAAAGTGGAAAACCAAATAATGGCCATTAGTGCACTTAATAAGGTTTTAACTCATAATTAATCCGCACTATCTAAAATAGTCGTTCAATTTGCTTCTTTGTGGAATTAGAAAAAATAAATAACTTATCTAATTAGCACTTAACTTAATTCCTAGAAATAAGGCAGATTAGATAATTATTTCTTAATCTCCCAGAGGAGCTATTTGAAAAATAAGCAAGCAATATATTTTTTGCAATGAACAGATTAGTTTGCAATGAGAACTAATTCTTGTAATTAATAACAACTTTTTGTTTGGCGAAAGTTTAAAAGTTTCTTTATTATTATTTAGAGACAGATAGATATGAGAGTAGTAAAGAGAATAGGTGTATTACTGTCTGCCTTAATGTTGGGGTTAGGACTATCTACCAATGTTTTAGCAGCAGGAGAGTTAAAAGGTAAAACACTAACAGTAGTTATTAATCCCGTTGGTGCACCGTTAGCATTTTTAACCGATGACTTAGAACATCCACAAGGCATTGATGTTGATATTATTTTAGAATTGCAAAAGCGCTTAGGTTTTAAACTTACTGAAAACCGTATTTTCCCTGATGCTTTTCCAGAGGGTATGGAGCGTGTTCGCACTGGTAAAGCTGATATTTTGGGTGGTGGTGTTTCCTATACCGTAGCTCGTACTGAAGAATTTGATTTTTCTCCAATTTATTATGAGTCATCTTTGGCTTTGCTCTATAGCAAGAAATATAATCCTGACATTAAAACTTTAATTGATATTAAGGGTAAGACTATTGGCGTGCAAATGGGATCTACCTCTGAGCATTATGCCAATATGTTTCATGCTACACCTGTGACTTTTAATAATGTAATGTTGGCTTATTTCCAAGTGGCCAGAGGCAAAATGGATGGCATTATTTTTGACCGTCCTGAAGTAGCTGATTTTGCTCGTGTTATGCCGGCTCTAGACTTAGCAATTACCAATGATACTTTTGGTTCTGATGATTGCCAATTTGCTTTACTGTTAACTAAAGACTCTCCTTATCGTGAGATCATTGCTTACACTATGGAGCAAATGTTTATGGATGGCACTATTGATTCCATAAAAGCCAAGTGGCGAGCTAAGTAAGATTTTGCTATCTAATAGTCTTAACTATTAGGTGCGTGAGCTAAGGGAGATAAAAGATAGCTTTTAGTAGAGCAAGGTCTTATTATCGTAACCTTAGATTTTATATATCTATACTAGTTAGCTAGTACTAGCTTTCAAAAGTTTATTCCCCTGTTTTAAAGTAGCAAAACCTCGAGTTTACTAGCTTTAAGTAGCATTTAAGGGGGGACGAACTTTTGAAATCCAGTACTAGCTAGTAATATGATATTTGGGTATCAAGTGTTTAAAGTTTTCTTAGCTGCAGAACTTCATGTAGTTAAGGTATTTTCAGTATCAAAAATAAATTTTTATTATTAGGTTTTGTTGATTTTGGTACTAAAGATATGTTTTGACACGAAACTTTTAATAGGGCTTGAGTTTAAACTCCAGAATATGGCTGGATTTAGGGAGTAGTTATCATGTCGATTATTAGTAATGTCAAAATGAGAACTAAACTCTTAATGGGTTTTGGTATCATTTTGTTCTTAACTATGTGTATTGCAACCATTTCAGTACAGGCATTATTTGCTAGTACCAGTGTTGCTGATGACGTTAGACAATTAATTGATACTCGATTTGAGCGTGTCTTAATAGCTAATAGTCGTTTTGTTCAATCTGATAATGCTTTATCTAACTATTTAACTCCAGGCAACGTTAACGCCGATAATCGTGCCAAGTTTGAGAAAGCTTTGACTTCAGCTGCCAGTGAATTAGATAAGATAAAAGTTGATAGCCAATACTTTGGTAATTCTTTAGATCGTTTAAATCAGCTTGAAAAGCAATACGAAGAGCTTTATCACATGGTAGTTGTTCCGCTAGTTGATGCAGGCAAACCATATGATGCTCTAGCTTTTTTCTTATCTGAGATGCAGCCAATTTCCTCAGAGATGACCAAAATTACAGCTACTATGAGCCGTGCGGTAGTTCGCAATGTTAAGGAATCTGTAGGTTCCTTACAAGATACTACTATGGCTTTTGTGGTAGTAGCTATTGCTGCTGGTATCGTAGTTTTAGGCATTTTAATTTCTGTTTATGTATCATCTGCTATTACTGCTAATTTACGTGTTGGTGTAGCTGCTGCTAACGAAATTGCCAAGAACAATCTTAATGTACCAGTTAAAGTTTATAGTAAGGACGAATTTGGTGAGTTAGCTCAAGCCTTACGTGTAATGCGTGATGACTTAAGTGAATCTGTATCTTTAATTAGAAACTTAGCTTTTGACCTTAATAAAGAATTAGACGGTACCAAGAACTCTGCTAATAGCATTATGACCTCTTCTCGTGAGGCTGAACAGCAGGTTATTTCTGTGGCAGCTGCTTCTAATCAAATGGTTTCTACTACTCAAGAAATTGCTGCTAACTGTGAGCGTGCTGCTCAGCTTGCGGATCAATCAAGCAACGTAACTCAGGATAGTGTGAAGTTAATTCGTACCACTATTGAGGACATTCGTAATCAGTCTAAGTACACCACTGAAGATGCTCAGAAGGTTCAAGCTTTAGCTGAGCAAACCCAAAAGATTGGCTCTATTGTTGGTACCATTGATGAGATTGCCGCTCAGACTAACTTACTAGCATTAAACGCTGCTATTGAGGCTGCTCGTGCTGGTGAGGCTGGTCGTGGCTTTGCCGTGGTAGCTGACGAAGTTCGTGCCCTTGCATCTCGTACTAGTGCCTCTACCCAGGAGATTTCTGCCATGGTTAGCCAGGTGCAAAAGGATGCCTCTGAGGCCACTGCTTCCATGAATGAATCTGTAGAGAAGATCAATACTGTAGCTGATCGTGCTGCTGATATTGAGAGCACTCTTAACAGCATTATTGAGTACGTAGGTCAGGTAAATGACCAAATTCGTATGATTGCAACAGCCGCCGAAGAGCAGACTACTGCTACCTCTGAGATTTCAGCTAATATGCAAAAGATCACCTCTGATACTGAGGAGATTGTAAGCTCTGCTGAAGAGGCAGTACAACGCTGTGATTTATCGGTTAACTCTATTAATGACTTAGTCGCTAGCTTAGCTCGCTTCAAGTTGCGTGAAGGCAAAATTGACTAATAGCTAGCTGTAAAAGATAGGTTCCAGCCTTTTAGCCCAAACCTATCGCCTAAAAAAGCACCTTAGAGACTCCCTCTAAGGTGCTTTTTTAATGCCCAAACAGTCCTCTATCTTACAAACTTTCCTTTAAAACACCCCAACCATCGCCCAGTCCCATCAGTCTTGCCGCCGCTGCGCTTAGCTTCTCCTCGCTGCCGCACCAGCGCCTCGTTGCTGTGCTGCTGCGCTCTTTACTTGCGCCCAGCGTCTTAACACTGTGCTGCGCTTAGCGCCAGGGTGCCTTGTTCTTCACGCTGCATGCAGTGAACTACGAACGTTTAAACTCAGTAGCACTTGGAACTCTGTGCCTATTGCCCTACAGATTGCACTTATTGATAAAAGAGCGTCTCTAGCGCAACACATGGTATTTTGTACCACGTTATATTGCGCACTGCGCACCATACTTTTTGTTAGTAGTGATGCAAATTGCCCTCAAATGATGCTTTATTAATAAAGTATGAAAAATTGTTTTTAGGTGATTAATTTTGAGTTTAATATAATTGTTGCGCATAACTCTAAGCTATAACAATGTAATTGGTTGGCGCTCTTAGTTAAGAGAATTCTATTTTGAGTTAGTTGCAAGCATCTTTAGAGCTACTAGATTTTAATGTACATAATTTTGGGCATGTGCCTACCATAATATTTTGAGGCTTAAGCATGATTGAACTTATTAGATTAAGAAGACGCATGCACTATGGTGTAGGGCCAATTGTGGCAATGGCTATCACCGCCATGTTGTTTTTAAGCTTGTCTAGAATTTGCCTTTCTTTATGGCAGTTAGACACAATTACAGATGTGTCTTTGGGGTGGATTTTAACTCAAGGTTTACGTGTTGATTTTGCCTCAGTCTGCGGCTTATATGCATTGCCTTTACTGATCTTATTGATAGGCTCAATAAATCCTTATGTTAGAGTGCCTCGTATCATTTTATTTATCATTAGAGTCTATGGCACTTTAGCTTTTGCCTTTTTAGTTTTTAATGAGTTGCTTACTCCTTGGTTTATCGCAGATTACGGCACTAGACCCAACCATATCTTTGTAGGTTATCTAACAGACTTTAGTGATTTAATTAGCGTTTTATGGTCAGCTCATAAGTTAGTGTTATTTAGTACTTTTATTGGTACCTTACTTAGCTTCTATTTGGGATTTAAGCTCAATAGTTATTATATGCGTAGCTATCGCCAAGGAACTTTTAAGTACAACATTCTTGCTTTAGTTTTAACTATTTGCATTGTACCTTTAGGCATTCGCTCTAATTTCCAAGGCAAACCATTTAGTCCTGACATGCTTGAGATTAGCCAAAATAGTATAGCCAATGCTTTACCTCTTAACTCAAGCTATAGCGCTGTTTACAGCATGTTCCACTTAGATGAACTGCTCTTAAAAAACGATTAGAGTTTCAAAACAAGCATCCTATGCGTTAGTGCTGATATTTCAGCACTAGCGCATAGACGCTATTCAAGCTTATAGTCTCTTAAAATTCCCAATTCCAAACTCACTAGATTCCCCTCCCAGATTCCATTTCAATCTAAGTTAAGAAGCCTGATTCATACTAACCAAAGGGATGTTTATTAATACTTCTAGCAGCTGACAAGCCTAAAGCCTCACCACTTTTATTGCCCTTCTTATCAAGAATAACTTTAAATGCCAAATAGAAAATACCAGTACCAAGCGCAGCTTACTTAGCAATAGGAAAAGCCCAAGGCAGGCAAAAACTTGGCCTGTAGACTTTACATATTAATCAACTAGAGTTTGGTATGGAGCTGTGTTAACTAGTAATAGCGCCAGCTTGGCTAGCGCTAGGTGCTGGTGCTAGGTGCTGGTGCTGGTGCTAGGTGCTGGTGCTGGTGCTAGGTGCTGGTGCTGGTGCTAGGTGCTGGTGCTGGTGCTAGGTG
>OGPO01000505.1_pt1 | contig 32806 bp, 39 predicted proteins | sample 1553041 | NCBI WGS metagenome assembly OGPO01 (sample SAMEA2580281, study PRJEB22360) | human gut metagenome | biome: human gut; feature: human-associated habitat; material: faeces | place: Denmark | collected 2008/2010 | reverse complement strand
AATGCCAACTTCGGCCTTTTGAGCAGCGCCAACGCTTTGCAACATGTCTTTTCTAAGCTTACTTACAGCTTCTTGCATTTTCTTAGCTATCATTAGCCCAGCCTCCAATAACAAAAAGGCCTGCAATGATATGCAAGCCTCTTTAAGTCCAAGGGTGGTAAGTTTTTGAAGTGTATAAGCGTCCGCCTAGTCTGTACTTTGCAGTTAGTAGCCAATACTGCAAGCCCTCGGGTGTGGTCGCCCAGTACTCAGCCGTTGAGCTTTTAGCGGTATAAGGCTGAATACTTACGCTTACAGAGCCCTCGCTAACACTAGACAAACGACCGCCCAAACCTCCATAAGCTTGATTTGCTTTGGTGCTTTGGAGCAAGTGAGCCAAAGCAAGATATAAGAGTGTGCGCCTTTCAAATACGTTTTTGCTAGGATCATAAGGTGCAAAGCTAGTTGCATCTGTATTGCCTACTATTTGCTCTGCTATGCTCCATTGCAATTGAGCCGCTTCTTGCGTCCAACCCTGCATATCAATATGCGGGAACATTGCGCAAAATTGTTCGTAATCAAAAAGCACAACACTCATAAAACACCTTTAAAGCTTGGTTTCTTTCTTGTCGGTCTCGGCAGCTTCGTAACCTGTTTCTTGCTGGGCTAATTCGGCTTGCTTGTCCTTGTCCTTATACTCACTGTCTGAGCACTTGCTAATAAGTCCATTTTCAAAAGCTTGGCTATTGCTATAGAGCGCCTTAAGCTCTTCCCACTCATTGCGCTTCATTGTAAATAAAACGCTACGCCCGTCAGCTCTTAAAATGCCGTTTGTATCCTCAATGCTTTGAGCGCTAGGAATTTCAACGTAATCATTGACTGAGTTTAGATAAAACTTGCGTGGGCTTTCTAAGCAGCTTACTAAAGAAACAACATCGGCTCCAGATAATGCCGATTTAGATGCCTTGCCTTCGTTAATTACAGCATCGCTATTATTAACTACGTTTACCTCTGATGCCTTTTGTTTTGCCATTGCTCACTTGCTCCAAATTTCTAACTAACTACTAAGGTACCAAATACAGCAGGGTGTCTAATAATGCAACCCCATGTACCAGCTCTGGCGGTTTGTAACTTTGATTTAGGCTGGTCAATCAACTTGCCTATAGTCATCTTTTCAGTTACTGCAAAAGTACCAACTTCTTGATTCTTGATAGAAGTTGGATATAGGTAAACCTTGCGACCAGAGCCAGAGTTCTCTAATTGAGGCAATACAACAACCTCTAAATTAGGTAAGGTCTTTCTAATGATTTCTAGGCAACCAATACCATAGCTATTGCGGGCCTCTAAATAATTAGCATCGGCTGGGGACACTGCTAAGATAAAGGAATTAGACGGGGATACTAGATTCTTGGTAGTGGTACGAACAGAGCCAAACAAGGTTAAAATGTCATTGGCAATATAATTAGCACCTGATTGAGCATCGCCAAACTTATCAGCCCATTTTGCAGAGCTTGTTCCGTTGCTTAGCTTTACGCTTATTGCATTAAGAGCGCTAGGGTAATGAGGGTAATTTAAGAAGCCATAAGTGGCCATGCCCTTTACACCATATAAATTAATGCGCTCATGAGACTTAGCAAAAGTATCAGCTAAAGCTTCTTGGAGGTCAGCAATTAAATTAAGGCCTCCCATAGCTGCGGCTTCTACTTCGGTATCGCCATAAATGATAGAGCTCTCAAAACGGTATTGGTCTAAAGATACGCTATCATAGTTTACGCCAGCAGTTGGAGCGGTGTTGTAATCGTCATAGGTTTGAACGCCGCCATAGAACTCTTTAAACTGGAATGTTTGCTTCTGTGTTACAAAAGAGCCCACAGTCTCAGTCTTTAATAACTGACTAGTAACGTCTTCGGACATTAAAGTAGGAATGACGTTAGGGTTAAAGAAGGTTAACTGTGCTAAGTTAAAACCAACGTTAGGGGCGGTTTGAGCAATGACGCTATCAGCAGCATCAAAAGTCATGCGCTTAAGCTTATTGCGCTTAAAGTAATCAAAAGTCTTTTGAAAGTCTACATTAATCTTTTGATACATGATTTTGCCTGTATTTGGGTCTTTACGGGCAAATTCTTGATTAGAATCAAAGACCATTGGATAACATGCTAAGCCCTGCTGGGTCTTTAGTCCAAAGCGCTTTAAGATATCCTGTGAAATAGTTGTAATAGCCATTAGACCCCCTTAAGGTAAAGTAGCAATAAGTGCACTTGCTGTAAAATTGGAGCCGCTAACAGCTGTAATCTTGTAAATCTTTTTAGCGTTATCAATGACTAAATCATTAACAGCTACAGGGATATCGCTATTAGACGGAGTTAAGTTTGCAATAGGGTTGGTTGCTGCGCTTGCGGTTACCGCTGCATTGGCAACACGGAAACAATTTCCACGGGCACCAGCGTCGCCCTTTTCGCCCTTTTGACCTTGCTCGCCTCTTGCGCCAGCAGGGCCTTGCTCACCTCTTGCACCTGCTGGGCCAGCCGCACCAGTTGCGCCAGTGTCGCCCTTGTCGCCCTTGTCACCCTTGTCACCCTTGTCACCTTTAGGGCCAGCCACGCCAGCAGGGCCAGCAGGGCCTTGTGCACCCTGTAAACCTCGCTCGCCTGTATCGCCTTTAGCGCCCTGTTCGCCCTGCGCACCTTGTAAACCTTGCTTGCCTTGGTCGCCTTTTGGGACTGCGAAATACCAAGTATTAGAAGCGGCATCATACTGAGCAGTCGCTTGCTCTCCAGCCTCTAAAGTCTCCACTTCAACAGCTGCGGTTTCTAAAGAGCGAATTGCATCGGTGGACTTCTTTAAGCCCTGCTCAATGTTGTTTAAATTGGCCTCGTTAATTACTTCGCCCTTAGTCCATTTGTGTACTAAGTACTCTTCGGTTTTTGCTTCCATAGTTTTCAATCCTTGCTTAAGCTGTTGGCTTGTTGTTTAAACCAATGTTTTGAATACGAACTAAATCGCCTTCTTTAGCTGTGGTCTGACCATTAGCTAAATCTAAGCAAACAACCCAGCCCGTATCATTAGCAGTGCCAGCCTCGCCAAAAGTTACAGCGCCGTCAGCAGGGTTGCATAAAATGCTTTGTCCGTTGGTTACACCGCTTGCGTCACTAGGTAGCACGTAATAAGCAACACCACGCTGCGCAATGGTTAATTGCACGTTGTTTGGATACTTGGAAGTTGCGCCCTCAAGTGGGGTATTAACAAAAGTATTTTGATTACGAATAACAAAACCTAATAAGCGTGCACTTGCTTTGGACTTAACTGCATAGCCAGCCTTATCAGTGTCTTCAAAAGCAAAAGAGCCAACTTCTACAGTGCCGTCAGATAGATAAGTGTAAGGTGTAGGGATAAAGCCTTCCATGGATACCAATTGGCCTGATAAGCCCTGAGGCATCCACATGTTATAATTTCTTTGAAAAGCCATTTAAAAGCTCCTAATTACTTGATGTTTTGCAAAAGAAGGTTAAAGCTCTTTTGCGCATTGGTTGTGCGCTTGCTCTTAGCAGAATCTTTTGCAAGGGTGCGCTTGCTTGCCTTGCCACGTGATAAGCCACGGAAACAAGCACGGGCCTCGCCTGACTTCATTCCCTTGACCTCTTTTAAAGAGTAACCAGACTTGCGCAAGGCTTTGCGATAAATAGCGCCAGCGCTGTCGTAAGCCATAGCGTCGACATTACCTAAAACGCCTCTAACCTCACGGGCCGCTTGCATCTTAGCTCTATCTTGCGCACGGTATCTTTTAAGCTCTCTGCTAATACGTGCAGAAATAAGGGCGTTGTTCACGTTCTTTCTTAAAGAGTGCTTGCTATCACCAACAGGGCCCTTCTTTTTGGCAATAGCAGCCAAAGCAAGTCGCACACCCTCAATCAGGTCGCCATTAGGATTTAAGCCGCTTTCTTTTAACAAGGCTGCTAATTCCTCATCACTTAAATCACTATCGCAAGCGGCTGCTTCCTCGTCCTCGCCCTCATCCTCGGCGGTTTCCTCGTCCTCGTCTTCGGTTGGGTCGTCATCATCGTCTTCGGTCTGGTCGTCGTCCTCATCTTCGGCAACCTCTTCGTCCTCGTCCTCGGTTGGGTCGTCGTCCTCGTCCTCGGCGGTTTCCTCATCCTCGTCTTCGGTCGCTTCCTCGTCCTCATCCTCAGCGCCGTTATTTTCTGGGGCGGCTGGGTCGGTTACCTCTTCGTCCTCATCCTCGGCTGGGTCGTCATCGCTATCGCTACCCGGTACAGGCACGCCGCTTTGCTTAGCTAACTCAATTGCTAATTGCAATAGTGTTTGAATCTTGTCATCGTTGTCGGTAACTGCGTTGTTTTCGTCTTTGTCCATTGATTGAAGTCCTTTGTTAAAGTCTTTAGGCTTGCTATCATGCACAGCCACATCAGGCCCTGCACGCCCTTCTTCAACTAAAGCAATATGATTAGCTCTTATGTTGGTCATAATCACATCATAGCTTTGGCCGTCTTTGGTCGTGCCTTTCTTAAAAACAGGGTCATAGTAGTAGCCTAGCGATAGCTCTTTCATCGCCCCACTTTCTAACAAGTGAATGGCTTTAGCATTATGAAAAGTTAGAGAATTTTTAAGGTATGGAGCTTCCCAAACAGGATTAGAGCCCGCCGCACCTATTACCCGCTCTTTAGGTGGGTTTTGTGGGTCGTATGTTGCATGTTCTAAAAGAAGCGGAATCTCTTTTAGGCTTGCAATTGTTTCGGGCTTTGATAGCTCCGATGCTGGTCGATACACGTTATAAATTTCATTAGGCTTTAGGCCATTGGCCTCGCCATTAGGAATTTCACGGCCTCTATACTGTGCTACCTGCTCACGGGTAAAAGGATTATCAGCTACTCTTAAGTAGCCGTTAACTTTGTCATATACCCGCTTGCTAGCAGCATCAAAAGCAATCCTAGATTTTGCGACCAGCCTATAGTTTTTGATAGTGGTCATTTTTCTTGCTCGGTTAATAAGTTATCAGGGATTACAGCGTTAAATATGCACCTGCAAAAAGGAAGTTCACCCGGTTGGATATTCTTATCTACCTCAGGGTCGTACAGTCCTTTAGCAAGCTCAAATACTTGATTGTTTAAAATGAACTTATGAGAATCTCTATAGGTGTACATGCCAGGCACATGCACCCAGCGGCCATGTGTAATGCCTATAGCTTTCATATTCTCACGTTGTACAAACTGATTAAGCTTGCAGCTCTGGTCACGTGCTACCCTTTCAGCTCTCGCCGTGTCCATGTTTTCAAGTCCGTTAATGCTCTTAGCTAGCTCTTGAATGTTATAGCCTTTAGTAAGGCCTTTAGCTATTGCTTCTTGAACTTTCAAATGAGAGCGTTCAGACATTTTGGTAATCAAAGAGACCATGTTAGCCACATAGTCAGGCAATCCTTTTGCAACTGCTGGGGACATGTATTGACCTTTAATTACTGGTACAGTCCAACGCTTTTCTAACCATTGCGCACTAATGCCAGCGTTTGCTAAATTACGCCTCATTCTATGATTGACGTTGCGCAATACCTTACGACAAAACCAATAAGAGATATCTCTAGCCTTTTCTTGACTAAACAAGATACGGGCACGGGCCATATTTTCGGCATAAATGCGGTTGAAAGTATAAGGGCGCTCATAAGCATCAAGTGCCATTAGCTGAGCTTTGTTCTTTTGATAGTCGCTAATGGTCAGCTCATAGCCTAGCTTGGAGCTTAAAGGGTATTGCCTTTCAATAAGGATTTTTACCAGCAAATCAAATTCATCATTACTTAATGAATCGTTCTTAGAGCTGCGCATATATTCCTTAGCAGCTTTAAGGGCTGCTTGCTTGTATCGCTTAAGCTCTAAGTTAAATCGCTGTCTAAGCAGCTTTGCAAATTCCTTATAATCACCAACGCTGGGCTGCACTGCCATAACTGTTTTTAAGGCCATGGCTTTGCTTCGTTCTGAGGGTGTCATTATTAGCCCCCTAATTGACTAAGCATGCTGCTTAGGTCTGGTGATTCTTGATTAGGTTGCTCATTAGAAGCGCCTCCCATTGGGTTGTTTTCATCGTCCATATCGGACTGTTCTAAATCCTCGGGCGGCTCTTCATCAATAAAGTCTAAACCTAAATCAGGGTCACGCCTTAAGAACTCCCTGCCCTCTTCTGCGCTTAATAGGCCAGCACCAACAGCAGCAACAATTGAATTAATCTTTGTGCTATTGTTCATGGTCATTGCGGTGCCGTTGTCTGGGGATACCTGAGCAAAATCAAAATAAATTGTTTTGTCGATATCGCCATAAGTTACCAGCTGAATAGCATTTAAACAGCGTTGTATTTGTGGCCTATAGATTTCTTGTTGAGAGCGTACATGGTCGTAAAAGCTCTTTAGGTCGCTTTCGCCAGTGGCATTAAATCCGCCTGGGCTTAAGCCGAATAACTTAACACCAGGAACACCAACAGCCGCCGCAAAGTCTTCTCTGTTCATTTTGACAATTTCAGCAGCGCCAGCTATTGAAGTTTGGACATTTTGCACGGCCTCGCTTTCTTTATCGCACATGAACACGCTATTATTATTGCGGTGATGCTCTAATGCTTTCATACGCATATCTAGCATTTGAATGCCGCCTGCTGTGCTGAGAGCTTCGTCCACACTGGTTTGCATAACAAGCAAGCTTAGCTTTTCTAGTAGGTTGTTAACAGTGATGCGGCTTGCATTCCAGTGCGCAACGCTATCGGCTAGCTTTTGAGCCAGTGGAATGCCTAAGAAGTTGTAAGCAGGTTTAAGCAGGGTTGGGGGCTCATCATCATAGAGTACTAAAAGCCGTGATGCGTGCACCTGCTGACCTGCAACCCACCAAGTTTTAGGTTTCATATAATCAGCCCTTAACGGGTCGCTGCTGTTGTAATCGCATGGCGATACGTTAACAGGGTCGATAACTCTAAAGCTTAAGCGGTTGCCTTTAGCTAGCTCTAAGTTTCCCTTTTCAATTGGTAAGGGTAGTCTTAATTCATCGCCTGAGGCCCCTGTATCAATGAATATTAGAGCGCCTCCATAGAAGCCAACCATGCGCACGGCATTGCGAAAAACTCTTTGCAGGTCATAACGGCCCGCAACTAATTCGGTAAGCTTGTTAACTCTTTGAGCGTCTTCTTGCTCGCCGCCTTTAATCTCAATCCAATTCTTAGTAACTTCATCGGCAACCACACTAATAGCACGGCTAATAGCAGGATTCTGCGCTAGGTTTTGCAAAACTCCATAGCCCACAAAGCCAGCAACTGGGAATTGACCTAAATCAGCTAAATGCCCTGATAGTGTTGCGTGCAACTGCTCAAAACCGCCAGCGCTATCAAAAGTCATATTAAAGCGCTCTTTTTCGTCGTCTCTAATGTCTCTAGGGGCTCCTAAAGTCTGAGGAATGGAAAAGCGCTCTTTTACGTCTTCCAATGTTAGAGCAGGCTCAATAACTTGCTTGTTTGAAGTTAAAAAGCTGTATACGTCATTAATGCGTATATTCTTGTATTTGCCCTGCTCTGGGAACGGTTCAGGGTCGCCAAAAGCTAGCGCCTTTTGATTAGCGTTAAACTTTTGCATTTCTGTTAAGCCGTCATTAGCTATCTTGCCAAGTCGACGGGCTCTATTATTTCTTTTCATAGCGTGTAACTCTAGCGATTTAGATAAGCAATGTTTGACGGGTGCATTTTCTTGCTATGGCCTTTTAGGTCATTAATGGCTTGCGTCATAGCGTCTACTTGGTCGTCATGAGCATCAGCAGGGAATCTTAGAAGCTCTGGAATAAAGTCACGTGCTACCCATGGCGCTATACTAGGGTCAGGAATAAACACGTTACCAGCCTCCCAAAAGGTTGTAACAGCATTAGCACGGGCTTCTTTAGATTCTTTTGGATTGATAGGGATAATGCCGCTTACTTTAGATTTAAGCGATGCGATAATAGCAGGGCCATTAGCTTTGTCTTCGACTAGCTTGCGATGCACTTCGGGCCATTTCTTTGCTAAAGCCTCAAATGCTTCTTGAGTTTTAACAAAGTCCATGCGGCCTCTAACTTGGTCTAATAAGTAGAAATTTGCATCCTTACGGCCCCATACCTGCCCTACAACATAATCACTTGTATTAGTGGCCTTAAATGTCATATCCCACGAAATAACAAGCTTGTTAAATTCATGCAGGTGCGGAAGTTCATCAGGCTTGTAGTAATGTATCCAACTATCTTGAAACAGTGCGCCGCCGTCAGGAACTGGCCTTTGCTGATATAGAGCAGCCCAGTCACGGGGGCCAACATTTTGCCTAATACCTTTTAGCGCTTCTAAATTAAAGCGCTCGGGGTGCAATGGCTCACCTATGTGGCGATGCTTTTCGTCATGCTCTGCAATAGCAGGATAATTAACTAATTGATAAGCATCTCCCTGCCCTGTCTCTGCATTGTGTAGCACGTGCCCCACTAAATCATCACAGTGCCAGCGGGTGCACATAATAATCACACCGCCGCCCGGGGCTAAACGTGTTAGAGCAGTAGAAGTAAACCAGTCCCATGTTTTAGTACGTATAGTAGGACTATTTGCGCTCTCACGGTCTTTTACAGGGTCGTCAATAATAAGAACATGCGCACCCATGCCAGTGATTGAGCCGCCCACGCCCGTGCTTCTATAGTGGCCTTTATGTCCAACTACCTTAAAGTAATCTGCTGTTCGTGCTACTTTTACACCTGTATCAGGTGCGTACAAAGAGCCCTGCAAAGAAGTATCAGGGAATACACCGTTATAGCATTCATCATCAATGATGCCCTGTACATCCTTGTTCATTAGGCTTGTTAATTCGGCACTATATGAACAGGCAATAATTTCTAAGTCTGGATACTTGCCTAAAGCATATGCAGGAAAGCGGCGGCTTGTTAGCTCGCTCTTGCCATGGCGTGGCGGGGCTGTAATGATTAAGCGTGGGCTTTTCTTGTCTATTACATCTTGTAAAAACCTGTCTAGCGCCTCGCAAATCTCACGATGAAACCAGCCCATTTGATAATCTGGCTTGGTGTATAGAACAAAGTCAGCTAATGAGTTTGATGCGTTGCGCCGTGCTATCTCTGCTTTGATGCGTCTTGCAAGCTCCGCTTTTATCTCGTTAGCTGTATCGCCCATTAATCGGCCTCTAACTTGTTAAGCTCCGCTAGCAGTTCATCAACGCTCATGGCTTTTAAGTCCAGTGTATGGCTAGCTTTAACGTCAGCTTGCATGGTGACATCTTGACGCTCTTTCCAGCCAGCAACAGCTTGCAAATAGAACTTGATAGCACTGGTGTCGCCATTGTCGCAATTCTCTGCTAGCTTATCAGCTACTATCACTTCTCGACTTGCACGGCCTCGCGCATAAGCATCTGAAAAGGCGGCATCATCATTTAACCTATTGTTAATAGTTCGTGTGCTACAACCTAAAGCAATAGCGATCTTTTCTTGAGACAAGCCCAGCCCTGCTAATCTCTCAACCTTATCGTAATCAAATGCAATAGGGCTGCGCTTTGTTTTGGGGTTGCGCACTGATTTACTTTTGCTTGCTTTCTTTGGTGCCATTTAATAACCTCGCTTGCTCATAAGTGTTTAATAAAACGTTGTAATGAGTTGCTAAGATATCGAACTCTTTAGCCTCATATAGCAAGCGGGCTTCACACCTTAATAGCTTTTTAGAAAGCTCTCCACTTGCTTTAGATGATTTGCTGGAACTGGTTTGCTTAACTGCGGCGGTAGCGCTGGAAGCTGTGGGCACTTGCTCACCACTTGCGGCGGCGCTGTGCATCCGCTCATTAAGCAGGTCGTTATAATTACGATTGATATCGCTAATACTGTGCTGTGCATTGGTTTGAGCCTGTATTAGTGAGCTCTCAAGCTCTTTGCTTTGAATGTTTGCTTTTGCTTCTAAAGCTTTAGACTGCTCTATAACGCTTTGCTTAAAGTCGTGTAGCTCGTTTATATAATCAAAAAGAGCATAAGCAAACCATAGAGCGCTAGCCGCTAAGAAGGTATAAACTAACTTCACTTAATGACCTATTGCACAAAGTTTGATGCTACTGCTAAAGCGCCTAAAAATAGACCTTGTAGCAGGGTAGCTACTAAAGCAACTTGCAAGGTAATCCAAAGGGATTTAGGCAAATGCTTTGCTTTAATTTCTCTTTTCATCATGTTGATATCCCGCCGTTAGATTTCATCGTATGCACGTAAAGCCCAATAACCACAACTTTCTTTTAGCTGCCTATAAGCCCTAGCAAACGCACGGCGCTCTTCTTGATTGTGTGTGAAAGCAAAGCTATTTCTTAGCAATTCGCCTTTAAATCTATCGCCATTAGTTGTAGTAATTATGCATTGAGCTTTATCTAGGTTAGTCTTAAATAAAGTTATGGCTATTTGACCTCTAAGAAAATCATAAAAGGCACGCCTTTCACGCTCTTGAGTAATCATGTATAGCCTCATTATCAAAAATAGGGTTAAGCCCTAAAGCAAATAAACTCACTAATACACTTGCTTTAAAACTCAACAAAAAAGCCCCAACTGCAAAAGCAATCAGGGCTTTAGTAAGGAGACTTATTTAAATGAAGAAAACAAATTAATCTGGTGGTCTTTCTTGTTTGTTTTGCTCAACGGCTTTTAATTGGACTAACTCCACTTGCTTAATAATCATCTCTTTGCCAAAGTGTAGCATTGAGTTGAGAGTAGCAAGCCAGAAGCCCATTATTACGCCAGCAGCTACAAAAGTAGCCACAAAACAAACTCCAAAAACAAAAATCAATTCGATATATATTGAGCTATCCATTTTTAGCCCTCAAATAATTGCCTTTCTGCCTTTCGTCTTCGTGTTAAGCCTTCTAATGGTCTTAAATTACCTGCGGCATCACGTGCTTTATTCCAGCGCTCAAACTCTCTAGCAGCGTCACTATATTCGCCTAAGGTGATGAATTTAAGCAGAGTAGAGTTCTTAAAATTACCTATGCCAATGTTATAGGCTAGGCATACACAAGCATCAAACTGGTTTTGAGTAACGTCTAAACCCTCAAGCAACTTACTTACTTCTTTCTCAAAAATAAGCAAGTCACCTTTTAGCAGGTCGTCCGCATTGGCTTGAGTGATTTCCATTTCTGGAATAACGTCGGGGCCTGTATGACCATAGCCAATGGTTAACACGCCAGCAGGGCACACATAAGCCTTTAACTCTAAGCCCTCGAACTCTTTAATTAAAGCTAATCCCTTTTCGCTAATATGCATTGTTTTGGTTGTCCTTTAAATAAGCAAATTTTGCTCTTACGTTTTGAGCCTCTTCTAAGCCTTTAGCAATCCATGTTTTAACCAGCCCAAGATTTTCATAAGCAACTACGCTTGTTGTATTGCCTGAGCTGCAAAGCAAATTAACGCACTTATAACGGCTCTTATAGTAAGCACGTGTTTCTAGTTCTTTTTTAGTGAACTCTATGCCTTTAGGTGAAAAGCCAAAATTTAAAGAGCAAGCCTTAATAATAGGGCCGCCAGCGGTATCGCTGTAAGCTGCTGGGTTAATCTCTGGGTCAAACTGTTTTAAAGCCTGCTCAATATAAGCATCAGCACAGCCAAGATTAAAGCATATTGAAGTAGCAAGATTTACCGCCTCAATTGCTTTGGATTCAACGCCGTTTTGCTCAGCCTCTTTTTCTAGAGCCAGCATCTTTGGCTGCTCTTTCTCTGCAAAGAAGCTCCACTTAATTGCCTCGCCTATAAGGTAAGGGAATTGCTTTAAAAGTTCGTATAGGTAGAAGTCTTGACTTGTTGCTAAAGTCTCATACTCGACCAAATCGGAAGGAGGCTCTACCCTTAAAAAGTCATCATCAAGCGGATTATTATCTACTTGCGGAGGCCACGACATATTAGGGTCAATATTTTCTGCTTGATTCTCTGCTTGTTCGTTAATGCAAGTCTCATAGTTTGCTTGCTCAGCCTCATTAATATTATTTAGCGCCTCTAATTCCTCACTAGTCAACACGTCAGACATTATTTAAACCCTGTAAAAAGTAATTAACCATTCTTGCTCTTAGTCTTTTCCTGCTCTGGCATTTGTCCGCCTGTAAAGCGTCCTACTTGGAACTCTATCAAGCGCTTAATAACTGCATGAATAAAGCTAGTACCAATAAAGCCCACGGCCACGCCTATAGGCACCGCCCAAGCTGTCGCTATATGCCACATTGAGCGCACGCCCATAACTATAGAAGCTGCTATCATTGCGCACATAATTGATTCAGTTATCACCATAACAAAATCACGCCTATCAAAACGCATGCAACGCAAGAAAGCCATTAGAGCAGCTGCTATGGTGCCCACTAGCAAATAGCCTAACTCTGGATTTTCAAAAAATATTTGCATAGCTTATAAACGCAAAAAGCTCCCCGCCGTTAAGCAAAGGAGCTTTTAATATTTATCCAATTTCGACTTTAAATTTTTAATCAGGTATTTATGAAAAAAATTATATGATATCTGCAATCTATAAAACGGCTTATTTATGCAAGAAAAACGTGATATAGACGCAATAATATCAAGCCCATAAGTCAAGTATATAAAATTAAAATTTGGTTGTCAACACCTGATTTATATCAAATTATTTTAAGATGCAATTTTGGACAAGATTCAAACTTATCTATATGTTTTAATGCAAAAAAAAGGGGCTTTTACACCCCTTTAACCTACTTCTTGCTATTTGTGGAGATTAATCTATCACAATCTTGCTTACTAGCAATTCCCTGCCCAGCTCATTCAAAGCATCAAGCTTTAACTTATCTGCCATATATAAGATTTGAGCAGGCGAAAACCATACATCACCAAAATAACAAGCTAATTCATACATAACGTCCTCAATTTGCTTGCTAAGCTTAAACCACTCTTCTATTTCGTAATCTGTAGCAGCATCAAACTCACTAGTATCGGTCTGTTCTAACAACCCGCTTAGCTGACTAACTACGTCTTTAACGTATTTGACCAAATCAGCACCATAATAGCTAACCTCATTTAAAGCTTGCACTGGCTTTAAGCAAAGCTCACGGCTTGATACATCATGCGCTAGTTTTAGCTTGCACTTAGTCAAAGATAATGGACGGTCAAAAGGGCTTAAGAAGTCAAAAGAAGCTAGCGGCAAGCGCACTTCATTAAAATCTTGCTCTCGATTAGCAATACTAACAACGCCATTAGCAAAGCGCACCTCGCTAATTTGAGGCTGGCATAAGTCATAGAAATCGGCCTCAATATCATCAAAGACCATGCCGCCGTTTTCTAGCTCGAAATCGTCCATATGGACAATCTCAATATCAAAGCCATTATCTTTAGCTTCGTTCATGTCCTTGATGTCCTGCTCAGTCAATAAACAGTAATCATCAATACATGCATAGCCGCCAATTACCTCGCCTTGCTTATTGCCTAAGAACTTGCCAGCATTAGGACACAAAGCACCAATTACAGCCTTATCACTTAAAGGCTTTGCAGCTGCCTCAATAGTAATGCTTGGAACATAAAGAGCAGGTTGGTCAACAAAAGAGCTATTTGCACTAACAAAGATTAAATCCATTTTTACACCCCATAAAATCACAGTCGTTAAATAAGGGCCTCTAGCGTCCGTTTTAAGGCCCTATTAGATTGCGGGGTAGTTTGTACCCCTAACGTACTTGAATCGCCTCTATAAGGCTATACGACTAAGCAGCGTGCGACTTATGGTCGTAATAAGGTGTAAAAATGTAATCTTGGGTTACTGGGTCTTGAGAATAACGCCAGTAATCATCTTGCACAAAGATGTAAAACATAGCTCTATAAAGCCTTAAGAAGCTGCTCAAACATTCACGCATCTTTGCTTCTGTGATTTTGAGCTTTGGAAGCATATTGATGCTAAGCTTAAGTAGCATATGAGCCACTTTGTCGTAAGTGTAATCTTTGCCTAAACCTCCCTCAAAAGAGTTAAGCGGCACGTAAATATAATTGCCATTGTCGTATAGGCAATCCTTAAACATCTTTTTGATTTTGCGCTCAAAAGCCATGGCTAACTGATAAGCGCTATTGCCCGCCGCCCCATAGCTGCTAAACAAGATACTGGTATAGGCACTAATAAAGCCTAAAGTATTGAGTAACGGGCCCTTCTCTCCGCCATGACAAAGTGGAGTGCTTAAAAAGGCCTGACTAAAATCAGCGTCAATCTTAACCCCAGCAGCCTCACAAATCTTTGCAGCCTGACTAAAGTCCAGTTGTGTCCAGCTGTAAGAGTTGTTCCCAGTCTTTACAAGGGCGCAATGCTCTTGCAAGTAATCACCCTTACAAACCCAATAACGCTCTTCATCGGTGGCAACAGGGCGATTAATCTTGCAAGTGTACTCACCAATCTTTTGCTCTTCGGCCTCAGTTAAGTAAGCCATGGCATCAAATTGAGCTTCTAACTCTGCGGCCTTTTCGGCTGCGCTTTGCTTTGCAACTTCCTGCTTAACAGCCTCAACGGTCTTACCCTCTAAAAGGTCGTTTAAGGTAGCAAAGTAGATATCTAAGAACTTAGCAGCATCGTCATAAGCATCTTCATTTACGCCCAGATTGTCAGCCTCAGTCATAAGAGCATTTAAAAGAACATACTTTAATGAGGCGCTCTTATTAACCACGTAATCAAGCGGATATAAGTCTCTTGCGGCCTCCATGTAATCGCCTGTATAGTGGTTATAGGCTCTTACCTTGATGCGCTCGCTAGTGGTGCCATGCTTAAAGCCTTGATAGCGCTGGTCGGTGCTGATATTAAAAGAAACGCCCTCAACATACTGCTTACCAGCCTCGGTTGCTAAGTTGTCACGGATATATACCAAGAACTTGCAGATAAGATTAGTTAGATTGAACTCATAGCCGCCTTTAAGCTTGTAAACCTCAAAGAAGCCCATTACGTTAATCAGCGGCTTGCCTGCTGCTAATAGCGCATCGTTGTTAGGCTCTTCGATAGCCTCAACTTGCACGCCCTTAGCTTGCTCACATTGAGCCTTTAAAGCTAATCGACACTCTGGAGCAATAGTAAAATAACGTGTAATTACACGGCCATGGCCTAAGTAAGCATGCTTAGCAATGATTTCACCATACTTGCCAGTCTCTTCGGCCTCAACCACAGCAAAATCACTAGCCTTAGCTACAGCTTGAGAAAGAGCAGAGAAAGCAAAAACACTCTTAGCTACAGAGAAATAACGAACAGATAATGCGCTGCAATATGCATCACGCAAGGCCTTGGCCGCCTCTACAAGCTTGGCATCATATTTAACAGGCTTTTGAGCTTCGCACTTTGGAGTCTTATTAGTGGCAATATCCTTTTGAGCCTGCTCAGCAACAGGCTTAACTAAACCGTAAGAACATAAAATAGCATCGGCCTGAGCAGCATCAATACGACCGTTAGATAAGAAGTTAGCAATGAATGCAAAACCCTTAAAAGCCTTAGCCATGTCAAACTTATTGACATTGTCGGCAATGGTCTTAGCAATCACGTTTAAAATGCGGTCAACATTAGGCTTTGTAAAAGCTACATAGTCGTTTGGCTGACGGCCCTCGAACAAAGAGCGGCGAATCTCTTTAGCTTCTAATGCAGCTAAATAGGCTTTAATAAAAGCGCCGCAAGCAGCTCTAAAATTAAACAGGTCAGAATTGTTGGATTCAACAATAGCGTCTGATAGGGTGTTTTTGCCTGATTCAATGTCATCAAAAACAGCTGGATTGCAAGTCGCAAGGGCTGCAAGGAAAACAACACGAACGGTGCTTATAGCAAGCCTGTTGTTAGTCTCGCAATGTACAAAGACATCATCTAGACGGGTTTGAGAGATAATGGAAGATACAGCAGTATCGGAAGGGAATACTTGAGAAAGGATATTTTTAGCCATTTTCGGGCTCCTTTGTTCTATTTCTATTGCAACCCGTTTTCTAATCGGGCCGGTTAGGTACTAGAAAAACCCTGAACAAAGGAAAGGGCGACGCTTATTCAATATATTCACGTCATACCTAACCATAACACCTTGCGGTGGTATGCTAGGAACTTCTTTAAAGCCTTAGTCTAGGCTCTTTGTTCTTAAAGGATTTTCTAGATCCATGCTTTTGTTGTTTTCTAGGCAACTAAGCATGATTGAATTAAAAACCATTTAAGCAAAGAAGTCAAGAACTTTTTAAAGTTTTGTGCTCTGCTTAACGGTTTTGAGCGCAACACTTTAAAAGCTGCATTACGCTCTATTATACCAGATTAACCACTTATAAATCAAAGATATAAGTACGCTCAACTTCATTAGATTTTAGGTTAATTACGTCAGCCTTTTCGCTACTTAGCAAAATCATCTTGCCATTGAACAGCAGAGGCAAATCTCTAGTATCACAGTCCAAAGCATCCGCTACTTTATGGACTATAGGGCTTGCATTGCGGGCAAACTTCTTACACACTCTACCCAGCTGGCTATCTTTCAACTTCATGAAAGTGATGTTAATCATACTGGTAGCATCATTGGCCTTTAGCGAATAGACGTAAATTCTATCTATTACAAGGTCTTCGCTATAGCAGTTATCAATAAAAGCCGTAATAGCGCACCCTGATTTGTCCCTGCGCAATTCCTTAACCTCGCTTGCCATTGTTAGCCTCCTGCTCTAAGTATCGCTTAATAGCTTCCAAAACCGCATCAATACCTGTAACGGGCTGATTATTAGAAGGGCTCATTTGCCTAATAGGCCTTTTTGTAACATTTGCCACTTGCTAGATTCCTTTTTAATGGCCGTGTCCAAGTCTATTAACTCACTGCTTAAAAATAAGACCTGCTCACTAGCGCTAACAGGGTTCATGCCTTTGTTAAGAGCTTCTTCAAACTCTTTTAGCCTGAGCCTCATTTTAAAAATACGGCCCCTGCTGTATTCAGTCTTAGCTTTTGCGGCTATTTCGTTTAAGAAGTCGCTCATTGATTGAGTGGTAAAAGCAGCGACCTCGCCACTTGTTTGAGCAGGTTCATCAAACTTATTTGCGCTCATTAGCTAGCTCCAAAAAGAATCACTAGAAACCCATTCCCCGTCAGTAATCCAGTTATAGGGGTGTGACATTTCCTCGTAATGCTCTAAAAATTCCTCTACAGCATCCAAGATATTAGCCTCTGGGCTCATGGCGTTTAAATTTATCGCCTCAGCCTCATAACGCTTAGTAACTAACTCTTCTCTTAAGTCAGTGATTAATGGCTCTAAAGCCTCAACCTTGTAATAAAGGTCATCAACGTTTAAGTTTGACATGCTAGCAACTCCTTATATCAAGCCATATGCTTTAAGAAGCATTAGCTTGCTTTCTAAAATAACTTGAAACTGCGCTTTAATGCTTGCCTCAAGTCCGTCGCTTTCTAAAGCTTTACGCAAGCCTTTTGCCCTGTATCTAACTTCATTAGTTTCGCCCATTCGTTCAATCAGCAGGCACGCTAATCTAGCTAGATATCCGTTTACGTACCAACGACAAGCCCCGCTTGCCTCCCTTATTTGCTTACTGCCTATAGCATCATCACTAAAGAGCGCCCGCTTCTTTAAATACTTGTCATAAAGGTCTTTAAAGGCATAATGCTCTTTATCATCCATAGGCAACTGCTTAACCTCTGTAGCAGCCATATTAGAAGGCTCTTGATAAATGGCTGCTATCAAATCAGCTAAAGCAAATAAAGGCTTGTCGCCACTAAAATCAACACTAAACCGAAAACATACATCACGATATGAGGCAATAAACCAATCATGTGTAACGGGCTTAATCTTTAGCCCTGCGTGCTCTTTGATGGCGGGTTTTCTGCCTCTCATTTAAGTTTTTCCTTAAGCGCTATATCGGCCAAGACCTGAAAGAGAACTTCAATGCCTGATGATGTCTGGGCGGTGTAAAGCCAAGGCCGCATAGAACGTGTATAATTATTGGGCCCCTTAAAATTGACACGATCCAATTTAATCCAGTCCTGAAGGTCTTTCTCGATGCTTTTGCCTTTTTTAGGACTAGCTTTAATAAAAAGATATTCCCCATCGTCGTTAGCAAAAGGCGTGTTCTTGTCGTGCTTTTCAGAGCCCCAGCCATCTTTATACTCAATCCCATCATGTTCAAGGTAAGGCAAAACAAGGCCGAAAGCGTTTCTTGCTGTGCAATACTCCTTACCATGTTCAACGCATTCCCGTATGCCGTTTAAATTGATGCGGTAATAGCGGTTATCAGCGTTAAGCTTTAAAAAATCCCTTGTAGCGAAATATGCTAAAAAATTTTCAACACGTTCTAATAAAGACATATAGCCCCCTTCTTAACTTGCTTGTTGTTTTTGCTTGCTTGCGTCCTCAATACGCTTAGCAGCAATTTCAAAATAATTTGGGTCAAGCTCACAGCCTACGAACGCTCTATTGAGATTAAGAGCAGCAACACCAGTAGAGCCAGAGCCCATACAAAAATCTAGCACCGTGTCGCCCTCGTTTGTGTACGTCTTAATCAAGTGCTCTAATAAAGCAATAGGCTTTTGATTGACATGCAAACGCCCGTTAATTGGCTCTGCCTTAAAGTTCAATACATCATCATAAAGACGGGTATTGTCATAGGTTCGTACTTTGCCAACTTCGCCGGGGATATCGATATACTTGCCCCCCCCTTCCTGCCTTGTCCCTTACAACTATTGCGGGCTTGTCGGTTTCATATCTTTGCGGGTTGTAAGTTGGTTGCTTTTGGTAGAAGATGCAAATCTCTTCACTGCGTTTCATCGGCATTTTGTTTGCGTTTGGAAAGCCTGTAGAAAAGTTTTTAACCCAAGTGTACTTGTATCTAAAATTTCTAAAGTTGGTGCTAACCATTTCAAAGGTAAACTTGCTAGCGCTAAACATGGCAATAGCAGCATTCTCTTTGCAAATCCGCTCAAGCTCAAGCCATACAAAATGCCATGGTAAAACCTTGTCCCACTTTGATTCGCTAATGCCATATGGAGGGTCGACTAGCACCATATCAACGCTGCTATCTGGTAGCTTCTTTAAAAGGCTCATGCAATCATCGTTATAGAGCTTGCAAGTTTCAGTTATGCTAATGTTTGTTGACAATGTTCAATCCTTTCTTTTGCAATATCAAAGAAGTGCGAATCCAGTTCAAAGCCTATAAAGCTTCTTTTGGTGTTCACAGCAGCCAAACCCGTTGAGCCGCTGCCCATACAAAAATCTAAGACTGTTTGCCCCTCGGCGGTATAAGTCTTAATGAGGTGCTCTAATAGCGGTACAGGCTTTTCACTTTGATGTAGCTTTTTAGTGTTATGCACTGCATCAAAGTTAAGAACGTCCTTAGGGCTTCTAGTGCCGTCTCGCCCGTCCCAGTCCGTTCTATAGTCATTGTGATAGGCTCTTTGGCCATAGTGCCGTACCCCCCCCCATATCTGACCACACGTGGGATGGCCTGTAGAGCGTTGCGGATAATATGCGCACTGCTTTGGGTAAAAGATATTAATTTCCTCATACATGCGCATTGGCATACGGCCCGCATTTAGGTGACCTGAGGGCAAATTCTTTACCCAGACATACTTATAGCGAAAGTCCTTTAAGTTGCTTGCTACCAGCTCAAAAGTAAACTTAGAAGAGCTAAATAAGGCTATCGCCCCTTTAGGTGCTAGCACCCTTTTTAATTCAGGCCACAGAGCAGACCAATTTAGCGGCTTGTCCCACTTATTCCCTGCTGCTGTAATGCCATAGGGCGGGTCTGATAAGATTAGATTTACACTATGGTCAGGAACTTCTTTTAGCAGCTGCTGCGCATCACCTTGCTTTAAATCAATCATGGTTAAATCACTGCTGGAGCGGTAACACAAAGAAATTCAAGCTCACTAGTCTTAGTCTTGAATACGTACTTGTCTGTATCAATGTATGAAACATTAAAATTAATAGCGCTAGCCTTAGTCTCGCTTAAAGCTGCCTTTAGAAAAGCAGTCATATCAGAGAGCATGCTAAAGCTTAGTAAGTTGGTATCAGGAATAGCTATAGACGTATTGTCGTCTAAGAACTTGCTTAAAAAATTAATTGCATCTAATGCCCAATCATGCTCATCACAGCGCAACCCGCCTAGGCTTAAGTCAACCATATCGCCGCATTCTGGCAATGCTACCTCAATGGTTTTGCAGATAATGCCCTTAATTGCATTCGCATCAATTTGCTTCGGTAATGAGTTGCCATTAAAAGCCATAAATAAACACTGAGAGCCAGACGGCATAAAAAATAGATAGCCCTCGGATTCGTTAACATACAGGGTTTTAAAATGCTGTTGATAGTTCTTCTTGGTGCTAGAAACAAATTGCTTTAGTAGCTTCTTTGGTACTTTCATTGGTCGCCTTAATAAATTGGTCTGTCAAAATTCCAAAAGGTCACGGGATAATCTTGTAAGCTTTGCACTACTCCCTTAATCTGGTCGTTAGGCATTTTCTTAGCAGGCAAAACAAACAAGCGATAAATACCGCCGATTGTGTAAAGCAGAGCCATACCGCCATATTGCTCGCAAGTGTACTTAATGGAATCTAAGACAGAGTGCAAAGAAGTGATGTCTTTACTTTCGTCGTCTAAGGTAAATTCAATACAAGCCCCGTTGCGTCTTAGCTTTAATGCGTGTGAATAAAATGAAGGCATTGATATCATGATGTACACCTTACTTTAGGCTTTGGTTAGGCAAACAAATCAGGGTATTTAGCTTCTATCTGCTCAGCAGGAAGCCATTCAATCCCCTTATCATCACAAAAGGCTTTAATTGCCTGTAAAAGCTCTTTACTAGGCTCGCCATTGCTGACCTTAACAAACACATATACATGCTGCTTGCTAAGGACTATTTTTATCCCGTCCGTAACAGGGTGACTAACTCCGAACTTTTCGCACAGCTCAATAACGTGATACTGTTCTAGCAGCGCCATGTTATAAAGCTTTGGTGCGCCCCTAAAAGGAAAAAGCTCAATAAACTCAACATTAGTGCGGCCGTCTCTTAGTAATTCATCGTTTTTAATGCCATACATGCCCTCGCCAATGATGAACTCTTTATCGCAAAGGCCCTTAATAGTTGCATAGAAACGCATACCCATGCCATCGCTAGTTAAGCCAACGCTAAAAGATAGCTTATAGTCCTTTTGCTTCTGTGGGGTTGGGCCAATTACTCGCTTCTTCATTTAGTAAATTCCTAAAACCTGCTTAGCCGTCCTTAGCTAAGGATTCCATAATTTGAGATAGGTTTGCTTGCACAGCGTCCAAGCCGTCGCTATCCATGTCATTTAGTCGATATAGCTCAATCTCGACTTTGTCCCCGTGCTCTTTATCCACTTTGTCACGATAGGTAAAAGCACAATAAATTAGGCTGTCGTCAGCAATAGCCCCGCCTTGAGTTAAAGCATCGTTCACACACTTCACAACGTTATCGTAATCACGTCGCCTATTGTTCTTGTAAACAAGCTTAATAACTGTCATTACAGGCTTATCTATTGGAGCTGCTCCGCATAGCTGGGCTTTAACACTCCAGCTGGCGTTCTCTTTCCATTGCCTGTATTTAGGGCTATTAATCATGCGGCCTTTTATAGGCATAAGCCTAGTATTTCCACTGGGTGGAAGGTCTAAGATAATCTTCTTTGCTGCCATGGTTACTCTTAAAAAAGGCCTATCAAAACTTGACTTTGCCTCGATAGGCCTGCTCGTGGCATAAATTGAGCTAAAAACTTAAAATGCTGTTATATAGCTTAAATGTTTCTAGATCAGTTCAATTAAAAATAATTATACCATATTTCAAGCATTAAAAGGCGTAAAAAACCAAATTTTAAGAGCTTTATCACTCGTTTAAAAGCTTTAGCAAGTTCACCCTTATTAGTTCTTGAAAAGACTCCCTTGCTTTAGTATATGCTGACAAAAAGCGGCCTTTTTTATACTTGAGTTGCTTTCTTAAAAGCTTCTCTTTGTCGGCTCTTTCTTGCTCAGCTGCATCAGAAATTAAGAAGTAGAGCTCAAAAGCCGCAAAGTTAACTTTGTTGAAATCAACGCTCTTTAAATCCGCAATCACTTTATCAACAAATAAAAGGATATTTTCGGTATCTAAAAAACAAAATGCTTCTTGTAAAGCAGTTGCAGAAAACGACACACGGCAAGGAATAACGCCCGCTCTGCTCCAGCGTCCATACTGCTCTAAAAACGCCTCAAAATCATAGTAACGCCCGCCCACGCTCTTATTAGTGGCAATGATTTGTAACGCCTGCTTGTCATGCTCTCTTAGCTTCATATTATCCCCTTAAATTGCCTGTAATTTATACCTAGAATATGGCTTATTTACTAGAGTTGCAAGCCTTATTATTGTATAATTTGCCTAGGGTTTTAAGGGTTTTTCAAAAGGTTGCGAGCGCTTTTGAAATGCCCTTTTTTATGGACGAATAGAAGTTAAATCCCACATCAATTGTTGAAGTTCGTACTTGCCTGCTTCGCTAAAATCAACACCATGCAAGAGCTTGTACTTGTTCTTTAGCCTGTCCTTATAAGCTTCTACCAGACGCTCAAAAGCCCAGCATTGATTAAGTACTACGTGATAATCATTACTTGAAATCATGCTCTTATACTTCTTGCACAGATTTACCCGCCAATCATTAGGCCTAATATTTAGAAATGAATCACCATAAAACAAGTAATTGATACATTCTAAGCCGTCGTGCATGCCTAGCGCTTTGTAAATTGTTGTCGTGCCCATAAGGTCATAATAATCAGCTTTGAGCGATGCAAAATCATTAGTCTGCTTATCAAAGGCAAGCTCCCTAGCAAAGTAAAACACACTGGACAATACAAGCTGCTCATATTCACTATCAAGTAAAGGCTTATTATCACAATCAACATAGCCATGGCATTTTAAAAGATTGTTATAAAGCATCTTAACGGCCTCAATATCACGCTTAGTAATGATAGGAAGGTTAGCCAAAGAGTTAGGAGCGGCAATGTGCTTTGTATTTCCATAGTTTGAGTAAATCTTAAAATCAATCACATTGCCAGAAGTGTCTAATATAGGACTGTGCATGCCAAACACGGTGCTAACATGGCGCTTTATCTCAAGTTCCTGTTTGCTGTTATTGTCCTGAGGGTTAAAAGCAGTCAAGCCAAGCTTAGCAGGTAAATGTTCAGAGCCGTTGAGCGGAGGGGCGTATTTAAAAAACACCTTTCCTCCCTTGCCTCCAGAGCAAGTAAAATACTGGTCTGGCTGAATGCCTACAACAAAAGGCAATACTTCTATAAAATCCCTCATTAGAGCAGGGTCATTAAAGTCGCAATCAAAAGCTATTACATCGCTATCCTTTAAGCGCAGATTGATTGAATTGGCCTTGCCTTGTTGGAAGTCGTTATAGGCCTGCTGGATTAGCTCTTCTCTGCTCTTGGTTGACCATTGAGCAACCTTAGGGCTTTTGAATTGAGAGCCGATTACAGTCCAGCCTTGCTCATAAAGTGATAGAGCAGTTTGCATGGTGTCATAGCAAAAGTAGCTCATAGCTGTTTGTAGGTCGGTGTTCTTGTAAGCTTCTGATAGTTTCATAATTGCACCTTGTTTAGGTTAGTCATAGCTGATTGATAGGCTTTGGTAGTCAAAAAAGAAAGGAGCCTATATAGATTCTTATTATTTCTTAATACTTCTTATTATTTCTTATAAGAAGCGACCCGCTAAAAACGGCATAAGAATGCGCCAAAGCCTAGGCTAATTCGCCCCCATTATGAGGGGGCATTTAAGGGGGCATTTAAGGTGACATTTGAGGGGGCATTTATCCAAAATTGCACCCTTTATTTAGGTCAAAAATGCACCCTTTATTACTGAAAATTAAGCCGCAAAATCAAAGCGTGATCCCTTAGTTCTATTCACGCTAAAAGGCGATTCTGTTACCTCGCCAAAACGTGACTTTAAGACGCTTAAACGCAAATCTAAGCTTTGGCTATTGCCGTTATTTTGAGCACTGTCATCAATAGGCACTTTAAACAAAGCCATTACTGCTGAGGAATCATTAACTACAGCAGTAGAGCCCGCAATATCGTATAGATTAGGGTCTGTATTGCTTCCCTGCTTGCGATTAGGGTTATTAAGCTGAGCTAAGATTAAGATAGGGCACTGATACTCAGTAGCTGCTTTAGTTAAGTTCTCCATAACGTTCTTAATCTTTTCAAAGTTAGGAGTATTGTGCGTTGTGCTGTTGCTTGCGTTTTGAATAATTTGCAAATAGTCAACAACAACCAAATCATAAGGCGAATCTTGAGAGCCTGCCGCAATAGCGTCAATAATTTGCCTATCGCTCATGCCGCCCAGCTTGCTACCCAAAATCGTTAAATGGCCATGAGTATTAAAGAAGTGATCTATCTTTTGGAACTCATCACCAAAGCTATTTACATTTAAGCCAGTCATAACTTGATGCTGGTCTTGTAGTGCTATAGCGGTTTGGTCTTGGTTATAGAGATGCCTAAAATCTTCTATAGTGTGCTGGGACTGGTTTTGGGCAAATCGGTCTGATAACTGACTTGGAGACATCTCAGCGCTAAAGAACAACACCCGCCCTTTATTCTCTAAAACACGACGCACAGCATCAACACCAAACCACGTCTTACCAACGCCCGAATGAGCTGCTAGAATAGTGGTGCCGCCTCGGTGATAGCCTCTAATTTTTTGGTCAATTAAAGGGTATCCAGTTGACACAAACACAGAATTAACTTGAGACGGGTCAACCTGCTTTGTGATGCTCTCTTTAGCAGTGCTAGCAATTTGAGGTGATTCTAATTTAATAATCTTTGGGTCTAAGGACACATTCAAAGAAGTAAGCTCAGCAATAGCTTTCTTAGTATCATCTCGTGCACTTCTAGCATCATTGCGCAAGCTATTAGTTAGAGCAGCGTGCGCAACGTCTTTAGCCTTTTGATACATAACCAATTGAAAAGAGCGGGTAATAGCTGTTTCAAAGTGAAAAGCCGCCTCAGCTGGGGAAGTAAGCCCCGTAAATTCATCGCTATTAGCGTCAACGTTGCAAAGGTCGTACAACTCTTTACTAGAGAAGCTTTTAACGTTCTTTTCACCCCATGTAACGAATTTGCGATCGTCATAATCATTAGGGTTAATAAGTGATAGATAATCGCTTAAAGCCTGAAAATAAGTGCGTGCAGGGAAAGGAATAAAACTAATAACATCACTATAAGAGCGAACAAACTCAACACGGTCATTAAAGTAAATATGTGATTTAAAAGCCCAGAAATCAAGAACATGATTTAGACCACTAACAACCTTGTTACTAGCAACTAAAAGCGGGTCAAAATCGTTGCTTGCCTGCTCTTTTGCTGAGGTAACAACTTTAGTAATAAGGCTTGCCTTAAGCGGGTCTAAGTCAACTTGATAAGGGTTTTTATATTTTTTTTCCTTTTTATGGGTTGGCTTATAGCCGCCGCCTTTAGCCTCGGTTATGAGCCAGCCAATATTAACGCCGTCACGCTGCTTAGAGCTGTTATAGAAAGCATAGCGCTCTTGATTCAGGTCAACAGCCTTGCGCTTGCCATAAGAGCTAGCCCAGTTTTGGCAAATAGCAAACACTGAGGAATCATTAGGATAAGCACGACCGCAAGCAATGAAAGTCTTATACCAAGTATCATAGTTAGCAGGGCTAATGTGGTTAAGAATCTCTCTTAATTCATCGTAAGAAGGAACAGAATCAAAGCTCATTTTAAGGCTCCATTGCATGTAATGATGCTAGGTAGTTAGGGACTTGATTAAAGAAAGGAAAATACGGGGCCATATCAGCAGACAGCTTAAGAAGTTCGCTCTTGTATGGTTCACGCATATAAGACCTAATTAGCACTGCTGTAGCTTTATTGCAGCTCCATTCGTCTATGCACTCGTTAAGCTTAGCAATGCGGTTCATGCCTACAAGGGTGCGAAATTGAATTAAAGGCCAGCTAATACGGGGGATAAAATAAGGCTCTTCATAGCTTAACAAGCCCTTATCTAAATTAGGGCCCCAAACAGTCTCAAGCCACAATGGATCTACTTGCATGTATGAGGTAGAAGAGTTGATATAGCTTTGCTTTCTTGAGTAGTCATAGAAGCGTGCACAAAAGCTATTAAAGCAACGATTAGCAGCAACTTCGTTATTAAGCAGTTTTACTAACTCATTACGAATACAAACAAAAGCGTAATCTAAGATAAAGCCTTCTGCTGGGCTAAAAGTGTTGCAAATACGTTTAGCAAGTGGAATAGTGCCACTTTCGGTTTGATAGCAGCCCTCTAAGCAAGCAAATAAAGGCCCTCTTTGGTATTGATACCAGAGATCTAAGAAGTTACTGCCAAATGGGTCAAATTCATCTTGCCTAATAAAGCAATCATGCAAGCCTACAGTTAGCTCAATAGCCATAGACATTACAAAGAACTCTTTTAAGAAAGGTATAAAGTGCTTATTACGCCAGCAAAAGCCCGTAAAATCGGGGTACATTGTTATGATATCGTCCATTTGGGCGTTAATAGGCTTAAGCCATTGCTTTAAAGGCTCAAAATCAAACTTCCAAGAATGACACTTACCAAAAGGACGCAAATCAAGCTTGCTAGAAGCCATAAGCTCACTTAAGTCAATTTGCCACATATTAGAGCGCAAGCTTTCTAAGAGCGGTTCATTTTCATAGGTTTGATATGGCTTATTAGGTCTAAGCATAAATTTAGGTAAACCATAACCACAGTTAGCCAGATGCTCATATAAGCTAATATTAGGGCGGGTTATGGCGTTTGATTGAGCGGCGCTTGTTGGATTAGCTAAAACAGCGTTAAAGGTTAAAGCAACGGTGCGCTGTTGTCCTCGACCGCCTGCATTATTGCTACAAATATACCCAGCTTGCTCTAATTGACTAAAATAGCCTTTTACAGAGCGTTCTTTTAAGTCAAACTCAGCCATAACAACATTAGTGCCGTAAGTAATAGGGGCGGTTGTTCCATTAGCTAAGAACGCAATACGGCACAAAAGCTTAAAAGCAGTATTGTTAATGCCTTGATAGCGTGTTTGGTCAAGTGGTAAAAGTTCTAGATTGGTTTGCATGATTAAGCCCCTTTCTTGCCAGTAAATACAACAGGAGTACCACAAAGAGAAACCAAACGAACAAAGCGGCCTCTATTGCGGTTTAAAGCGTAACCTCGTGATAGGTCAATAAGCTTTAACTTCTTAAGATTAGAGAAAGTGCGCTCTAAAGAGCTTGCGGGGAAGTTAAATTCTTTTTTGCCTTGCTCATTAGTATAGTTGCAAGGCGTTGTGCCGTTGTTTGTCAGGACGGCCAATCTAGACAGTAGTAGCAGCTCTTTATCAGAAAGGAAGTGATAATAATCTCTGTCAAGATTCATTAAAGCAGGGGATTTTTTACCAGATTTGGCAAAGGGTGAGAAAGCTCTAGAAATAACCATAAAAGCACCTTTTAACAATGCGATTTCATTGAAAACAAAGCGCCTTAGCCTTATAATTTAAAGGCGGCATAGTTTTTCGCATAAGAAATCGCCTCCAATTTCGGAATGAAATTGTAGTTAAGTTTCCTGTGAAGTTTTTAGTTCAAAGTATATGCCGCTCTTGTTTCTACTAAGACTTTATTTTTTGTAAAAGTACAGACAAAGAAACAAAAGTAAATTATTTATACGCCCTTTTTATTTAAATTTCAAGCCCTAAATTATTTCTTAGCAGGCGCAATTAAAGATATAAGCCCCTGCTCCCTTTTGTTTTGTAATTAAAGGGTAGCCATATCCATTAAGGAGATCTCGCTATGGCTAATACAAAATGCTACGCAAATACAAGCGGGTATACTGGCGAAAAAGCGCCGTATATCAGCCCTAAAACAGAGTTGGAAACCAAGCAAAATTTAGTTTTCTTTAGAGAGCAGGCAAAATTAACCCAGTCTGATGCGGCTGATAAGCTTGGCGTTTCAAGGTCTTATTACGCCATTTGGGAAGTTGATGTTGCAAGCAAAAACGGGACAATACCGCCTAAATGCCTAGCCAAAGCAGCGAATTTGTTTAAATGTAATCCTGATTTAATCAATCCCGCATGCCCGTTTTTATATGTGGATAAATACGAAAATTACCCACCTATAAAGTTAGGGCAGGAAATAATATTTTGCAATGAACACCCGCAAACCCCTCAAGATGCAGGCAATAATTTTAACTATTTCTTGGCGCTATCGGACTATTCAAATAAATCACTAGCAGAAAAATGCGGGTTTTCTGAGAGCACTATAACCAAATGGAAGAGCGGTATTAATTTAAATGAGATTAGGGCTTATAAGGTTGCGGCGGTTTTAGGGTGCCCTGTAGAGTTGATTTATATCCAGCGACAAGAAACGCCGATTAAAGCCTTAAAACAAGAAGACTTGCATTTACATGCCGTTCCAACTTCTTTGAAGCATTTAAAAGAAAATCTTGCCTATCATTTGGCTAATAGTGGTTTGTCTATTCAAGATTTGGCTAATAAAGTTGATATGCCTGCATACAAGCTAAGAAATATCTTAGACTTTGATACAGGTGTATTTTTAACCTCAGAGCAGTCGCACGCTATAGCTAGCGTTTTGGGCTTTAATGTAAAAGATGTCCTTATAAGCAGCATACATGTAAAAGCTAAGGACAAGAAAGAGCACTCATTTAAATCTAATGTTTTAGAGTTCTTTAAAATCCCTGCTGATAGTTTTCTTTTTAAGACCAGTATTATTAACTTTGCAAGTGGGGGCAAAGCCTGTGATATGCCTCCAAGCCAATGCGGCGAAACAATAGCTTCTAGTATGTCATTAAATCAAGATTCGGATTTGCACGGCGTGTGCGTTATTGGTGATAGCATGTTTAATTACGAAACAGGCAAGGGCATACAAAGCGGCTTTACTGTGATAGTGGACGCAAGCAAGAAAGACGTTGAGCAAGCTATAGGTAAGGTTGTTTGTATTAGGCTAGATGGCGATGAAATGATAGTAAAGCGCCTTAGGAGAAAAAACGGCGTTTTGTATGCCTGTAGCGACAACCCTGCTTATGAGCCGCAGCAATTAGCGTTGCCTGAGAATGCAGAACTAATGGGCGAATGCGTGGGTATGTTCTCTTTTTCTATTTAGCCTTAGTAAAGTTCAGTGTATTAAAAGGGCGTTACCTGTATAGGGTAGCGCCTTTTTGTTTTTTAATAACTTTTTAATAAATTTCTCATAACTTTTTATTAAATTTTTAATAAATTTTTAATAAATTTCAAAACGCCGCAATGCCTTATAAATAAAGGCTTTGAGGGGTATATTTTCAACAAACATGCTTAAAATCATAGCGATTTTTTATAAAAAACACTTGCAAAGAAACAACTTCAAGCCTACACTAAAAGCCACTAAAAACTTCTAACGGGTAACGCTATGTATAAATGGCCCTATTTGATAAGGCGGCTTGTGTTAAGTCTTTTAAACATGGCCTTAGTCTTATCTGTATTTTTACTAATTGCAGGGCTTTGCAATTTAGTGGAGGCAATTTAAATGAATGCTAATTCTATTCTCTTATCTGATTGCGGGTATGTCAGATATTTCAATGAGCCTAAATATCAAAGGCTGCATATGGAGCGTTTAGCTAGTTTGCGTGATGCTAGAAACGCTGTTGCTGCTCAGTTAGAGCAGGCTTGCCGTGATGAGCCTTTTGGAGTGGAAGCAAAGCAGCTCCAAGAAAAATTGTGGCATTTAGCCCGCCGTGCAGGTATTTCAGGTTCCAATGCTGCTGTAACAATGGGCATTAGTCCGTATAAGTCCAAATTGCAGCTTTTTAATGAGTTAAGCGGACGTGTTGAGCCAGAGCCAGTTAACAATAACTTTGTTGAGTGGGGACATCGTTTAGAGGGCGCTGTAGCAGCTAAGTATGCAGACTTCCACGGCGTGCACGTCCTAGAAATGGACACCTTCGAAAGTCCTATATTTCCTTTTATGACGGCCTCAGTCGACCGCTTTATTACTGACGACCAAGGCAACGCAACCGCCGTGCTAGAGATTAAAACTGCTGGCTTTAATAGAAAGGTCGTTTTAGACGGTGAGGAAGAGAGACTATGGGGGCGTGGCTGCTCTTATATTCCAGTAATTGACCAGCATGGCAAGATATCGCAGCAGTGCACAGAGATAGACAGCACTTGCCCGCCTTGGTATATAGCGCAAGTGCTCCATTATATGGTTGCATCTGGAGTGCATGAGGGGCGTTTAGCGGTGCTTATTGGAGGAAATGATTATCGTGATTATGTAGTGCCTTTTAGTGAAGAGACTGCTGGGGCGCTGATTATGGCGGAAGATGAGTTCTATTGCAAGCACGTATTAGACGATATTGAGCCGCCTTTGAACGCAAAGGAGCTTAGGAGCATCACTCCAGTGGCTAAAAGCAAAGTGGAGGCAACCGCCGAAATTGAGGAGGCTGTAGCTTCTATTAAAGAGCTTGATTTGCAAGAAAAGGCCATTAATTCACGCAAGGAAGAGCTAAAAGCCCGTGTTATGGAGTACATGGGGGACAAAGAGGCTTTAACTTATGGCAATTCAACTCTAGCCACTTTTGGAGAGCAAAAGGGCCGCACCACAGTCGATAGCAAAGCGCTAAAAGAGCAAGAGCCTGAGCTATTTAAGAAGTTCAGTAAGACTGGCGCAAATTTCCGTGTATTTAAGCTTAAGTAAGGAGTTCCACAATGATTCAGTACACAGTCCCAGAATTTAAGCAAATGCAGCAGCACAAGCCATGCAGCGTACCAACAGGCGTGATTTTGCCAATACAGCCTAATCCTAGCTCAATGGCCGCAGACCCTAGCAAGATGCAAGCAATGCAGCAGCAAGCATATAACGCCCCTGCATGTCCGCAGCCAGCCCAGCAAGCGCAAGCAATGCCGCAGGGCGTGGCTATAGCAGCGCAACAAGCTGAGTATCAAGCCAGCGCTGAGCAGTCTCATATGCAGCAATTGGCTAGCCTCACACAGCAGCTTATGGAGCGCCAACCAGTCCAAGAGCAAGCTAAGGAAATACAGCAGACCCCAGTAATGCACAGTGCGCCCGCACCAACCCCAGCGCCCGCACCTGCTCCAATGCGTGAAAGCGTGCCAGTGCAAGCACCTGTTCAAACACAGCCGCAAGCCATGCCAGCAAGTGAGCCAGTCGCTTCTAAGGTCAGCAGCGCAGCAAATGGCGATAAGTTTGTAAGTCAGTTTAAGAATGGCTTTGTAAGCTTGCCAGAGAGTATAGAAGAGTGTCAGGCTTTTGCAAAGTACATTAGCGCATCTCCACTAGTTCCAGCCTGCATACGCAATAAGCCAGAGGCTGTTTATATGCTCTTAGCCAGAGCAGTAGCTAATGGCATTTCATGGGCCAATATGTTTAGCACCTTGTTTGTTATTGGTGATAAGAATGGCAATGTAACGGTTGGTATGTATGTCAAAGCTAAAGCCGCAATGTGTCAGAGTAAGGGCCAATGGGAAGTAAGCATCGACTTCCAAACAGGCGACGCAACAGCTAAGGGCAAACGCTATGATTCGGGCCAAGAAATAAGCGTAACTTATAGCGCTTATGAGGCCAGCTTAACAGGCAAATTAAAGCGTGATGCTAATGGCGCTATTTTGGGCAATGGCGTATGGGGTGCGCATTGGCCTGACATGATGAAAAATAGAGCTTTGGGCCGTCTTTTAGATGCTTTGTTCCCTGATATTGTGGGTGGTTTTGTCTCTAAAGAAGATTACGATGATCATCTTTATGCTGAGCAATTGCAAGCTGAGCAGGCCGAACAGTCAGAGGCCGCTAATAATGCAGCTAAAGCTATTGCTAAAGTTCGTAAGAGCCGCAGCAAAGCTAAAGCCAATGATAGCGAACAGGCAACCAATGGGGCTGAATCTGCTAATACTGAGCAAGCAATAACGCCATTAAGTGACTTGCCTATTATTGAAGATGATTCTGCTTTAGAGCCTTCTGTATCTAATCCTTTAGCCTAATTTGGAGTGCATTATTATGGAAAACATTAACGCCTACTTAGCAAACACCACTCAAGCCGATATTGCTGCTTCTGACAATCAGCAGCCTTTTATCAATGCTAAGGACTTGCCATTAGTAACTAACCAAGGCATTTATAAGGCCAAGGTAATTGATGCTTATTTAAACGATTATAACGGACAATTAAAGATGTCCTTAAATCTCTTTGCAGAGTTGGAGGGCCGTCCAGAGCATAAAGGCCTGCTTAAGCTTTATATTAATGTGTTCTATACCCCAGAAGGTGGGAAGCCTGAAATAGCAAGGCATTTTATTAACGTCTTAAGCGCCTGCAAATGCTTTGATGAACATGGTAGACCATGGGCTAATCAGGTTGAAAAGCAGGCTAATAATGGCGTTACTTTCACAGTGGTTGAGAATATGCTAGATAAGAGCTTCTATGTTGCTATTGCTCATAGAGAATACAACGGCAAGAGCTATTTAAACCCTGTAGCCTTCTTTGATGTTAATAAGCGCTCACCTGCTGAGGCGCTTGCCAATAAAGAGCCTTTTTATATTACTAAGTTTGCTTACTTGGTACCTGAGGGTAAGCCGCTAAAGCAGCAGGAGGCCCGTGTAAATCCAGCTAATACAGGTTTTGCAATGCCAATGGCTCCAAGCATTGCACCAGCATCGCAGCCTGTTCAGTTTGGTCAGCAACAGCCAGCAACTTATCAATCAATCCAGCAGCCAGCATCAATGCCTGCATCTGCTCCAATGCAGCAACCAACAGCCCCAGCAATGCAAGGCTTTAATAACGTACCTGCAAACGGCGGTGCTAGTCCATGGGGCGCACCTCCAATGAT
>OGPO01000490.1_pt1 | contig 33504 bp, 30 predicted proteins | sample 1553041 | NCBI WGS metagenome assembly OGPO01 (sample SAMEA2580281, study PRJEB22360) | human gut metagenome | biome: human gut; feature: human-associated habitat; material: faeces | place: Denmark | collected 2008/2010 | reverse complement strand
CGTTCCAGCCACTCAAGCTGAAACTCGCTCAGCTCACCGTGCGGCACGCCAAACACCTGGCTATCCAGCAACAGGATTTGCCATTGCTCACCAATAAACACGCGCTTCGCCGGGGAGATACCCGCATCCTGTAACGCGCTGTACATCGCGGGCTGGAAATCGTGGTTGCCCGGCAGCCAGACGCAGGGCGCACGAAAACTTGCGATGCCTTCAGCGAAATGCTGATAGGCCGCAGAGGATTGATCCTGCGCTAAATCACCTGTCGCGACAATCAGGTCGAATTCGTGCTGGTGTGGCCGAATCGCCTCCAGCACCGCCTGGTAACTCTCCCAGGTGTTTACCCCTAACAGGGCTTCGTGCTTTTGTGCAAACAGGTGAGTGTCGGTAATTTGTAAAATCCTGACTCTGGCCTCACCAGCCAGAGGAAGGGTTAACAGGCTTTCCAAATGGTGTCCTTAGGTTTCACGACGCTAATAAACCGGAATCGCCATCGCTCCATGTGCTAAACAGTATCGCAACCAGTCCGCTAAAAACTGATTAATTTGATGCTTTTCGTCGCGTTGATGCAACTTTTTATTAGGATAATCATACCGCGCTTTGAAGCGAAAAATCTGCTGGCTTGAACACACTTCAGCCACCATCGCGTCATGATACAGACGCACCGTCATTGACGGAAGGCTCCAGTAACTGATCGCGGGCGCAGTCTGTTCTATTGTCACCAGGGTAGTGTATCGGGTCGATTCCACAATCGTCAGCCGATATTGTGCGTTTGCCACCTGATAGCTTACAGTTTCGCCGGGTGCGTCATTGCGCGGTAACAAACGGCGCAATTGTGAAAAGTTCATCTCGCACAGGCGCATCATTTCAGGAAAGTCAGGTGTGTAACGCTTCATTTATGCCCACTCATTTTTTAACGCTTGATGATGCAGCTGCAGCCATTGCAAAGCGATGACCGACGCTGCGTTGTCGATTTTCCCCTCTTCTACCCACTGGTATGCCTGTTCCCGGCTTACCACATGAACGCGAATATCTTCGTTTTCATCAGCCAGACCGTGAATACCGCTTGCGGTCGTGGCGTCCACTTCGCCCACCATAATTGACGAACGCTCACTGGTGCCCCCCGGGCTTGCCAGGAAACTTAACACCGGTTTGGTCCGTTTGACTATCAGTCCCGCCTCTTCAATCGCTTCGCGACGGGCAACATCTTCCACACTTTCACCCTCTTCAATCATCCCGGCAACCATCTCCAGTAGCCAAGGGGTTTCGCTGGTGTCGTACGCGGCAATCCGAATCTGCTCAATCAGCACAACTTCATCACGCACTGGGTCAAAGGGTAGCAAGACTGCGGCGTGACCGCGCTCAAAAATTTCCCGCCGCACCTCATGACTCATTTGCCCGTTGAATAGACGATGACGAAATCTATAAAGATCTAATGAAAAAAAGCCGCGATAAAGTGTTTCTCGTGCAATAATTTCTACATCGTTTTTGCCAAATGTAACGGGCAGGTTGTCTGGCTTAAGCATTGTTAATGTCCTGGCACTAATAGTGAATTAAATGTGAATTTCAGCGACGTTTGACTGCCGTTTGAGCAGTCATGTGTTAAATTGAGGCACATTAACGCCCTATGGCACGTAACGCCAACCTTTTGCGGTAGCGGCTTCTGCTAGAATCCGCAATAATTTTACAGTTTGATCGCGCTAAATACTGCTTCACCACAAGGAATGCAAATGAAGAAATTGCTCCCCATTCTTATCGGCCTGAGCCTTTCTGGGTTCAGTTCGTTGAGCCAGGCCGAGAACCTGATGCAAGTTTATCAGCAAGCACGCCTTAGTAACCCGGAATTGCGTAAGTCTGCCGCCGATCGTGATGCTGCCTTTGAAAAAATTAATGAAGCGCGCAGTCCATTACTGCCACAGCTAGGTTTAGGTGCAGATTACACCTATAGCAACGGCTACCGCGACGCGAACGGCATCAACTCTAACGCGACCAGTGCGTCCTTGCAGTTAACTCAATCCATTTTTGATATGTCGAAATGGCGTGCGTTAACGCTGCAGGAAAAAGCAGCAGGGATTCAGGACGTCACGTATCAGACCGATCAGCAAACCTTGATCCTCAACACCGCGACCGCTTATTTCAACGTGTTGAATGCTATTGACGTTCTTTCCTATACACAGGCACAAAAAGAAGCGATCTACCGTCAATTAGATCAAACCACCCAACGTTTTAACGTGGGCCTGGTAGCGATCACCGACGTGCAGAACGCCCGCGCACAGTACGATACCGTGCTGGCGAACGAAGTGACCGCACGTAATAACCTTGATAACGCGGTAGAGCAGCTGCGCCAGATCACCGGTAACTACTATCCGGAACTGGCTGCGCTGAATGTCGAAAACTTTAAAACCGACAAACCACAGCCGGTTAACGCGCTGCTGAAAGAAGCCGAAAAACGCAACCTGTCGCTGTTACAGGCACGCTTGAGCCAGGACCTGGCGCGCGAGCAAATTCGCCAGGCGCAGGATGGTCACTTACCGACTCTGGATTTAACGGCTTCTACCGGGATTTCTGACACCTCTTATAGCGGTTCGAAAACCCGTGGTGCCGCTGGTACCCAGTATGACGATAGCAATATGGGCCAGAACAAAGTTGGCCTGAGCTTCTCGCTGCCGATTTATCAGGGCGGAATGGTTAACTCGCAGGTGAAACAGGCACAGTACAACTTTGTCGGTGCCAGCGAGCAACTGGAAAGTGCCCATCGTAGCGTCGTGCAGACCGTGCGTTCCTCCTTCAACAACATTAATGCATCTATCAGTAGCATTAACGCCTACAAACAAGCCGTAGTTTCCGCTCAAAGCTCATTAGACGCGATGGAAGCGGGCTACTCGGTCGGTACGCGTACCATTGTTGATGTGTTGGATGCGACCACCACGTTGTACAACGCCAAGCAAGAGCTGGCGAATGCGCGTTATAACTACCTGATTAATCAGCTGAATATTAAGTCAGCTCTGGGTACGTTGAACGAGCAGGATCTGCTGGCACTGAACAATGCGCTGAGCAAACCGGTTTCCACTAATCCGGAAAACGTTGCACCGCAAACGCCGGAACAGAATGCTATTGCTGATGGTTATGCGCCTGATAGCCCGGCACCAGTCGTTCAGCAAACATCCGCACGCACTACCACCAGTAACGGTCATAACCCTTTCCGTAACTGATGACGACGACGGGGCTTCGGCCCCGTCTGAACGTAAGGCAACGTAAAGATACGGGTTATCTGCCGCATTCTTCCCCCTTCTCGCTTCAATTTCGACCAGCCATCCTCTATTCTGATGGGTATTTACCACTGGTCCCGGAAGACAAAAATGAAACGGACAAAATCCATACGCCACGCATCGTTCCGCAAAAACTGGAGCGCACGCCATCTGACACCAGTCGCTCTCGCGGTTGCCACTGTTTTTATGCTGGCTGGCTGTGAAAAGAGTGATGAAACAGTGTCTCTCTATCAAAATGCTGACGACTGTTCAGCTGCAAACCCAGGCAAAAGCGCCGAATGTACCACCGCGTACAACAATGCGCTGAAAGAAGCCGAACGTACTGCGCCGAAATACGCCACCCGTGAAGACTGTGTTGCTGAATTTGGTGAAGGTCAGTGCCAGCAGGCACCAGCCCAGGCTGGCATGGCACCAGAAAACCAGGCGCAGGCCCAGCAATCCAGCGGGAGTTTCTGGATGCCGCTGATGGCCGGTTACATGATGGGGCGTCTGATGGGCGGCGGCGCGGGATTTGCACAGCAGCCGCTGTTCTCCTCGAAAAACCCAGCCAGTCCGGCTTACGGTAAATATACCGACGCGACGGGTAAAAACTATGGCGCAGCCCAGCCAGGCCGCACCATGACCGTACCGAAGACGGCAATGGCACCAAAACCGGCGACCACCACTACCGTTACCCGTGGCGGTTTTGGTGAATCTGTTGCCAAACAAAGCACTATGCAGCGTAGTGCAACCGGTACCTCTTCTCGTTCAATGGGTGGCTGATACCGATGGAAAGAGTCAGTATTACCGAGCGCCCGGACTGGCGTGAGAAAGCCCACGAATACGGTTTCAATTTTCACACCATGTACGGCGAGCCGTACTGGTGTGAAGATGCTTACTACAAGTTGACCCTCGCCCAGGTTGAAAAGCTGGAAGAAGTCACCGCCGAACTGCACCAGATGTGCCTGAAAGTGGTGGAAAAAGTGATCGCCAGCGATGAGCTGATGACCAAATTCCGCATTCCAAAACACACCTGGAGTTTTGTGCGCCAGTCATGGCTGACGCACCAGCCATCGCTTTATTCGCGTCTTGATCTGGCGTGGGATGGCACTGGTGAACCTAAACTTCTGGAAAATAACGCCGATACGCCAACGTCACTATACGAGGCGGCGTTCTTTCAGTGGATCTGGCTGGAAGATCAGCTTAACGCCGGTAACTTGCCGGAGGGCAGCGACCAGTTTAACAGTCTGCAAGAAAAACTGATCGATCGCTTCGTTGAGCTGCGTGAACAGTATGGCTTCCAGTTGCTGCATCTCACCTGCTGTCGCGACACGGTGGAAGATCGCGGAACCATTCAGTATTTGCAGGACTGCGCAACGGAAGCTGAAATTGCTACTGAGTTCCTCTACATCGATGATATCGGGTTAGGTGAAAAAGGTCAGTTCACGGATTTACAGGATCAGGTAATTTCCAACCTGTTCAAACTGTATCCGTGGGAATTTATGTTGCGTGAGATGTTCTCAACCAAGCTGGAGGATGCAGGCGTACGCTGGCTGGAACCGGCGTGGAAGAGCATTATCTCCAACAAGGCACTTCTACCGCTACTGTGGGAGATGTTCCCGAATCACCCGAACCTGCTGCCCGCTTATTTTGCGGAAGATGATCATCCGCAAATGGAAAAATATGTGGTTAAACCGATCTTCTCCCGTGAAGGCGCAAACGTGTCGATCATTGAGAACGGCAAAACCATTGAAGCAGCGGAAGGTCCGTATGGCGAAGAAGGGATGATTGTTCAGCAATTCCACCCGTTACCGAAATTCGGCGACAGCTATATGCTGATTGGTAGCTGGCTGGTGAACGATCAACCCGCCGGAATTGGCATTCGTGAAGACCGTGCATTGATCACCCAGGATATGTCTCGGTTTTATCCACATATTTTTGTTGAATAAGCCACGATACCGGATGGCACTCGCCATCCGGTAATTGTTAGCCTATCTGCACCGACAGCATACTCAGGCTGCCCATTTCTATACCCTCAACCGGAATGGTAATTGGCTCCTGCCCATCCCACGCACCTAACACATACAACAACGGCAAATAATGCTCTGGCGTTGGGTTCGATAACGTGCCACCTTCATGGTCGAGGTAATTCACCAGAGGATGTTGTTCCACTGGCCCTTGCCACGTCAGATTCGCTTTCACATACTCATTAAACGACGTCGCCCACGGATACGGTGAACTATCACCGTGCCACTTCACTGTGCGCAGGTTATGCACCACGTTACCGCTGGCGACCAACATTATTCCTTCATCTCGCAGCGCTGCCAGTTTGCGCCCCATTTCGAAATGCCAGGCGGCAGGTTTGCTACTGTCGATACTCAACTGCACCATCGGGATATCAGCGTCAGGATACATCTTAATCAGCACGCCCCACGAGCCGTGGTCAAAGCCCCAGGCTTCTTTATCCAGCGTCACCGGGATCGGCGCTAACAGCTCAACCAGACGCTGTGCCAGCGCAGGCGAACCCGGAGCAGGATAATGCGTATCGTACAGCGCCTGCGGGAAGCCACCAAAGTCATGAATCGTGGGCGGCGTCTCCATCGCGGTCACTCCTGTTCCACGGGTAAACCAGTGAGCCGAAACCACCACAATCGCTTGCGGGCGTGGCAATGTCATCCCCAACTTCTGCCAGCTGCGGGTATACAAATTATCTTCCAGCACGTTCATCGGACTACCGTGACCTAAAAACAATGCTGGCATACGTGTTGAAGACATGATGATATCCTTAACTAAAGGTGTCATTTTGATATCCTCACAATACGCTTGTTCGGCGGAGTAAGAACCCGGATAACAATGATGATGATCATCAGTTATTTTGACGATCTGCCTGAAGGTGAAGATTTATAAGGAGTTGTCGATGTCAGTACCTCTCATTCTGACCATACTGGCGGGGGCAGCCACGTTTATTGGCGCGTTTCTCGGCGTTCTCGGGCAAAAACCCTCGAACCGCTTACTGGCGTTTTCGCTAGGTTTTGCGGCGGGGATCATGTTGCTCATCTCATTAATGGAAATGCTTCCTGCCGCACTAGCAGCTGAAGGAATGTCGCCTGTGTTGGGTTATGGAATGTTTATCTTCGGTCTGCTTGGCTATTTTGGCCTGGACCGCATGTTGCCACATGCTCATCCGCAGGAATTAATGCAAAAATCGGTGCAGCCGTTGCCAAAATCGATCAAGCGCACAGCCATTCTGCTCACTCTCGGCATCAGTCTGCATAACTTCCCGGAAGGGATTGCCACCTTTGTCACGGCGAGCAGCAACCTGGAGCTGGGATTTGGCATCGCACTGGCCGTCGCGTTGCACAATATCCCTGAAGGTCTGGCAGTGGCAGGCCCGGTTTATGCGGCAACGGGGTCTAAACGCACCGCGATTCTGTGGGCGGGGATTTCTGGACTAGCAGAAATTCTTGGTGGTGTGCTGGCGTGGTTAATCCTCGGTAGCATGATTTCCCCGGTGGTCATGGCGGCAATCATGGCGGCGGTTGCAGGAATTATGGTGGCGCTCTCGGTTGATGAATTAATGCCGCTCGCCAAAGAGATTGACCCTAATAATAACCCCAGCTATGGCGTACTATGTGGAATGTCAGTGATGGGATTCAGTTTAGTGCTGCTACAAACGGCGGGAATTGGTTAAAAACAACATCAGAAGTTGTCCAGCGCATGGACAACTTCTGCCAGCTTCACGAAAGCCTTATTCTACCTTTTCGGCTGTCTCTTCTCTCGTACTGTTTAAGTATTTGTTCCGCGCTTCAAGCAGTGCGTCTCTGTCCTGGCGAAACGCCCGACAATAACGTTTCAAATGCAGGAAATAACCCACCACAACCAGAGCAATCAATACAATCCAGTACCAGGCGATAAACATCCTTTTACCCTTAATATTTAACAATACTAAACATTTAGCGTATAAATTTCACATATCCTTTTTCGGATATATTCATATGGTCGCATAATAACGGAACAATTATATGATTTTGATCATAATGAAAAAGAATGCCTGATATTAATGAAATTTTCTCATAGAAAGAGAAGCGGAATTAACATCTTGCATAGCAGGGAAAAATAAAAACCGAAGCCTGCTACAACTTCGGTTTCTTGATTAAGGCAGTAAATTAAGCAGCGGTTTTCAGCTGGCTTTACGCTCATGTGCCTGACGGTATGCCACCAGGTCTTCAATAGTCACGAGCGCCATATTGTGTTTATTGGCAAACTCAATACACTCTGGTGCACGCGCCATCGTGCCATCGTCATTAGTCAGCTCACACAGTACACCAGCCGGTTTAAAGCCTGCCAGCGTCATCAGATCAATAGTTGCTTCAGTATGACCGCCACGCGTCAGTACACCACCTGCCTGAGCGCGAAGTGGGAAAACGTGGCCAGGACGATTCAGATCTGACGGTTTTGCGCCATCGGCAATCGCTGCGCGAACGGTCGTAATACGGTCAGCGGCAGAAACACCGGTAGTCACACCTTCAGCTGCTTCAATGGTCACGGTAAAACCGGTGCCATAGGCGCTGGTGTTATTTTCTACCATCATTGGCAGATCGAGTTGTTTACGGCGATCTTCAGTAATGCACAGGCAAACAATACCGCTACCGTGGCGAATGGTCAGCGCCATCTGCTCAACAGTCATGGTTTCTGCCGGGAAGATCATATCACCTTCGTTTTCACGGTCTTCATCATCAAGCACCATTACACCGCGTCCTTCACGCAGCGCAGCCAGTGCATTTTCAACACGTTCGAAAGGCGTACCAAAAGAGGAAAGTAGCGTCTGATTCATGGTAAAAAAACCTCACTAAAATTATGGTTACCAGAATCAGGGCAGTCTTAGGAGTGGCGGCATATAGCCAAAATAACGTGAGCGGGTCCATGCCCGACAGAATCGTTACTCTCTCCCATCCGGACTCTAACCGTCGGCCCCGGAATTACACCGGATCTGCTGTCCTTTGAGTTCGCACCCAAAGCGCTCGCGGGCTTTCAACTGAGTTGATTTACCGCCGGTGGGGAATTTCGCCCCGCCCTGAGAATAAGCGGATTCACTATAACGCTAATGATTAGCGGCAGCAACGCATAGCTTCACATAATTCTGGTTTATGACTTACCCTTATCGCACTACAATGGCACTCAACACCTATCAGTACAGGGAAACTACAATGATTGACCCGAAAAAAATTGAGCAAATCGCTCGCCAGGTTCACGAATCAATGCCTAAAGGAATCAGGGAGTTCGGGGAAGATGTGGAGAAAAAAATCCGCCAAACCCTACAAGCGCAGCTGACGCGCCTCGACCTTGTAAGCCGTGAAGAGTTCGACGTCCAAACGCAAGTCCTGTTACGGACTCGTGAAAAACTGGCGCTGCTTGAACAAAGAATCAGCGAACTGGAAAATCGCAGTACTGAGATCAAAAAGCAGCCAGATCCAGAGACTCTCCCCCCAACGCTGTAAACATTCGTCTTTAATGCACTGTAAATTATGAATTAATCCTCTAATTTATAGTGCTTTCTATTACCTTATCGCGTAATCCCATTCAGAAAACCATCACAAAAATGAATGAGTACAATTGAAAGTATAATTGCAATGTATTTTTTAAGTTTTACTTAATCGATATTTAGATAAACTAATTTTATAAAAAACACAAAATAAAATATCATATTTCAATGATTAGTAGTCCTTAAATAACAGTTACTAATCATTCTCTTTTCTACTTATCTTTATATAAAGGAATATTATGTCCGCTTTTAAAAAGTCACTTCTTGTTGCTGGCGTAGCAATGATTCTTTCCAATAACGTGTTTGCTGATGAAGGTCACGGTATTGTTAAATTTAAAGGTGAAGTTATCTCTGCTCCATGTTCTATTAAACCAGGTGACGAAGATTTAACTGTAAATCTGGGTGAAGTAGCAGATACCGTACTGAAAAGCGATCAGAAATCTTTGGCTGAACCTTTCACTATTCACCTGCAGGACTGCATGCTGAGTCAGGGTGGAACTACTTATTCAAAAGCGAAGGTTACTTTCACTACAGCAAATACCATGACGGGTCAGTCTGATCTTCTGAAAAATACCAAAGAAACTGAAATCGGCGGCGCCACTGGCGTTGGCGTACGTATTCTGGACAGCCAGAGCGGCGAAGTAACTTTAGGTACTCCGGTAGTAATTACGTTCAACAATACCAACAGCTATCAGGAACTGAATTTCAAAGCTCGTATGGAATCCCCAAGCAAAGATGCCACCCCGGGCAACGTTTACGCTCAGGCTGACTACAAGATTGCTTACGAGTAATCGCATTTGGCCGGGTTCGCCCGGCCACATCATTAACGGATTAATGATAAGTGGATCAGATGTATAAAAAATTAAAATTAACCACAATAAGCGAATTGATTAAAAATATTTATTGTTCATTATCCGTTATCATCATTGGTTGTGCGTCAGCTTATGCCGTTGAATTCAACAAAGATTTAATCGAAGCCGAAGATCGTGAAAACGTTAACCTTTCCCAATTTGAAACTGATGGCCAATTACCCGTCGGCAAATATTCACTAAGTACTCTGATTAATAATAAGAGGACGCCAATCCACCTTGACCTCCAATGGGTATTAATTGATAACCAAACTGCAGTTTGCGTGACACCAGAGCAATTAACATTATTAGGATTTACTGATGAATTTATTGAAAAAACTCAGCAAAACCTGATCGATGGTTGTTACCCTATCGAAAAAGAAAAACAAATTACAACTTATCTCGATAAAGGGAAAATGCAATTATCCATATCTGCACCTCAGGCATGGTTAAAATACAAAGATGCAAACTGGACGCCTCCTGAACTTTGGAATCATGGTATTGCTGGGGCATTTCTTGACTACAATTTATATGCCTCTCATTATGCACCACATCAGGGCGATAATTCGCAAAATATAAGTTCCTATGGGCAGGCTGGGGTTAATCTTGGGGCCTGGCGCCTGCGTACTGATTACCAGTACGATCAGTCATTTAACAATGGCAAAAGCCAGGCGACCAACCTGGATTTTCCGCGTATTTATTTGTTTCGCCCAATCCCAGCAATGAATGCAAAACTAACTATAGGTCAATACGATACTGAATCCTCTATTTTCGACTCTTTCCATTTTTCTGGCATTTCGTTGAAAAGCGATGAGAATATGTTACCGCCAGACCTACGTGGTTACGCACCGCAAATCACGGGTGTCGCACAAACGAATGCAAAGGTCACTGTCTCACAGAACAACCGTATTATTTATCAAGAAAATGTTCCTCCAGGCCCATTTGCTATTACCAATTTATTCAATACATTACAGGGGCAACTTGACGTCAAGGTTGAAGAAGAGGACGGACGCGTTACGCAATGGCAAGTTGCATCTAATAGTATTCCTTATCTGACGCGTAAAGGGCAGATTCGCTACACCACTGCTATGGGTAAACCGACCAGCGTTGGTGGTGATTCCTTACAACAACCCTTCTTCTGGACTGGTGAATTCTCATGGGGTTGGCTGAACAATGTATCCCTGTATGGTGGTTCAGTTTTAACAAACCGTGATTATCAATCTCTGGCTGCCGGCGTTGGTTTTAACCTTAACTCATTAGGTTCATTATCTTTTGATGTCACACGATCTGATGCTCAGTTGCATAATCAGGATAAAGAAACGGGTTATAGCTACCGCGCTAACTATTCAAAACGTTTTGAATCTACCGGTAGCCAGCTCACTTTCGCTGGTTACCGTTTCTCTGATAAAAACTTTGTGACAATGAATGAATATATCAATGACACTAACCATTACACGAATTATCAGAATGAAAAAGAGAGTTATATTGTCACGTTTAACCAGTATCTTGAATCATTAAGGTTAAATACATACGTAAGTTTGGCTCGTAATACTTACTGGGACGCCAGCAGTAATGTGAATTATTCATTATCACTTAGCCGCGATTTTGATATCGGGCCATTAAAAAACGTCTCCACTTCTCTAACATTTAGCCGAATAAACTGGGAAGAAGACAACCAGGATCAACTGTACCTAAATATTTCGATTCCCTGGGGAACTAGTAGAACATTGAGCTATGGTATGCAACGAAATCAGGATAATGAGATTTCGCATACTGCTTCGTGGTATGACTCTTCCGATCGAAATAATTCCTGGAGCGTTTCTGCTTCAGGCGACAATGATGAATTCAAAGATATGAAAGCGTCACTACGCGCCAGTTATCAGCATAATACCGAGAACGGTCGACTCTACCTCTCCGGTACATCACAGCGAGACAGTTATTATTCTCTGAATGCCAGTTGGAATGGTTCATTCACTGCGACTCGCCACGGTGCCGCTTTCCACGACTATAGCGGTAGTGCTGACTCGCGTTTTATGATCGACGCAGACGGTACTGAAGATATTCCGTTGAACAATAAACGCGCGGTAACTAATCGGTATGGCATCGGAGTTATTCCATCAGTCAGCAGTTACATAACAACATCATTAAGTGTTGATACCCGAAATCTGCCAGAAAATGTGGATATCGAAAACTCGGTTATCACCACCACCTTAACCGAGGGTGCTATTGGCTACGCCAAACTTGATACCCGCAAGGGCTACCAAATCATAGGGGTTATTCGCCTGGCAGATGGTAGTCATCCACCACTGGGGATTAGCGTAAAAGATGAAACCAGCCACAAAGAATTAGGACTGGTTGCTGATGGCGGCTTTGTATACCTCAACGGCATTCAGGATGATAACAAACTTGCTTTACGCTGGGGTGACAAATCTTGTTTTATTCAACCACCCAATAGCAGCAACTTAACCACCGGAACGGCTATTTTACCGTGTATTAGCCAAAATTAATTCAGGATGAAACTAATGCGCTACTTAAATACAAAGAATATCATTGCAGCAGGAGTATTACTCTCCTGTATGAGCAGCATTGCCTGGGGTGCCATCATCCCGGATCGTACCCGTATCATAATGAATGAGTCAGATAAAGGCGAAGCATTAAAACTTACTAATCAAAGTAAAAACCTGCCCTATCTGGCCCAAACATGGATAGAAGATACGAAAGGCAATAAATCGCGTGACTTTATTGTCACTGTTCCTCCAATGGTGCGTTTAAATCCCAGTGAGCAAATTCAAATAAGAATGATAACTCAGGAAAAAATTGCTCAACTTCCTAAAGACAGAGAAACGCTCTTCTATTTTAACGTGCGAGAAATACCGCCCAAAACAGATAAAAAAAATGTGATGCAAGTCACTATGCAGCACGCATTGAAACTATTCTGGCGGCCAAAAGCCATTGAATTAGAAGACGATGGGGTAATGACTTACGAAAAAGTTGAAATCATTCGTAGAAATGACGGTTCGATCCGCTTTAACAATAAGATGCCTTATCACGTTACGCTGGGTTATATCGGAACAAATGGGGTAACGATGTTACCACAAACGCAAAGCTTAATGGTAACCCCTTTTAGCTATGCAAATACGCAGTTTAAAAATGTTCCGTCAACTTTTCAGGTGGGTTATATCAATGACTTTGGTGGATTAAGTTTTTATGAAATAAACTGCCCTGTAGTAAATAACATTTGTAATATTTCTGTAGCCAACCGAGATCAATAATATGCGCTACTTGTTAATTGTTATTACTTTTTTTATGGGTTTTAGTTCATTACCTGCATGGGCAATGGACTGCTATGCTGAACATGAAGGTGGAAATACCGTTGTCATTGGTTACGTACCAAGAATCTCTATCCCCAGCGATGGTAAAAAAGGTGATAAAATCTGGCAAAGCAGTGAATATTTTATGAATGTTTTCTGTAATAATGCACTACCAGGCCCATCTCCAGGAGAAGAATACCCATCTGCATGGGCAAATATAATGATGTTGTTAGCATCAGGTCAAGACTTTTATAATCAAAACTCTTATACTTTCGGTGTAACTTATAATGGGGTTGATTATGATTCTACATCTCCACTACCTATTGCAGCACCTGTATGTATTGATATAAAAGGAGCCGGAACCTTCGGGAATGGCTACAAAAAGCCCGCAGTCTGTAGTGGCGGTCCTGAACCGCAATTATCAGTAACTTTTCCAGTACGAGTGCAGCTATATATTAAGCTAGCTAAAAATGCCAATAAAGTAAATAAAAAACTTGTATTACCTGACGAATATATAGCACTTGAATTTAAAGGTATGAGCGGAGCAGGTGCTATAGAAGTAGATAAAAATCTGACCTTCAGGATTCGCGGATTAAATAACATTCATGTCCTTGACTGCTTTGTTAATGTTGATCTGGAACCAGCTGATGGCGTTGTCGACTTTGGTAAAATAAATTCCCGAACAATTAAAAATACCAGCGTGAGTGAGACGTTTAGCGTAGTCATGACCAAAGATCCGGGTGCGGCCTGTACTGAGCAGTTTAATATTTTAGGGAGTTTTTTCACTACGGATATTTTGAGTGATTATAGCCATCTGGATATAGGTAATGGTCTGCTATTGAAGATATTTCATAACGATGGAACAGCAACGGAATTTAACCGCTTCTCACAATTTGCTTCTTTTTCATCGTCTAGTGCGCCTTCGGTCACCGCACCATTCAGGGCAGAACTGAGTGCGAACCCGGCAGAAACGGTTGTTGAGGGACCGTTTAGTAAAGACGTAATCCTGAAAATCACCTATAACTAGTATCTAATACAAACACTAAAACGGGCCATCAGGCCCGTTATATCAGTGCTCTAACTCCAGCTCTCTTGCCTGCATCATCTGTTGACAATACCAGGCATAACGTGCGCAAAACCAGGTTCTATGTTCTTCATCCATGTTACCAGTAACGGCCAGAATATCGACCGGGCGACCTTCTGCGTGCATTCTGGCAAAACTACGCGCCAGGAAATCGAAATTATTTAAAGAATTAAGACTATGATCCATAAGCACATCCTCCGGTTATCGCATACCTTTTAAGGCCATATGCTTTTTCTGATTTCAGTATTCCCCAATCAGTGTAGTGCCTTTAAACATAACGTGCGTAAATATATTGTCCCCGATCACACTTTTTAGTGAAAAATAAAAAACCATATTAAAAGACTTTCTCTTCCAGAACTTCTCTAACCTGTGTTATTATTAACACAGATAAATGTAAGCAAGGAAACTATTACAAAGTAAATATTGCGTCACTAAATGGACATTGGAGTGATATATGATTTTATTCGCCGACTATAACACCCCTTATCTTTTCGCTATTTCCTTTGTACTGTTGATCGGCCTGTTAGAAATTTTTGCGCTTATCTGCGGTCACATGCTCTCCGGTGCTCTTGATGCACATCTTGACCATTATGATTCTATAACCACAGGTCATATTAGCCAGGCACTTCATTATCTCAATATTGGAAGATTGCCAGCTCTCGTCGTTCTCTGCTTACTGGCTGGTTTTTTTGGTCTTATTGGCATCCTGTTGCAGCATGCCTGCATCATGGTCTGGCAATCACCACTGTCGAACCTGTTCGTGGTTCCTGTCAGTTTACTGTTTACGATTATTGCGGTGCATTATACCGGTAAAATAGTTGCGCCCTGGATTCCACGCGACCATAGTTCAGCTATTACAGAAGAAGAATATATTGGTAGCATGGCGTTAATTACCGGTCATCAAGCCACTTCAGGTAATCCCTGCGAAGGAAAACTCACCGATCAATTTGGCCAAATACATTATTTACTACTGGAGCCTGAAGAAGGAAAAATTTTCACTAAAGGAGACAAAGTGTTAATTATTTGCCGACTTTCTGCAACGCGATATTTGGCGGAAAATAATCCCTGGCCCCAAATATTGTAATTTATTAATCAAAAGGAAATTTAATAATGGATGATATTGTTAATTCTGTGCCCTCCTGGATGTTTACCGCAATTATTGCCGTATGCATTCTGTTTATTATTGGAATTATTTTCGCCAGGCTCTATCGTCGCGCTTCGGCAGAGCAAGCTTTTGTTCGTACTGGTTTAGGTGGGCAAAAAGTGGTAATGAGCGGTGGCGCAATCGTGATGCCGATCTTTCATGAAATAATCCCCATCAATATGAATACTCTGAAGCTGGAAGTCAGCCGCTCAACCATTGATAGCCTGATTACGAAAGATCGTATGCGCGTCGATGTAGTAGTCGCTTTCTTTGTGCGGGTAAAACCTTCAGTAGAAGGGATTGCCACCGCTGCCCAGACGCTGGGGCAACGCACCCTGTCGCCTGAAGACTTACGTATGTTGGTTGAAGATAAATTTGTCGATGCCCTCCGTGCAACAGCTGCGCAAATGACCATGCATGAGTTACAGGATACCCGCGAGAACTTTGTGCAGGGGGTGCAAAATACAGTGGCAGAAGACCTGTCGAAAAACGGTCTGGAACTGGAGAGCGTTTCACTTACCAACTTTAACCAGACCTCGAAAGAACATTTCAATCCGAACAATGCCTTTGACGCCGAAGGTTTAACCAAACTGACTCAGGAAACAGAGCGCCGTCGCCGCGAACGTAACGAAGTTGAACAGGATGTAGAAGTTGCGGTGCGTGAAAAAAATCGCGATGCGCTATCGCGCAAGCTGGAGATTGAACAGCAAGAAGCGTTTATGACGCTTGAGCAGGAGCAGCAGGTTAAAACCCGTACTGCCGAACAGAATGCACGTATTGCGGCTTTTGAAGCTGAACGTCGTCGTGAAGCAGAGCAGACACGAATTCTGGCTGAACGACAGATTCAGGAAACAGAAATCGACCGCGAACAGGCCGTCCGCTCAAGAAAGGTTGAAGCTGAACGTGAAGTTCGCATTAAAGAGATCGAACAGCAGCAGGTCACCGAAATCGCTAACCAGACGAAATCGATCGCTATTGCCGCCAAATCGGAACAACAGTCCCAGGCAGAAGCGCGTGCTAATCTCGCACTTGCAGAAGCGGTAAGCGCCCAACAAAACGTAGAAACCACTCGCCAGACTGCCGAAGCCGATCGTGCTAAACAAGTTGCCCTAATCGCTGCCGCGCAGGATGCAGAAACCAAAGCGGTTGAACTGACCGTGCGGGCGAAAGCAGAAAAAGAAGCCGCAGAGATGCAGGCGGCGGCTATCGTTGAGTTAGCCGAAGCTACACGTAAAAAGGGTCTGGCGGAAGCAGAAGCACAACGTGCGCTGAACGATGCTATCAACGTACTTTCTGATGAACAAACCAGCCTTAAATTCAAACTGGCCTTGTTGCAGGCGCTGCCTGCGGTAATAGAGAAATCCGTTGAGCCGATGAAGTCAATCGACGGTATCAAGATTATTCAGGTCGATGGTCTGAATCGTGGCGGCGCTGCGGGTGATGCAAACACGGGTAATGTGGGGGGCGGAAACCTGGCGGAACAAGCATTATCAGCCGCTCTCTCTTACCGCACACAGGCACCGCTGATTGACTCCTTGCTCAATGAAATTGGCGTTTCAGGCGGCTCACTGGCGGCATTGACTTCACCCTTAACCTCAACAACTCCCGTCGAAGAAAAAGCAGAGTAAACCCTCTTCCAGGAATAATCCCTGGCCCAAAAAGCCGGGGATTTTTTATATCTGCGTTCCGCTAAAAAGTGCAAATGATCAGGTTGTTGCAGCATTTTGCGTGACGGCTCGGGGAAGGCAAAACTGCATCAGAGAAAGCATTGCGTGGGGTCTGGCGCTCATCAACAATCGGGGAGTCAGCAGGGGGCTGAAACGGGAAAGCCCCTCCCGAAGAAGGGGGCCTTACAGAAGGAAAGGGTTATGATGAAGCTCGTCATCATACTGGTTGTGTTGTTACTGTTAAGTTTCCCGACTTACTAACAACTCATCAGAGGGGGGAGAAATCCTCCCTTACCCTTGTTCCTTTACTCTAGGTTGAAAAAACAACAGCGTCAATAGGCCTGCCATGTACGAAGCGAGATCTGTGAACCGCTTTCCGGTTAGCCTTTTTTATCCTGTTGGATCTTCTTGATGATGTTGGTCGTCGAGCAACCGTCTTCAAAGTTGAGCACCAACACTTCGCCACCGTTGGCCCAGACTTCTTTACTCCCGGCAATCTCTTCTGGTTTATAGTCGCCGCCTTTCACCAGCAGATCTGGCAAGATCCCGGCGATCAAGCGCTGCGGCGTGTCCTCTTCAAACGACACTACCCAGTCGACCGCTTCCAGTGCGCCCAGCACAATCATACGCTGTTCGAGTGGGTTTACCGGGCGGGAATCCCCTTTCAGCCGTTTGGTGGAGGCATCGCTGTTGACGGCAACAATCAAGCGGTCACCCAGCTTGCGGGCATTTGCCAGATAAGAGACGTGCCCGGCGTGCAGGATGTCAAAGACACCGTTGGTCATCACCACTTTTTCACCACGTTTACGCGCTGCCGCTACGGCCAGCTTCAGTTCCTCTTCGGTCATCACGCCAAAGCCTGTATCTGCACGTCCACGTACAGCATTTTCCAGCTCGATCGGCGAAACCGTGGAGGTTCCCAGTTTGCCGACCACCACGCCAGCCGCCGCATTGGCAAAGAAGCAGGCTTCTTCCAGCGAATTACCCGCTGCCAGCGTTGCCGCCAGGACGCCAATCACCGTGTCGCCCGCACCGGTAACGTCATACACTTCCTGCGCTTGGGTTGGCATATGCAGCGGCGCTTTACCCGGTTGCAGCAGCGACATACCCTGTTCGGAACGGGTCACTAACAGAGCCGAGAGTTCGTAATCGGCAATCAGTTTCATGCCGCGCTCAACAATCTCTTCTTCGGTCTTACATTTACCGACAACAGCTTCAAATTCCGAGAGATTCGGCGTTAACAGCGTAGCGCCGCGGTAGCGCTCAAAATCGGTACCTTTTGGATCAATCAGCACCGGAACACCCGCTTTACGCGCCAGTTGGATCATCTGCTGTACGCTTGCCAGCGCACCTTTGGCGTAGTCAGAAAGCACCAGCGCGCCAATCGAACTCAGCGCCTGATTAATCCGCTCGTGCAGCGGCTGCGGATCAACACCTTCGAAACCTTCTTCAAAATCCAGACGGATCAGCTGTTGGTTGCGGGAAAGTACCCGTAATTTGGTAATGGTCGGATGCGTCGGTACAGAAACGAAGTCGCATTTGACGTTGACGTCGGCCAGAGATTTACTCAGCGCGCGCGCTGCATCGTCAATGCCCGTCAACCCGACCAGGCGTGCATTAGCACCGAGAGAAGCGATATTCATCGCCACGTTAGCCGCGCCGCCCGGACGTTCTTCGATGGTATTCACTTTAACCACGGGCACCGGCGCTTCCGGCGAGATACGACTGGTGGGGCCGTACCAGTAACGATCCAGCATCACATCACCAACCACCATCACTCCTGCACGTTCAAACTCTGGCAGCGTTACTTTCATTCCTGTCTCCTGAGAGATTCAAAATTTGCGCGCGATAATACCATACTTCATTCTTCCACCAGCCACTTCTGCCAGCTTGCCCGCACCAGTTCACGCTCTGCGGTGAAGCAATCCTCCGACACATGGCCCGGCAATTCCTGTAATGCCAGATGATGAAGTTCATCGCGAAGCGTAGTGTAAGCACGGGTCAGCGCCATCGCTTCCTGCTCTTCCATAATGTCGTTTTGCGCCAGTAGTTCCAGAATACGCACGTTGTCTGACCAGCGCGTTAACTTCGGTTTTTCATGAGCGTAGCGCAACACCAGATATTGGGTAATAAATTCGATATCGGTAATTCCCCCTTCATCAGCTTTGATATCAAAGCGATCGCGATGTTTATTGCCGAGATGAGCGCGCATTTTCTCGCGCATTTCCCGCACTTCCGTTTGCAGAGTTTTACCTTCACGCGGCAGCGTCATAATCTCGCGACGCACTGCGTCAAAGTGCGCGGTGAGCTGCGGATCGCCGTACACTACACGCGCACGCACCAGCGCCTGATGTTCCCACGTCCAGGCCTCGTTTTTCTGATAATCGGCAAATGCTTCTGCGGATGTCACCAGCATTCCCGCCGCCCCGGACGGACGCAGTCGAGCATCCACTTCATACAAAATGCCGGAAGAGGTACGCGTACTGAACAGATGCATAATGCGTTGCGCCAGACGCAGATAAAACTGCCGCCCGTCGATTTCCCGCTCACCGTCAGTCATCGCATCCATTGGGCAATCATGGAGGAAGATAAGGTCAAGATCGGAACTGTAGCCTAACTCCCAGCCGCCCAGCTTGCCGTAGCCGACCACCGCAAAACCACGCCCTTCGCGTTCGTTCAGGTGATTCGGCTTACCGTAGCGGGCAACCATTTGAACCCACGCCTGCTGAACGACGGCATCTATCATGGCTTCCGCCAGCCAGGTTAAGTGATCGCTCACTTTCATCACCGGTAGCGTACCGGCGATATCCGCTGCGGCGATGCGTAACAGCTGCGCCTGTTTGAACTGACGCAGCGCCTCAAGCTGTTGCTCTTCGTCATCTTCCGGCACGCGCAGCAAATACTGGCGCAACTCATCGCGGTAGGCATCGGTCGCCGTCGGCTGGTAAAGGGTGTTTGGATCGAGCAATTCATCCAGCAATAATGGATAACGCGCCAGCTGGCTGGCAATCATCGGCGACGCGGCACACAGAGAAATCAAATGTTTAAGCGCCGCGGGGAATTCACTGAGCAATTCTAAATAGGTGGTGCGGGTAACAATCCCCACCAGCAAGGCGGTAATGCGCGACAGCGTAACGGCAGCGTCTTCACGCGCACAGACATCACTTAGCAGATGCGGCATCAGATGGTCGAGCACCTGACGTCCTCGCGGCCCGATGGTGCGCTTATCCAGCTCTTTGCGGAAATCGGCAATCAGCGTTAGCACCTGTTTGCGATCATCCTCGCTAAGATGCGCCAGCACTGGCGTAGTGTCATCTTCCTGCAACGCATCCTGCCACAGCTCACGCCACTGTTCCGACAGCGACTCTTCCTGAGTTTCACTTTCATCGTCGCCAATCAATTCATTAAACACCCGGCGCACATTGGTCATATGTGCGGTCAGCGCCCCGGTCAGTTGCGGCCAGTCAGCAAAGTCCATCGCCCACGCCAGCCGCGCACGATTAAGCTCATCAGAAGGAAGCGTCTGGGTTTGTTCGTCGTTAATGCTTTGCAGCAGGTTTTCCAGACGCCGCAGGAACAGATACGCCACTCGCAATTGTTCAGCATCGTTTTCAGAAAGCAGATGCAGCTCGGCAATGGCGCTGAGCGTTGGCAGTAAAGAGCGCGATTGCAGCGACGGTTCGCGTCCGCCGCGAATGAGCTGGAACACCTGAACGATAAATTCAATTTCGCGAATGCCGCCTGCGCCGAGTTTGATATTGTCGGTCAAACCACGTCGACGCACTTCACGGGCAATCATCCCTTTCATGTTGCGCAGCGACTGAATCACGCTGAAATCGATGTAACGACGGAAAACAAACGGGCGCAGCATCGCACGCAACTCGTTAGCATAGACGCCTTCGCTATCGCCCATAATCCGCGCCTTGACCATCGCGTAACGCTCCCAGTCGCGCCCCTGCTCCTGGTAATAATCTTCCAACGCGGCAAAGCTCAGCACCAGCGGGCCACTTTCGCCAAACGGACGCAGCCGCATATCCACGCGATAGACGAAGCCATCCTGCGTTGGTTGATCCAGCACTTTAATCAGCCGCTGCCCCATGCGGGTAAAAAACTGCGCGTTATCCAGTTCCCGGCGTCCACCCTGCGTACAACCATGTTCCGGCCAGGCAAAAATCAGATCGATATCAGAGGAGAAATTCAGCTCCCCACCGCCCAGCTTACCCATGCCTAAAATCAGCAGCGGTTGCGCTTCGCCCTGCGCATTGCACGGCGTTCCCCACTCGCGGCAGCAGGCGTCATACAGCCAGTCACGCGCCGCAACAATCAGCGTCTCCGCCAGATAGCTGAGCTGCTGCAATATGCTCTCTTCAGTAACCAGTGCCAGCGTTTGCGCCCAGGCGATGCGCACCATAATGCGCCGCCGGAATAGCCGCAGCTCGCGCATTAACCCGGCTTCGTCACTCACATTACAGAGCGCCTCCTGCAACCATGCCGCGTAATGCTGCCATTCGTCGGCCTGCGGCGGTTGGCTTTCCAGTTCAGCCACTCTGGATGCGCAATCACGCTGTCCTGCACAAAATCACTAAAAGTAAGTACTGACTTCGCCTGTGCGCTAAGTGATTCCTCGGCTAAAGGCTCTGGCAGCCGCTCAACAACGGTCTGCCAGTACTGCTGTAACGGTGAAGAGAGCGGCTTCATAAGCGATTTTATCCTTGCCTGATTAACGTTTTCCGCTGTGCAACCAGAACGGTTCCTGATTGTTTGCCTCATTACGGAAATGATCAATTTCGATGCGTTGCCCGGTCGCAATAGCGTGATGCAGCCCCTGCCAGTTCTCCAGCCAGGCTTGCGCGACGACAGGATCATAGTAACCCGCCAGCAACAGTATTGAGTCAATATCACGCGTCAGGCGTGGCAACTGGTCACGGTAGCGATCGCCTAACGGCTGGCAGAAAACGCTTTTCAGTTCAGCGGCATGGCGGGAAAGATGGATATCGGCAAAGCGTTTGAAGGAGTCGCTGATTTTGCCCTGCGCTTTGGCATCTAAAAATGGCTGCCATGCTTTGCTTACCAACCATTCGGTCAACGCCAGCTTCGCCATTGCCGTTTCGGTAGAGTAGACCGCCGTCACGGCAGACACCGCAGAAGCAATGGTCGCCTCGCATTGAGTCAGCAGATCACGTAAGTGAGTGCTCGCTTTACGCGGCACAATACCACCGAACAGCATCAGCGTATGACGGACCAGGCTAATGGCTGCCAGCACCTGTTCTTTCGCCGCATCGTTGCCGCGTACCCACAGTTCTTCATGATACTGCCATTGCGCTAACGCCAGCTCGAGCGCCGCTTCCAGCCCCTGTTCCACATCGGCTTTTGCCGCAACATGCAAAATGGTGGTCGGTTTGATTTCACGCGCCGGATTGCCCTGCGCCAGATGATAGCCACGCGCCGCTTTGCTCAGGCTGCCCTGGCGTAATCCGGTTTGCGATACCAGTTGGTTCGCCAGTTTCAGCACCGCGCGCGTGTCGCCGCTAAGCAGTTCCAGTTCCAGCTCACAGATAGGTTCAGCAAATTCACCCGCTTTCACTTCCCCCTGGTCGAGGGCGATTTCAATTTGGCTACCATCGACCGCCACCAGCCATTTTTCGCGATAAAAATCGGTGCTGAACAGCGGCTGCACGCGGGAGGCGAGATCGGCGGGCAATTCGCCGTTCGGCCAGACTTCCGTCGGTAACTGCGCCAGGTCGAGCGTCGGTTCGCTCAACGCCACGTTATATTCCGGGCGCTGATGTAAGCCGCCTGTCACTCTTCCTGCAACTTTCATGGTCATCTCATAGCGACCGTTTTCGCCACGAATACGTAAGCCCATATCGTGCCCACGCAGCCAGTTATCCGGCGTTTCGTAGTAAATATTCAGCAACTGCACGGGGTCATGGTGCTCGCCGCCCAGCGTATTGAGATGGTCACGCAACGCCTCAACGGCACTGTGATTAACAATAAACTTTAATTCGATTTCCTGAGCCATGGCCTTTACTTATCGGTTATGTCACATAAGTGACGATGAACGGCGAACTTAATGCGATCTTTTTTGTCAGTAGATAGTATTTTGCGCCAAATTGCCATGCAACGGGCAATTTGACGGGCGTAAAAGTTTGAAGCAGTGGCAAGACCTGACACAGAGGATTCCGATTGATGTCGAATGCTTTGCGTAGCGACACTGATGCCACTACTATCGTTCCACTTTCCATGACAATAACGACAGCCTGATGCCAAAATTACGCCTGATCGGATTAACTTTACTCGCACTTAGCGCGACTGCCGTCTCACACGCTGAAGAAACGCGCTATGTTTCCGACGAACTGAATACCTGGGTCCGCAGCGGTCCGGGAGATCATTATCGCCTCGTGGGCACGGTTAACGCCGGCGAGGAAGTGACCTTATTACAAACTGACGCCAACACCAATTATGCCCAGGTGAAAGACAGCTCTGGCCGTACCGCCTGGATCCCGTTGAAACAACTTAGCACTGAGCCAAGCCTGCGCTCCCGTGTGCCAGATCTGGAAAATCAGGTCAAAACCCTGACCGATAAACTCACCAATATCGATAACACCTGGAATCAGCGCACCGCAGAAATGCAGCAAAAAGTGGCGCAGAGCGACAGCGTGATCAACGGGTTAAAAGAAGAAAATCAGAAACTGAAAAACGAGCTGATTGTCGCGCAGAAAAAGGTCGATGCCGCCAGCGTACAGCTGGATGACAAACAGCGCACCATCATCATGCAATGGTTTATGTATGGCGGTGGCGTGCTGGGGCTTGGCTTGCTGCTCGGTCTGGTACTGCCGCACCTGATCCCAAGCCGCAAACGCAAAGATCGCTGGATGAACTAAATCGCCTTCTTCGTTGCACTGTCTTATTATTAGGAATTGTGTATTTGACGAAGGGATGATGGCGTGAAGATTTATCTGGTCGGTGGTGCTGTTCGGGATGCATTGTTAGGGCTACCGGTCAAAGACAGAGATTGGGTGGTGGTCGGCAGTACGCCACAGGAGATGCTCGACGCGGGCTACCAGCAGGTAGGCCGCGATTTTCCTGTGTTTCTGCATCCGCAAACGCATGAAGAGTATGCGCTGGCACGTACCGAACGGAAATCCGGTTCCGGTTACACCGGTTTTACTTGCTATGCCGCACCGGATGTCACGCTGGAAGATGATCTTAAGCGTCGCGATCTGACCATTAATGCGCTGGCCCAGGACGATAACGGCGAGATTATCGACCCGTACAACGGTCTGGGCGATCTGCAAAATCGTCTGTTGCGCCATGTTTCCCCCGCTTTTGGCGAAGATCCGTTACGCGTATTGCGCGTGGCGCGTTTTGCTGCGCGTTATGCCCACCTCGGTTTTCGTATTGCCGATGAAACTCTGGCGTTGATGCGCGAGATGACCCATGCGGGTGAACTGGAACACCTGACGCCTGAACGGGTATGGAAAGAGACGGAAAGCGCCCTCACCACCCGCAATCCACAGGTGTTCTTCCAGGTACTGCGCGATTGCGGCGCACTGCGCGTTTTATTCCCGGAAATTGACGCACTGTTTGGCGTTCCGGCCCCTGCCAAGTGGCATCCGGAAATCGATACGGGTATTCATACCTTAATGACGCTCTCAATGGCGGCGATGCTGAGTCCGCAGGTCGATGTCCGTTTCGCAACTTTATGCCACGATCTCGGTAAAGGGCTGACGCCGCCAGAACTCTGGCCGCGTCATCATGGTCATGGCCCGGCGGGTGTTAAGTTAGTGGAACAACTATGCCAGCGTCTGCGCGTGCCAAATGAAATTCGCGATTTAGCCAGACTGGTGGCTGAGTTTCACGATCTCATCCACACCTTCCCAATGCTGAACCCAAAAACCATCGTCAAATTATTTGATTCCATCGATGCCTGGCGTAAACCGCAGCGTGTCGAGCAACTGGCGCTGACCAGCGAGGCTGACGTGCGCGGCAGAACCGGTTTTGAATCAGCGGACTACCCGCAAGGCCGCTGGTTGCGCGAAGCCTGGGAAGTGGCGCAGTCAGTGCCGACAAAAGCCGTCGTTGAAGCGGGATTTAAAGGTGTGGAGATTCGCGAGGAGCTGACCCGACGGCGGATTGCGGCGGTAGCCAGCTGGAAGGAACAACGTTGCCCAAAGCCTGAATGAGTATTGGGCATTTTGCCGGATGCGGCGTAAACGCCTTATCCGGCTACATGTCAACGACAGTTGTAGGCCTGATAAGACGCGCAAGCGTCGCATCAGGCGTTGATTGCCGGATGCGGCGTGAACGCCTTATTCGGCCTACGCAATCGTTGACAACGCCAAGCATCCGACACTATTCCTCAATTAAAAGAACACGACATACACCGCAGCCGCCACAATAAAGCGATAAATGGCGAACGGGATAAACGAAATGCGCTTAATCAATTGCAGGAAGGTTTTAATCGCTATCAGCGCCACCACAAAAGCGGTGATAAACCCAACGGCAAACATCGGGATATCGCCGCTTGTCAGGAAGCCCCAGCTTTTGTAGAGATCGAGCGCCGTTGCGCCCATCATCATCGGCACCGCCAGCAGGAACGAAAACTCGGAAGCAGCGTAACGGCTCACCCCCATCAGCATCCCACCTGAAATGGTCGCCCCGGAACGGGAGAAACCCGGCCACAGCGCCAGACACTGGAAACAGCCAATCATAAATGCCTGACGATAGGTCATATCATCAAGACCCGGCGCACGCGGCTCTTTCGGCTTCAGGCATTCGGCGGCAATCAGCAACAAACCGCCAACGACCAGCGCATACATCACATTTATCGGGTTAAACAATGACTTAATCGTGTCGTGGAACAACAGCCCCAATACCACCGCCGGAATCATCCCCAGCAAAATGTGGATCAGCGTTAAACGACCTTTGCTTTCACCTTCGTGCTGCAACGGGCGGCCAAAGTGGATGCCAATCAGGCCAAACAGACGCCGCCAGAACATCACTACTACCGCCAGAATTGATCCTAACTGGATCACAACTTCAAAGGTTTTCGCCGTGTCGCCCTCAAACCCCAACAAGTGACCGACAATAATCATATGGCCCGTGCTGGATACCGGCAGAAATTCTGTCAATCCTTCGACCACACCCAATATTGCCGCTATCAGCAGCGAGTGCATATCGCTCATCAATAAACCCCTAAATTATTAAAATGTACCGCTTGTCCGAACTACTGCGTATGACCAGGTTATAACCGTTTGGTTTAACAGCTGTAAAATTAATTATTTTCTTTCAGATTATTGCCACGCTCAATGATTACGCCAACATTCGCCGCCCGCGCCACTGCGCCTGGCTTGCTGAGTTTGATACGCACCCACGGCGAGTTGAAGCGTGCTAACAGCAGCTCCGCCACCTCTTCAGCCACGCGTTCCACCAGCGCAAAACGCGCCCCCTCGACGTGGCTGACCACCGTTTCTGCAATGTCAGCGTAACTGAGGCAATCCGCCACATCATCACTTTTCGCCGCTTTACGGTTATCCCACGCCATTTCGATATCGAACACTAACTTCTGTTCGATGGTCTGTTCCCAGTCGTAAACACCAATAGTGGTGATTACCGAAAGTTGCTCTATAAATACAATATCCATCACGTCCTGCCTGCTTTTTGGCTAACCGGATACCACTTCCGGCGAAATGTGCGTATTATCCACAGATTCATCGTTGAACACGAATTTTCAAAACGGAACAGCTTATGAGTGCAATCGCGCCTGGAATGATCCTCATCGCGTACCTCTGCGGCTCCATTTCCAGTGCCATTCTGGTTTGCCGCTTGTGTGGGCTGCCCGATCCGCGAACCAGCGGCTCCGGCAATCCAGGCGCAACCAATGTGTTACGTATCGGTGGCAAGGGAGCAGCCGTAGCAGTACTGATTTTCGACGTTCTGAAAGGAATGTTGCCCGTCTGGGGCGCGTATGAATTAGGTGTCAGCCCCTTCTGGCTAGGCTTAATTGCCATCGCCGCCTGTCTTGGACACATCTGGCCCGTTTTCTTCGGATTTAAAGGAGGAAAAGGCGTTGCTACCGCTTTTGGTGCCATCGCACCCATTGGCTGGGATCTCACCGGAGTAATGGCGGGAACCTGGTTACTGACCGTGCTATTGAGCGGATACTCGTCGCTGGGAGCGATTGTCAGTGCACTGATTGCTCCGTTTTATGTCTGGTGGTTTAAGCCACAATTCACCTTCCCGGTTTCGATGCTCTCTTGCCTGATCCTGCTGCGTCATCATGACAACATCCAACGTCTGTGGCGTCGTCAGGAGACAAAAATCTGGACGAAATTCAAAAGAAAGCGCGAAAAGGATCCCGAGTGATTTCTGGTGGATCTACATGACCTGATAGCCTTCATCGGGCTTGCCCAGCCGTTGCTGGCACCATGCCGCCAGAAATTCCACGCAGACACGTAATTTCATGCTGCGATAGAGCGGCTCCCGGTAAACAGCCCAGATATTGGCGCTTTGTGCATACTCTGGCAATACTTGCACCAGTTTGCCACTCTCCAGAAACGGCAACACATCCCACTCGGAACGCAGCATAATCCCTTTGCCCTCCAGCGCCCATTGCAGCACAATCTCGCCGCTATTGGAGGAAAGATGCCCGCTTACCTTCACCGATTTTTTCTCCTGACCGTTCCCCAACTCCCATATTCCATGGGTCATATCGCGCTCTTTGGTCACCAGACAGTCATGACGACTTAATTCCTGTAGGGATTGTGGCTGCGGATATTTTTGCAGATACTCAGGTGCTGCGCATAATATTCTTTTATTTTTTGTCAAAAGATGCGCAATATAATAATCAGGAATTTCGTCATTAATACGAATATCCAGATCAATATTATCCTGCACTAAATCAATTTGCCGATCGAACAATTCAAAATGCACCTGTAACTCAGGATAATTGCGCATCAGTTCGGTAATAGCTGGCGCAATATGGCTGCGCCCAAAACCAAAACTGCAACCAATACGAATCATCCCCTCCGAGCGCGTTTTGATTTGCGTGACGTCATCGACCAGTCGCTGATATTGGGTGAGGATTTCCAACGCATGTTCGTAACAACGTTGGCCACTTTCAGTCAGCGCCACGCCGCGAGCGGAGCGGTTCAGCAGCGTTGTTGCCAGCGTATTTTCAAGGATTTGGATCCGCTTGGTGACAAATGCAGGCGTCTGCCCAAGCGTCGCCGCTGCGGCGCTAAAACTCCCGCTGTGAACGATTTCTACCAGTACCTGCAAGTCTTTGGCTAAAGGCCAGCTATTCAGCATCGTTAATTATCCGCAGTTGTGATAAGCGCAGTGTATTTCGCAAAACATTGCCATTCCCTGCTCTGGCGCAATATTCATTCTTATTTTCGCGTTGATTCACGAACTGTTAATTACATATTCACGGTGGCAAAAAATATAAAACCACATTTTTAGTGGTAGTTTGTGGCGGTGAATTTTTCCAGACAAATACAAAAACTGGAGTTGCCATGATGAGCGAAAGTAATAAGCAACAGGCAGTGAATAAGTTGACAGAGATTGTCGCTAACTTTACCGCCATGATTTCTACCCGAATGCCTGATGACGTGGTGGATAAACTAAAACAGCTAAAGGATGCCGAAACGTCGTCGATGGGGAAAATTATCTACCATACGATGTTCGACAACATGCAAAAAGCGATTGACCTGAATCGTCCTGCCTGTCAGGACACCGGGGAGATTATGTTCTTCGTTAAAGTCGGTTCCCGCTTCCCACTGCTTGGCGAGCTGCAAAGCATACTCAAACAAGCCGTGGAAGAGGCAACCGTCAAAGCGCCACTACGTCACAATGCGGTAGAAATTTTTGACGAAGTAAACACCGGCAAAAATACCGGTAGCGGCGTACCGTGGGTCACCTGGGACATCATCCCCGACAATGACGATGCGGAAATCGAAGTTTACATGGCAGGCGGCGGCTGCACGCTACCTGGCCGCTCGAAAGTGTTAATGCCGTCAGAAGGCTACGAAGGCGTGGTGAAATTCGTCTTCGAAAATATCTCCACCCTCGCCGTAAACGCCTGTCCACCGGTACTGGTGGGCGTGGGCATCGCCACCTCGGTGGAAACCGCCGCCGTACTCTCGCGTAAAGCCATTTTGCGCCCGATTGGCAGCCGCCATCCCAATCCAAAAGCGGCAGAACTGGAGCTACGCCTGGAAGAAGGACTCAACCGTCTGGGGATTGGTCCACAAGGGCTGACCGGCAACAGTTCAGTGATGGGCGTACATATCGAATCTGCCGCCCGCCATCCGTCAACCATCGGCGTTGCTGTCTCTACCGGCTGCTGGGCGCATCGTCGCGGCACGCTGCTGGTTCATGCCGATCTCACCTTTGAAAATCTGTCTCACACCCGGAGCGCGTTATGAAAAAGATCCTGACAACCCCGATCAAAGCTGAAGATCTGCAAGATATTCGCGTCGGCGATGTGATCTACCTGACCGGTACGCTGGTGACCTGCCGCGACGTTTGTCACCGCCGTTTGATCGAACTGAAACGTCCGATCCCTTACGATCTCAACGGCAAAGCGATTTTCCACGCTGGCCCCATCGTGCGCAAAAACGGCGACAAATGGGAGATGGTCTCCGTCGGCCCGACAACCAGTATGCGTATGGAAAGTTTTGAACGTGAATTTATTGAGCAGACCGGCGTGAAACTGGTGGTTGGCAAAGGTGGTATGGGGCCGCTGACCGAAGAAGGCTGCCAGAAATTCAAGGCGCTACATGTGATTTTCCCGGCAGGCTGCGCGGTGCTGGCGGCAACCCAGGTGGAAGAGATTGAAGAAGTGCACTGGACAGAGCTCGGAATGCCGGAGTCACTGTGGGTCTGCCGGGTCAAAGAGTTCGGCCCGCTGATTGTCTCTATTGATACCCACGGCAACAACCTGATAGCCGAAAACAAAAAGCTGTTCGCCGAACGCCGCGATCCCATCGTGGAAGAGATCTGCGAGCACGTCCATTACATCAAATAACCCTCCCGGAGAGGCTCACCCCTCTCCTTTTTCGCAGGCATAACACGATGAAACCTTCCACTGAATGGTGGCGATATCTTGCGCCGCTGGCGGTCATCGCCATTATTGCTCTACTTCCGGTTCCCGCAGGGCTGGAGAACCATACCTGGCTCTACTTTGCCGTTTTTACTGGCGTGATCGTTGGACTGATCCTCGAACCCGTGCCGGGTGCCGTGGTGGCGATGGTGGGTATATCCATCATCGCCATACTCTCTCCCTGGCTGCTGTTCAGCCCGGAGCAGCTCGCTCAGCCAGGCTTTAAATTCACTGCAAAATCCCTCTCGTGGGCCGTTTCCGGTTTTTCTAATTCGGTTATCTGGCTGATTTTCGCCGCCTTTATGTTTGGCACAGGCTATGAAAAAACCGGGCTTGGACGCCGCATTGCGCTGATTCTGGTGAAAAAGATGGGACATCGCACGCTGTTTCTCGGCTATGCGGTGATGTTCTCCGAGCTGATCCTCGCACCTGTAACACCGTCCAACTCGGCGCGTGGTGCGGGGATTATCTATCCCATCATCCGTAACCTGCCACCGCTCTATCAATCACAACCAAACGACAGCAGTTCGCGCAGCATTGGCTCGTACATCATGTGGATGGGGATTGTTGCCGACTGCGTGACCAGCGCCATTTTCTTGACGGCGATGGCACCAAACTTGCTGTTAATTGGACTGATGAAAAGCGCATCTCACGCCACGCTGAGTTGGGGCGACTGGTTCCTCGGGATGTTGCCGCTCAGCATTTTACTGGTTCTGCTGGTTCCCTGGCTGGCTTACGTGCTGTACCCGCCGGTACTGAAGTCTGGCGATCAGGTGCCGCGCTGGGCAGAGACGGAACTGCAGGCAATGGGCCCGCTCTGTTCGCGTGAAAAACGGATGCTGGGGCTGATGGTAGGCGCGCTGGTGCTGTGGATTTTCGGCGGTGATTATATCGATGCCGCGATGGTCGGTTACAGCGTGGTGGCACTGATGCTGCTTCTGCGCATTATCAGTTGGGACGACATTGTCAGTAATAAAGCGGCGTGGAACGTTTTCTTCTGGCTGGCCTCGCTTATCACCCTCGCCACCGGACTCAACAACACCGGTTTTATTAGCTGGTTTGGCAAACTGTTAGCAGGCAGCTTAAGCGGTTATTCGCCAACGATGGTGATGGTGGCGTTGATTGTGGTGTTTTATCTACTGCGCTACTTTTTCGCCAGCGCCACGGCGTATACCTCCGCTCTCGCACCGATGATGATTGCCGCTGCGCTGGCGATGCCGGAAATCCCGCTGCCGGTGTTCTGCCTGATGGTTGGTGCGGCAATTGGTCTGGGGAGCATTCTTACACCATACGCCACCGGCCCCAGTCCGATTTACTACGGCAGTGGTTATCTGCCAACGGCGGATTACTGGCGACTGGGGGCGATTTTTGGGCTGATATTCCTCGTATTGCTGGTGATTACCGGCTTACTGTGGATGCCCGTGGTGTTGCTTTAAGTGAGGACGGTGCCGGAAATTGCTCTCCGGCACCCAATAGTTTTACGCAGCCGGTAACTCCGCCAGCGGCCAGCGCGGCCGCACGCTAACGCCGAGATCCGCCGTCGCGCCTGCTTTAAACCGCACCATTCCGGCATAGGCGATCATCGCGCCGTTATCAGTACAAAATTCCGGACGCGCGTAGAACACTTCGCCGCGGCGTTTTTTCATCATTTCAGCCAGCTTCGCCCGTAACGTACGGTTAGCACTCACGCCGCCCGCCATGACCAGTCGCTTAAAGCCCGTCTGATCCAGCGCCCGCTTGCACTTAATCATCAGCGTATCGACCACCGCATCTTCAAAGGCGCGGGCGATATCAGCACGCGTCTGGTCGTCGGTGCCGTTGTCACGAATGGTATTTGCCGCGAAGGTTTTCAGGCCGGAGAAGCTGAAATCCAGCCCCGGACGGTCGGTCATCGGACGCGGGAAGACAAAGCGCCCGGCAGTACCCTGAGCCGCCATTTTCGACAGTAACGGCCCGCCAGGATAATCCAGCCCCAGCAGCTTCGCGGTTTTATCAAACGCTTCCCCGGCGGCATCATCGATAGACTCGCCGAGCAGCTCGTACTGACCAATGCCAGTCACGCTGATTAACTGCGTATGACCGCCGGAAACAAGCAGCGCAACAAACGGAAATTCCGGCGGGTTATCTTCCAGCATCGGCGCTAACAGATGCCCTTCCATATGGTGTACAGGGATCGCCAGAACGTCCCAGGCAAACGCCAGAGAACGCCCCACGGTCGCGCCAACCAGTAGCGCGCCGACTAATCCAGGGCCTGCGGTATAGGCCACAGCATCAATGTCTTTTGCCGTTAAACCAGACTCCTTTAGCGCCGCCTGGATCAACGGTACGGTTTTACGCACATGATCGCGGGAGGCCAGTTCAGGCACGACGCCGCCGTAGTCAGCGTGCAATTTCACCTGACTATACAATTGGTTGGCTAACAAACCTTTTTCATCGTCGTAAATGGCGATGCCGGTTTCATCGCAGGAAGTTTCAATACCCAGTACACGCATGACTTGTTTTACCTCGCTTTATTACCGCGCAGTGTAGGACCAATGCGGGTTGATGTAAAACTTTGTTCGCCCCTGGAGAAAGCCTCGTGTATACTCCTCACCCTTATAAAAGTCCCTTTCAAAAAAGGCCGCGGTGCTTTACAAAGCAGCAGCAATTGCAGTAAAATTCCGCACCATTTTGAAATAAGCTGGCGTTGATGCCAGCGGCAAACCGAATTAATCAAAGGTGAGAGGCACATGCCGGTAATTAAAGTACGTGAAAACGAGCCGTTCGACGTAGCTCTGCGTCGCTTCAAACGTTCATGCGAAAAAGCGGGCGTTTTAGCTGAAGTTCGTCGTCGTGAATTCTATGAAAAACCGACTACTGAGCGTAAACGCGCTAAAGCGTCTGCAGTAAAACGTCACGCCAAGAAACTGGCTCGCGAAAACGCACGTCGCACCCGTCTGTACTAGTTTGTTCGGGGTGAAAGCCCCAACAAATGGTTCACAGACCATGTTGTTGTCTGTCGTAGTAGTGTTTTAAGAAGCTCTATTTTGATGTGCAGCAACATACGAAGGCCGTGCCTTCCGAAAGGAATGCGCGGCTTGTTCTCGTTTATAGGCTGAAAAATTGTCAACGCTGCTGGCGGTTTTGCAGTCGCGCAAACAGACTAATAATGTAAGGGCTTATGGCAGGACGAATCCCACGTGTATTCATAAATGACTTGCTAGCTCGGACCGATATTGTCGATCTGGTCGATGCGCGTGTGAAATTAAAAAAGCAGGGCAAGAACTACCATGCCTGCTGTCCATTCCATAACGAAAAAACGCCTTCATTCACCGTTAACGCGGACAAACAGTTCTACCACTGCTTCGGCTGTGGGGCACATGGTAACGCCATCGATTTTTTGATGAACTACGACAGACTTGAGTTTGTGGAGAGCGTCGAAGAACTGGCTACTATGGCAGGCCTAGAGATTCCTTATGAAGCAGGAACCGGCCCCAGTCAGATCGAGCGTCACCAACGTCAAAATTTGTATCAGTTGATGGACAGCCTAAGCGATTTCTATCAGCAGGCTTTACG
>OGPO01000478.1_pt1 | contig 34194 bp, 26 predicted proteins | sample 1553041 | NCBI WGS metagenome assembly OGPO01 (sample SAMEA2580281, study PRJEB22360) | human gut metagenome | biome: human gut; feature: human-associated habitat; material: faeces | place: Denmark | collected 2008/2010 | reverse complement strand
GCTTGTTAATGTTTAACGCATGTATTATACTTAATTTATTATTACAAATACTTAGGAGAGATTATGGCAAATATTGATTACAAATCACCCGATGCTTTAATGCGACATCTTAGGGATAATGGAATTTCCATCTCAGGGAGTTCACAAAAGCAACAACTAATCAATACCGGATATTTTCATGGATATAAAGGATACCGTTTTTTTGTATCTTCCTCTAACAGACTTCCATTCACTTCATATAATGAGATTAACGCAACCATACAATATGACACAAAATTAAAATCTCTTTTATATGGAAAAATGATGTTTATAGAAACTGCACTTAAAAATATTGCGTTGAACACCATTATGTCAGAAATTGATTCCAGCAGTATCTATGATATGTACGATAAGGCAATCAGCAGCTACAAGAATGCTCCTGCCGGAACTCGTGAGGATATAAAGAAGAAATACCAGAACAACAAACTGAATCTTCAAGGCTCCATACAAAATGCCATTGCTGCTGCATACAGAAAAGAGAATCCGAAAATCACTCATTTTTATAATAATGTCAATTACAATGAAGTTCCCTTATGGGCAATATTTGAAATTCTCACTATGGGCGATTTTGGATATTTGCTTTCATGCCTGACTATTGATATGCGTGAAAAAGTATCTCGTACCATCGGCATCAATCTATCAAGTGATACTTACCGGGAATTACTTTATAAATATGTATATGCCTTAAAAGATTTAAGAAATGCCATTGCTCACAACGATGTTGTATATGATACCCGTTTCAAAAAAATGGACCCTTCAAGACCAATGAAACAATGCCTGATTTTAGAAATGGGGATGCCGTACATAAATTTCAAGACTATCGGCGATTACATTATCCTTATCTGTTACTACTTAAAATTACTGAAAGTCTCTAAAACAGAAATCAAATCATTCATCCGTGAATTTGAAAAGATTACAAGAGAATACGAATCTTCTGTAAACCCGAATGTTTCAGCTATTACGATTCATCCTGATTTGTTCTCTCGCTTAAACATCTTAAAAAATTCCATATAATGCTTGCATATTTTACCTGCCTATAGTATATTATAGATAGCAATTGGGGTATGTGTTTGCGGACACATACTTGGAGGAGTCGGAGTGATCCGGCTCCTCTTTAATTTTTAATAAAAAACGGTAGTCAAAAGGGAGACACCTAATGACTACCATATTTTTATTCTGCCGCTTCCAACACTAATCCGGCATATTCTTCATCACCTATGCTTTCCAGTTTTCCTGCCACACGCACCGACAATTCTAAAAGCTCATCATCGTCGATATGCTTCATAGCCTTATGAATGTCCTCTATAACCTTTGTCCTGCTGTCACTCTGGAAAATACATATCAAATTCGTTTCTTCTACCGTAAATGGATTATTCATATTCCTATATTTCCTCCCTGTTCGTTTTTTTAGTCTTATTCTGTTCCTTGGCATCTTTATTCTTTCCTTGCGCCACTTCCTTCTGTTTGGCTGCAAGCCGCTCTTTTAGGGAAGAACGTGCCTGCGGTTTTTCCTGCTGTTCTTTCTTTTCTTCCTCACGATTGAATTTCTCCACACCATTATTAAGCCTGTCATCAATCATGTTATAATTCTGCTCCTCCAGCTCCTCTATCTTGGCAAGCGGTTTATACTCAGCCAGCTTTGCAAGCAGTTCTTTTGCATGTCTTTCGCTGTCCTCGTCCGTCCCTTCCTCTATGGCAGTCTGCAAGAAATCCTGAAGCGGTTCAATGTTGCCATTTCTTATATCATCTGCAATCATAAGTACCTGTGCTTCTCTATCTGATACGGTGTCGGCATAACCATACGGATCAATGTCCTGAGATAACTGGTCAAGCTCTGCCGCAAGTGTCTGTATCTTCGCTTCCTTTGTTTCCCGGTCATTGACCTCTTTATCCGGATATGCTGCTATCAGCTTTTGAAGGGCATTCTGCACTGTGGGAGTATCCCGAAGCTCCGGTGTATAATTCAGGAAATCAACAGCAATGCACTTGCCGCTTACAATGTCTACCTGCTCATCTTCCCATTCTTCTGTCCCCTCAATGTGCATATTGACACCAATCGAAGGAATCCCATGCATACGGGACGGATCAATAGCATTATAAAGTTTCATTGCTTCCTCTATCGTTTCAATGCCCTCATGGTATTCACCCATATTATGAAATTCTCCACACTCCGCAACCGTAAATGTGATATGGACTGTCTCCGGCTCAACCATAGGTTCTTTTTCCAGTTCAGACAGCACTTTTTCTTCTGATGCAAGTGCGTTTTGTTCCTGCACAACTTCTCTGCCCTGTGTGACAAGCTGATTATTGATCTGCTCCTGCTGTGCCTTCTCCTGCAGATAGGTTTCTACCTCCGGCAGATATGTCTCCAGCGTTCCCGTTTTTCCCTCTGTAATCGGGTTAATATCTACCTGAATACCTGCGATGTAAATACTATCCTCATGAAGCAGATTAAAAAGATCATCTTCTCTGGTGGAACCGATGTATTCCACAACCACATCCAGATCAGAATTTTCCTTTTCGATACCTCTGCAACGGCTCCCGGCTACAACCACATCCACAATCTCTGCATCCAGACCGTACTCATCTATCTGTGACTGCACATAGGCATATACCATCTTTTCTATGTCATCTGCACTCTGTCCGTCCAGACTATGAAACAATTCCTCTGTCTTTGCCCGAAAATCTGCAACCACATCCGGATTGTTCTCTCTAAATTCTGCCTGCTTTGCTTCCAAGTCTGCCTGTTCCACTTCCTCTGCTTTTTCAGATAGTTCCTCAAAATCAACAATCTCCGCTTCGGAACCTGCATACACCTCGCCCTGCAAAAATTCATCACGATAATACTGCTCTGTAACCGCTGAAAAGCGTGGTTCTTTCAGGTCTGCAATCACCATATCCATTGCACGCTGAATGGTAATATCCGGATTATCATAGACACCACCATCCAGTAAATGATACTGTTCATCCAGAATGGAATAATCATATCCTTCATCACATTCGTGCATAAGGATATAGCGATCTGCGATATGTACCGCAAGCGCTGTCTGTATTTCGTTCTCTTTGCCCTCCAATGTCAGCATAAACTTCGGAAGTTCCGTAAATCCAAAAGAATCAACAAAGTGTGCGCTGTTCTCGCCGTCCTCATGCAATACTACAATGTCGCTGACTGAAAGCGAATGAGCCTTATAATCTGCAGGGTGGTCAATATTGAACTTTGTATAGATTGCTTCCAATGTTTCCGATTGTGTCTGTCCGTGCAATTCTGCCAATTCTCCCATATACACGAGCTTATAATTTTCCGGCAATACTGCATCAAAATTATCCTTGGTTATTCCCATACGCTTCAAGCTTTCCGTTCCTTCAAAACGAAACTTATCCAGTTCCGGATTATCCTTTAACTGATAAATGCCATATTTGTCAGTATTTCCATACAAAAGCTGTGCTTCCCTGTTGGAATCACTCTCTGCAAGTTCTTCCTGCATCATCTGGAGCTTTCGTTCATTCAGCCAGTCCCCTTTTTCAATACCGCACATCCCGTCATGTTCCACAATCTGTTTTCTGTCGGATATGGTAGTCTCTGAACCGTCCATATGCAGAAGATACACAGGCAAGTCATCGTCGAACAGTTCCAATGCTCTCTCCTGCGTCAACGGAAGCATTTCATTCCATGTATAACCATATTCCTGCATTTCGGATATACTGATCATGCTATCCGGAAGTGCGTCGATTTCTGCCTGTGCATCAATCATTGCTAATGCAACATCCTGATTTCCATCCACTTCCTGTGCATAGATATGTTCTGCAAGCTCCCTTGTTTTCTCCACATTACCCAGCTTGTAAGCATAATTTACAATCAGATTTCTTTCATCATCAGAAAAGGCTGGCTGTCCATGCTCCAACCGGTTAATGATATGCTCTGCCTGTTGCATGGCAGACAGTTCCTCCACATCCGAAAGCCCTGCATCAAAATCGTATTCATAATCCCAAAAGTCCGGCAGATTTCCATTTAATCCCTTACTATTGGACGCAAGTAACGTGATTTCCGCTCCCTGCTTTTCCATATATGAAAGGTAATTACCATCCCATTCTTTTTCATCAAGAGAAGCCATATCGTTGAGCATTTTTTCGACATCATTCCTCGTCATATTTGTGATTTTCAAGACCTCCCATTCGCTTTCAAAAGCGGAAGCGAACTTTACAACCACATCATCGGCATTGATTGGCTCCATTGCCTTATCATAGACTGCCTTTCTCTCCTTCATATCAATCAGCTCACCTGTATCCGTGTTATAACGCACATCCAGATGATACTCTCCGTACTCTCTGGAATCTTGATTGCCGATTTCCGTTGTCCATGCACCCCTGCTTTCCAAATACGCCTGTATGCTCAGCTTGTCATCGTCTGTCATTTCTGACAATGCCTGCATCAGTTCCAGTCTGTCCATGCCATATACATCAAGCAGGCTGAACTCTGAAAGATCGGTATTCTGTATCAGAAGAATACTTTCCTTTGCCTGTTCCTGTGATACTTCCCTGTCCCTTTGCAATTCCTGTAATTGTTCCTCTATCCCGGTAATCAGTTCCGATGCTGTTTTCCGTATCGTATCCATGGAAGATCTAAGTTCTTTGGTATCTCTTCCGCTGCTCCATCCTGCAATATACCCAAAAGAATAATCAGAGGTATCTATACCAAAATGCTGACAAACGGTGTACGCCACACTCTCCGCTTCCACCTCTTTAGTATTGCGGTCATTTCGCATCTGCTCATCCTGCTCCACTTCCTTGCTGTGCAGCTTGGAGTGAGCCACCTCATGGATCATGGTCTTTAATGTCTGGCTCTCGCTCATGTTTTCCTGTACCGCAATCCGCTTTGAATCCCTGTCATAATAGCCTTTGGAATCTCCGGCTATCTCCTCCAGTTCAATCGGTACTGGTGAAATGGCTTCTACTGCACGAATCATATCCTGATACCCTTCCACATCTGAAAGAAGCTCCTTTGCCGCAAGTTCCGGTATCGGCTTTCCATCTGTCTGTGCCACATCAAAAACGGATACTGCCCGGAATGCCGGAATTGTTATCTCAACTTCCTCTTTCTTTGGGTTTCCGTCCTTATCAAGCAAAATTTCCTGCGTAACCGGATCAATCTTATCTCTCTCCTCTTTGATTTTATATGGTGCAGGTGCAAGGATACGGATTGCTTTTTCCCCTTTATTTACATGACGCTCAAAATTCTTCTGCCAAGCCTTGTATCCGGCCACTAACGTAGCGTCAGGCTTTTGCATCGCAATTAAGAGCGTGTTGTTAAAACTGTAATTATGAAATTTTGACATGGTACTAAGATAATTGCGGTAACTATCGCTGTTGAATAAGTCCTGCAATCCCTGCTCCAGTTTGTCCGTAAGCTCCTGCACACGCTGTTTTTCTGTATTGTTGTCTGCCATAAACGACCTCCATCTTGTACGATAAAAGGCAGCCACTACAGACTGCCCTTACATAAACTGCTATAACACTTTTTAATATTCCCAACCCAAATAATGCTGACAGGTTGGGAATAAACTTAGGAATAAAATAGATTTTCCTATAAAATTTCTTCTTTTTTCTTTGTCTTATCCACTGCATCCCTTCCTGCAGGTGTCCCGGACACCCTTGCCTTCATTGCTGCGAGTTTTTCTTGCAATGAAGTCCGTTCTGCCGGTCGGTCTGACAGCTTACCACCCATAGCCGTTTTCCCAAGATTACTCTGCTTTGCTGGCATATCTGCGACCTCGTCCCTTTTGTTATCCACTGTTTTCACAATTTCCTGTTGTTTTTCCGGTTCTGCAGCATCATCGTCCATGCCAATCGCATCATCGCCCTTTTCATCCATGTTAAGCAAGGCATTAAGTTCTGCAAGACGTTCCAGTTTCTCGGAAAGCTCCGCTTCCTGTGGAAATGGCTTGTCTACTTCTGCTTTCGCTGTTTCAAGCTGATGTTCCACATTGGATAACTTTGTCTGTGCTTCCTCAAGCTGTATTGGCATGGCTTCCAGTACATTGTTGATTCTTGTGATATTTCCAAGCGGATCAGAACCTACTTCCATCGGGTGGCTCATGGCACCTTTGACATTCATCACAAACTTATTGTTAAAAGAATCAAAGGTTACATTCAGCTTAAATCCAAGATATTCACCCACATCCGCACTGGCATTGATGCCTTTGATTTCCTTACACATGGCTATGATCGCAGTACCGGCTTCCTTTTTTTCAGTGTATGGCTTTCCACCCACCTGCATAAAGAACTGCTCCTTATCCTCCGGCTTATTTTTCGCATATTTTTCCATGTCAGCGGAAAAACCTTCGATACGCTCCTTGAAAACAGCGATCTGGTGCGGATAATGCTGTGTGATGTTATCCTCCAGCCTGTACTTCTGACTGGTATGGTTTGCCTTCATCAGTTTCAGCTTTGATACCTGAATATCGAGATCCATCTTTTCTTTTATATAGGGATTGCCTGTGGCAAGTGCCTTGACCTCTGCATAGGAAAGTGCCGCTTCGTCCACATCCTCACAGCTTCGTACCGGGGATTTACTGGTCATAATCTGTCCGATGAATTTCTGCTTATTCTCTATGAGCTGCCACGAGTAACTGTCAAACGTACCTTCCGTAACATAACGAAATATCTTGACCTTATCATTCTGGTTGCCCTGTCGTAAGATTCTTCCCTCCTGCTGTTCAATGTCAGTCGGTCATTTTTTGCGGACAGTTCATACATGCTATCCTTTTCTGTTCTCTGCTCCTGCGTTTGCTCTCGTTTGATTTCTCCCTCCGTATCTTCTTGGCACAAGCAGGACAATACCTTGATGCACCAGAGCCCGGGACATATTCAACGCCGCACACCGTACAATTTTTAGCGGGCATTGCTGCCCACCGTTTTGTAGGTATGATATGTAATTCATCGACAAAGCCGATGAATTTATAGTAAATCTTGATTTCCTGCTTCACTGTTCCGTCTGCCATCTTCTCACGCTCCGAAACAAGTATCTTGTCTATGAGTGCGTTTATAACTGTTGCATCCAGTTCTTTTAAGCCTTGATAATTTCGGATAAGGGCGAGGAAGTCACGGATTCCCCGTGATTTCTCGTAGCTTTCATTAAGAGTTTCCGTCACCTCTTTCAGCCTTGCTTCAATTTCAAGCTGCTCTTTCTGGTATTTCCCCGACATCATCTCAAAATTCCGCTCGGTAATACGCTCCATGACCTTATCCTCGTAGAGAGAGGAAAACAGCCTGTCCAGTTCCGCAAGGCGTTTGTTCAGCTTCTTACGTTCTTTCTCTAATGCTTTCGCCCTGCTCTGGTCTGTTTCCGTGAGCCGCTTTTCTATGGCCCTGACCGCCTTTTCATCATTCACTGCCATATCCGCAAAACAGTTGATGTCGGCAAGAACGGCATTGAATAAATCCCTTGCTTCTATATTGTGGGCACTACACTCGCTTCTTCCGTTTCTTGGCATAATTATTACATGAATACTGTACACAGTCGATAATCTCTGGGCGTTTCCTCCTGTGTACGTTCATTGCCCGCAGAGCACATCCGCAGTCCACACACTTGATAACGCCTGCAAAAATATTTACAAATCCTCCCTTGTTCTGTGGAAGCCTACGACTTGTAATAAGCTGTTGGACAATATCAAATTCCTCCTGCGTGACTATTCCCTCATGGGTATTGGGTATCACTTCCCATTCTTCGGGCAGCTTAGAGGGGCGTTTCTTGCTTTTCATATTGGCGGCAATCCGTTTGTAGCCTACAAGATTTCCCGCATATATCGGGCTTCTTAAAATGCTCCTCACGCTGTTCCCACTCCAAATATAGCGTTTGTCCTCGTTCCCCTCAAAATGACGTTCAAAGCCTGTTTCGCCACGCTCCGCCGCATAAGCGGCAGGGCGTAGGATATGCTGTTTATTAAGATGTCTGCAAATTTTGGCAACTCCATTCCCTTTTAATGCAAGGTCGAATATCTCTTTTACAACATGTGCCACTTTATCATCTATCAGCAGATGGTTGTGGTCGGCAGGGTCTTTGATATAGCCATAAGGGGCGGTAGTTCCCATGAATTTCCCCTGTTGAAACCTCGCCCGATATGCCGATTTTATCTTAACAGATATGTCAGCGGCATACATTTCGTTTAAAATGTTGCGGAAAGGCGTGATGTCCATAGCAGATTTATTCAAGGTATCTACGCCGTCATTGACCGCTATATACCTCACGTTATGCTCTGGGAAGAAAACTTCCAGATATAACCCACAATCAAGATAGTTTCTCCCCAGACGGGATAAATCTTTCGTAATCACGCAGTTTATCAGACCGCTTTCAATGTCTTTTATCATATTCTGGAAACTTGGTCTTTGGAAATTTGTACCAGAATAACCATCGTCCACATACGTTTTTGCTATGTGCCATCCCTGCTTTTTCACATAATCCGTGAGGATGGATTTCTGTGTCGCAATGCTCGCACTCTCGTTATCCGTACCATCGTCTTTAGATAAGCGGCAATAAATGCCGACTAAATAGATTTTCTTTTCTTCTTTGATTCCTGCCATACTGTAAAACCTCCGTATCTGTCCTATCTGTTTTCATGTCCCATTGCGTACATTCTAAGCGGACAGCCCCTCATTGTCGAAGGTGTCGCCCTCGGCAATCTTCTTCCGAATATCCTCGGAGATAATCGGGACAAACGCTTCTGTAACGGTCTGTGTGCCGACATATTCACGGCTGATTATCATCTGCACTGGTGCTTTTGGCACGATACGCTTTCTCTTTTTATCTGCTTTCTTATCCTCGCCCATACTTAAATCTTCCTTTCCAGACAGGGCAGGGAAGAGTTTGGAAATGTCCCCGCCCTGCCAATCAGATACCATTAATCCTCGCTGTTTAATTCTTTCTGTAATGCTTTAAGGAGTGCCGCCGCTTCATCAGCGTTCAGCGTGATTCCCTTGCCGCACTTTTCACGGTTCGGGGAAAAGCTGCGGATGTCATACTTCGGCTCTTTCCCATTCCATGAAATGAGATTGATTTCCTTTGTGTAGCCACTGTCGCCCGTAGACAATACTGCGATTTCCTTTACGATTTCATACTGGATTTCTCTCATTCTCCATACCTCAACTCTCTGTATTTACTTCCCGAAAAAAGAAGATTAGCGGCTGTCACGGTTGCGTTTCCTCTGCAACTCACGCTCCAAAAGTTTGATGATGGTTTCCTCCATCTGCTTCGGCGTTGTGTTCTTCGGAAAGTATTTTTTCAGCTTGCTTGTGTTGATTTTCAAGGTTTCTTTCTGGTTGCCCTTTTCCTCCGTCATAATCGCAAATATCGTATCCATGTCAAGCCGCCCGCTCTGGCTTAACTGTTTCATCCGCTGTGCCTGTGAGAGTGAGGGCGTTGCTTCTTCGCTCTCCATCGTGGCAAAGAGGTTTTCCTGCTCGTCTTTCTTCAAGAAGGACAGTTCCACCGCAGGCGTGAGGGCGATTTTCCCCTCGTCCACCATCTGCAAAATCGGCGGTATCAGTTCCGTCAGGCGGATAAAACGCTGCACGGTCATCCTGCCCACGCCGAAGCCCTGTGCCACCTTGTCGTCCGTCCGCAACTTCGTCACAACTTGTGACGAGGTTAAGTCTGTGCGGAAACCCTGCCGCTTCATGGCTTCGGATTTCATCTTGTAAGCAAACGCCCGCTCCGATGGCAGGATATTCTCACGCTGCAAATTGCTGTCTACAAGGGTGATGATGGCTCGGTCACGGTCTAAGGGCAGGACAAACGCAGGCACGGTATTTATCCCTGCAAGTTCAGAAGCACGGACACGCCGCTGTCCTGCAATCACTTCATAACCGTCCCCGTCCTCTTTCGGGCGTGTGATTATCGGCGTGACAATGCCAAATTCCTTGATGCTTTCCGCTAACTCTGACAGTGTTTCATCTTCTGCCACATGAAACGGATTGTCGGGGAACGGGTACAAGTCTTTGGTCTTTAACACCTTAAAATCCTGTTTCTTCATTCACATATCTACCTTTCTTTCGCTCTGCTTCTATGATTTTTCTGCAATTCTTCCAACACTTCGGGCGGTATTTTTGACAGCAGCCGCCCCATCTGCTCGTTGGTTCTCTGCAATTCAAATATCTTCTGATTCGCTTTCTGCACCTTTAGTTCCTGCTCGTACTTTTCATCACGCATACGCCCCGCATAGTCTGATTCCTGCCCAATTCTCTCTTTCAAACTGTCGATATACGCCTGCTGTTTCCCGATTTCCTTAGAGAATTTCTCCACGTCTGGCAGCCATGCAGAGAGTAAATCTAACGCTTTATCCCTTTTCTTCCCTGCGTTAAAGGCGTTGATGTCGGATAGGGCAGACACGATTTCTTCATACTGTTTATCAAGCCTGCCGCCTAATTTATAGAGCCATGTGGGGACGTGTTTCCGCTTGGTTTCCATTGAGGACTGCCCCCGTTCAAGCTGATTCCACCGTGAGGACATCCGCTCATGGTAGGCGGTCTGCCACTCGGATAATGATTTCTGGTTGCCTAAGATAGCTTTCGCTGACAGCTTATTGTCTGGCGTAATCGGCACAAAGCAGAGGTGCATATGGGGCGTTCTCTCGTCCATATGGACGACAGCGGAGAGGATATTCTGCTTTCCAACACGCTCCGAAATGAAGTCAAGAGCCGTCTGGAAATACGCTTTTTGTTCTTCGGGCGGTAACTGGTTCATAAATTCTGGTGAAGCTGTGATGAGCGTTTCCACCATCATCACGCTGTCTTTCCTTGTCCTGCACCCCGCTTCGGCTACCATGCGGTTAATCTCTTTCTTGTAGGTGTACTTTGGTGGTGCTATGAGATGGTAATTGTTTTTAGAGCGTTCCATATCTATATCTGGGTTGCTTTTGTAGGCTTCTTTCTTCCGCTCGTTGTGGCGTTCACAAGCCGCAACGCCGCCCGCTTTTCGTTTCTGGAAACGCAGGATTGCATAAGGCATAGGCGGATTCCTCCTTTCTTTCGGCGGGTGACCGTCCTTTGGGGTGACAGCGGTGACGGTGGTGACAGCAGTTTTGGGATACCCCCTGCCGACTGCCGCAACTGTCACCCTCACCCCCTGCATGACGGTCATGTCGATGATGACGGTGTTTTTGGGATACCCCCCTCGCAAGAGCCGTCACCGTCATGCCGCCATTCTTTTATCCGAAGCCGTAAGGCGTAGGATAGCAGGGCACAGCCCTGCCTTAAGGGAGTCCAGAGGGAACGTCTGGCACACGACTTTGCAGGGCAAAGTGTAGTGTGTTACACCCTGTAAACGCAGTCGGAAAAATCGGAATGATTTTTCTGACCGCAGGGGTGGTTTTACACGACCGAAAAGGGCGAGTAAATCTCACGCCTGCATTTTGCGTTTACGGGGTGTTCTCCCGTAGGGATGACAGCGGCAGGGTATCCTAAAATCACTGTCACCACCGTCACTGCTGTCACCCGCAGGGCAGAGCCGCCAGCTTTACATGGCTTTAAGCGTCAATGACAGTAACAGGGGGGTATCCTAATATCGCTGTCACCACCATCACCGCTGTCACCCGCCCTCCTTGCAAGGGCAATCCGCCTGCCGTCTTTCCTGCGGCTGTACTGGTAGCAGATACGGTTCTCGCTTAAAAATGTGGTGCGGTATTCATTCAGCCATTTCGTAATCACCGTGGGTATGGTTTCCGTTTCCCCCATAGCGGCTAACAGTTCCGTTGCCGTGCCTATCCATTCTTCCTTATCCCTCATAAAATCCACCAACCGAAAAAGGACATCTGGTATCGTTTCTTTCGCAAGCTGCTCCTGCGTTTTCCGCTCCACAAGCTCCCAACGGCAATCACGGAAACGCAGCGTGTATTCCTGATAAGGCGTGTCCCTGCCCGTCACATACAGCTTGGCGGTGTCAGACGCACGTTTCTCCTTTTCCAGAACAAAGGTAGCGTCCGCACTCCCCGTTAATCCTGTCGTCCCAGACACCTTGTTGAACACGTCGCTGTCATTCTGCTTTCGGATGTGGTGTACGACAATGACCGCCAGAGAGTGCCTGTCGGCAAAGTCTTTGATGAGGGAGATGTCCCCATAGTCGCTTGCATAGGCATTGTCTTTTGAAGCTGTACGGACTTTCTGCAAGGTATCAATGACAATGAGCCTGCTGTCTGGGTAATCTTTCAGATAATCTTCAAGCTGCACGATAAGACCGTCTGACAGCTTGCAGCTTGCCACGGCAAAGTGGAGCCGCCCGCTTGCTTCGTCCGTCAAACGAAATAACCTGTCCTGTATGCGGCAGAACGTGTCCTCAAGGCAGAGGTAAAGCACATCGCCCTCCATTGTCGGCATATCCCATAAAGGGATTCCCTGCGACACGCATAAGCATAGCTTCAGCATGAGCCAGCTTTTGCCTATCTTCTGTGAGCCGCAGAACAGCGATAAGCCTGTCGGGATAAGGCTGTCCACCACAAAGGATGGTTTCTCAAGCGGTTCATAAAGGAGCGTTTCGGCGTTGACTGTCTGTAACTTCTGCATGGCTTTCCTCCTTTCGGGCGGTGTCTTTGTTTTCGTTGCACATAGGCGTTGACCTCCTTAAAAATAGATTTACTCCCACGGAAAAAAGTGAGAGTATGTAATGCCGCCAATCCCACACAAATAAAAAACAGATTTCTTTTTCGGGCGGTGTCGGTCACGGTTGGAGATATTTCTTCAATTTCCGCCTTTACTTTCTCCTTTGCAATCGCAACAGATTTCTGTATTGCCGAAGCGGTGCAATGCTCCATAGCGGCGATTTGGTAAAAATTGAACTCATACTCGTAGTAGAGCAGGAAACGCCGCCTTTGTATCTCTGGAAGGCTCCCAACCGCCTTATAGAGCGTTTCATTCCGTTCTTCCTCAACCATGCGTTCATCAAGGCTCTTAGGCACACGCAACGCCCGTCTGTAAAGGGTTTCGTCCCATACCTCGTTAAACTCCCTGTGCCGCTCGTCCCATTAGAAAAGATTCCTGTTCCTGCGCTCCATCTGCCGAAACTCCATAAAGAACTGTTCCGACACTTCCAACTCGTGGGATTTGCCCTGCCCGTCCTTAAAGCTGATAAAATACCTTGTGCCGCTTTCCGTGGATTCCTCCCGAAGCGTGTATGCCTTAACCCTGTATGCCATCCTGTTGTCCTCCTGCAAAAAATGAGTGAGGGGATTTCCATCCCTCACCCAGTAGCCCGCAGGATGGCAGGCTGTTTTAGAAGCTATAAAATTTTCCGCAGCTTCTTCCGCAGATGGTCTAACCTCGCATAGATGGCACCAGTCGTCAAATGCACAAGCGGGGCAATCTCCTTTGTGGAATACCCCTGCATTTTCAGCAGGACGATTTTCAAGGTACGCCCGTCCACCGTGACTAATACTTGATAGAGATTTTCGCTCTCAATCTCTTCCAGTAACTCCGCAACCGTACCCACTTCCGCCTGCCGCTCCCTGCCTGCCATGTCCTCAAGATATTCCGCAACGTCATTCGTCCATCGGTAAAACCGCCTGTTGGAATTGAAGTCTGCCCTGTCCGCCATGCGTATCTGCTCAATGGTCGCTTCATCAACGCCGCACTCACGCAGCAGCTTTTCCTCCGCTTCTTTCCAGATACGCCATTTCCTGTCCTCCCGTCCGTGGTTGTATGCCATTCTTACTTCCTCCAATCAGAATTGATTGAGAGGGCAGAGAAAAGCCCCCTCATCTTCCCAAAGGAAAAAACAAGGGGGCTGAACGCCTTAAATTTTAATTTTCTATTATCTTTCTTAGTTTTATTAGGATTCTGGCTTTGCGTTTGTTTACAACGCTCTGGGTTATGCCCAACCTCGCCCCGACTTCACGCTCGGAAAGTCCGTCAAAAAAGATTGCCTGTATCAGCTCCTGTTCACTATCCGACAGCAAAGGCAGGGCGGCTTTCAGCCTGTCCACCATGACCGCATTGACAACGGTTTCTGCAATGTCCACCGCTTCATCAGTGATAAAGTCCAGAGGATTCCCCTCGCTGTCCGTAAATCCGTCGAGAGATAGCAGTCTATTCTTTGTATCTAATTTTTGCAGATAACGCCACCGTTCCTTGTCACGGTAGAAGTCTGTGTATTGCTCCCTCACGACTTCAAGCAGACAGCCTTGAATGGGGATAAACAGCTTGTCCATATAGGTCTGGTCGGATTCCCTGCAACGGCAGAACTCCGTGTAGGATAATTCCACATAGCCGCCACTTTCTCTGATATATACCTTTCTTGGTGCATATTTCACCATAAATACCTCCCATCTGAATTTTTGAAATGTAAAAAATCCAGATGGAGAGGCGGAGAACGACACCGCATATCAGAAACAGCCCTACGGCACTTTCCAACAAAAATCGACAAAAGAAAAACCGCAAAGGCTCTGTGACCTTTACGGTTATAGGAAATAGTAATTCTATTGTATGGAGATTGTACTTCTACTTTCAAGGTGAGAAGTACCGTTGCACTGGCAGAAATTTTTTTAACTGGTTTCCTGCCGTTCTCTGATATGCTATGTATTGATAAATTTTGCTTCGTATGAGCAGATAGATAACTGCCCGAAAAAAGGACATAAAAAAATCCCTCCAAATTTAAAAACAAATTCAGAGGGTAATTTAGGGTATAACAAAATAACCCACCCGAATATCGTTTTTTTTATTTGGTGAGTTTGTTCTTTCAAATACGAAACAAAAAGAGCCGATGATTCGTGAATTGTTCCACAATTTCATCGGCTCTGCGTCTTAAGCGTCTGGCTCTTTGATGACAGTTATCTTCAAGTTGTCAACTTTAATCAATCTTTCTTGTCTGCATTTTGGACAATAAAGGGGATAATTCTCCAAAACAGTGTCCTTCCTAATTTTATTACGGGTTTTGCTCCCACAAACAGGACACAATATCCATTCGCATTTCATCATAATTAGTCTCTAATCCTTTCAAATCTCATTTTATATGACTTTTGCAAGCTGTTAAGCTAACTTGTGGAACATATGCCGAACCTTATCTATACGGCTATTCGGGCGGCGGGGTTGGCAAATAAATTTACCAATAGCTGGCTGGTATCCTTTTAACTCTGTCAAGCAGACTCCCTGCCCATTTGTGAAATAAGTTAAATCGTTCCTGTATTCTTGAATACATCTAGCAGGGATTTCTCCTTTCAGAATGACCTCGTCATTCTTTATCTGAGTACTTACAATATCTGCACAATACCTTGGAGCATCATGATACGCCCGTGAGAGATATTCCTGCGGTGCATAAATTTCAAAGTGGAGATATGGCTCTAATAGTTCTGTCCCTGCTTTTTTTAAAGCCTGCTCCAATACGATAGGGGAAAGCAGCCGAAAGTCTGCGGGGGTACTTACAGGACTATAATACAATCCATATTCAAAACAGATTTTACAGTCTGTCACTTTCCATCCATACAGCCCCTGCTCGCAGCCATAAAGAACCCCCTCCATAACCGCATTTTGGAACGATTGATTTAAATATCCAAGTGAAACTCTGCTTTCATACTGCACTCCGCTTCCAATAGGGAGCGGCTCTATGGACAACCCGACAGAAGCCCAGAAAGGATTTGGCGGGACTTCTATGTGGATGGTATATTCTGCTTTTCTAAGCGGTCTTTCCATATATATAACAGTAGGCTCTTTTATTTCTGCCTCCACATGATATTTTTCCTCAAGGATGGCACAAATGACTTCCATCTGCACATTCCCCAAAAAAGAAAGTATAATCTCATGCGTTGTAGTATCCACATAATATTTTAAAAGAGGGTCGCCATCTGAAATTTCTGTAAGTGCCCCAAGCAATATTTCCCGCTGTTCAGATTTCTTTACTGCAATCGTTGTTTGGAGCATAGGGAGAGGATTTTCAATAAATTTTCTCTGCGGCAACAGTATTTCGTTCCCCAAAATACTGTTTAGCTGCAAAACATCATTTGGTAAAATTACAATATCACCAGAGCAGGCTGTATCGGATGAATATAATTCACCGTTTGTCGGAACACACATCTCTGTGATTTTTATTTTCTCTTTTTCAGATATTCTAATAACATCCCTCAAATGCAATGTTCCGCTATATATACGCACATAAACAAAACGCCGCCTTTTCTCTGAATATTCAATCTTAAAAACCTGCCCGCATAGTTCAGATTGACCTTCAGGCGTTGATGAATAAAATTTACTGGCAATTACTTCTATAAGCTGCCGAATCCCCAGATTGTTTTTAGCGCTTCCGTGATAAACGGGAAATAACGTTCCGTTTTGGAATCTCCTGTTTTCTTCCTGTTCCAGTTCTGACATTTTAAACGGTTTCCCTGACATATATTTCTCTAATAGTTCATCGTTTCCCATAATTACCGCATCCCACTGTTCCATATCGTCATTGTCCGTTACATTTATATGGGGATGCTGCCCAACCTTTTGCTTCACTATAATTTCCGAAGAAAGCTTTGCTTTCATTTCCCGATATACCATTGGCAAATCAATCCCCTCTTGGTCAATTTTATTGATGAAAAAAATTGTCGGAATCTTCATTATCTGTAGTGCATGAAACAGTATACGGGTCTGTGCCTGTATGCCATCCTTTGCAGAAACTAATAATACTGCTCCGTCTAATACGGATAAAGAACGGTATACTTCCGCCAAAAAATCCATATGGCCTGGCGTATCTATAATGTTGACTTTTACATCCTCCCACTGAAAAGATGTCACTGCTGTCTGGATAGTGATTCCCCTTTGACGCTCCAAATTCATTGTATCTGTCCTTGTTGTGCCTTCATCTACGCTCCCTAGTTCTGCAATTGCACCACTGGTATACAATAAACTTTCCGTTAATGTTGTCTTTCCTGCGTCAACGTGAGCCAGAATGCCTAAGTTAATTATTTTCATGTGATTTTCCTCCTATCAACACCCAAAAAAGGGCATAAAAATACCCAGTGATAAATACTCCTATCACTGGGTAAATAACTCCAATAGCCCCAAAACACTTATATGTTTTCGGGCATATAAAATTACATGATAAAAGTATTCTTAAACTGGGTACAAAAAACTAAGCCCCATATTAAAAGTGAAACGGGACTGCTACTTTTTGTTCCCACTATCAAATTGACAGTTTATTTAAGAATACCTTGCCGCATATTTATTAACTCCTTGTATAATACTGAATCTAATTATATTCCTTAACCCTTTATTTGTCAAGCTGACAAACTAAAGCAGAAAAAGCGGCAGGATTTCCCCCTGCCACTAATCATCTGTTTATGCAAAAATAATTTCCTTTTCCACAATCTCCCTCGCACAAGCCCTTATGTTATTGAGGCATCCTGTCCATTCTAAGGCGTTTTCTGCCTTTAGCTGTTCCGTTATGCCCTGTGCCTGTTTCATACCCTCTATGAGCCTTTCAAAGCGTTCCTGTGCCTGTCTGTTGATGTCGGCAAGGTAGGCGTTTAGCCTGCCGCTTGTAAGAAGATTGGTGTATGTAACTTTACGGTACTGTTTTAGATAATCTAAATGCCGTTGCCCCCAGATGCCTATTGCCTGTTCTTCTTCGGCGGGTACAGTTAAGCACGGTATCAAATAATCCCCTTGCCTTTCGTATTTGCCGCCCAGTTCCTCAAATAATGATTTTGCCATTGTCTGTTACCTCCACATTCTTTTTTATTTTGAATGTCCGCAAAATCCGTCCTACATCAGAAGGACGCCAAGGCACATCCAAATGATGCAGTGCAATCAGTCTGTCCTGCACATTCGTACCGGCTCCCATTTTTGCTGTGGAACCTAATAAAAAACGAACCTGTCCGCTTCTTACTTTTGCAAACAGCTCCGCTTTTCTAAGTTCTGTATTGGCATCATGGATAAATGCTATCTCATTCTCCGGCACTCCTTTTTCCATGAGCTTATTTTTTATATCCTCATACACATTGAAAGTGCCATCGCCCTTCGGTGTCGATAAATCACAGAAAATCAACTGTGCCGACTTCTGCTCTTTGGTGTTCTCCCATATCTCATAGGCTTTCTCCACACAGGTTGCCGCTTTGGAATTTTCCTCATCCGGCAGCATATCATTGAGTAATCTCTGATCAAGCGCCAGCTTTCTTCCGTCATTGGTAATCTTTAGCATGTTGTCCTCGTAAGGCTGTACCTGCCTGTCCCGGACTGCTTCGGCACGTTCCGCTAGGGACGCTACCATGTCTTTCTGGAACTCGCTCGGCTTTAGAACCACATTTTCATATTCTGCTTCCGGCACAGGAAGTTTTAACATATCCGGTGTCTGAATGTCCGCACTCTCCTTGAAAAGTGCAATCAGCTCCGGCAGATTGAAAAACTTCGCAAATCTTGTCTTTGCCCGGTATCCGGTTCCTTCCGGTGCAAGCTCTATGGCTGTCTGTGTTTCTCCAAAAGAAGCCGCCCATGCGTCAAAATGTCCCAGTCCCAGCTTTTGGAGCGTTCCATACTGAAGATAACGCATATTCGTATAAAGCTCCGTCATGCTGTTGGAAATCGGTGTTCCAGTCGCAAAGGTCACACCCTTGCCGCCTGTAATCTCATCAAGATACTGGCACTTGGCAAACATATCGGAGGACTTCTGCGCTTCTGTCTGTGCAATACCAGCTACATTCCTCATTTTCGTATAAAGGAACAGGTTCTTGTAATTGTGGCTCTCATCCACAAACAGCCTGTCTACACCCAACTGCTCAAAAGTCACGACATTATCCTTACGGCTCTGGTCATTTAACTTGTCAAGCCGCACCTGCAATGCTTTCCTCGATTTTTCCATCTGCTTAATGGTATAACGCTCCCCGTTGTCTCTTTTTGCCTGATCAATAGCAAGCTCAATCTCATTAATCTGTTTTTCGATTGTAGCTGCCTGTCTTTCCTGTGATAACGGGATTTTTTCAAACTGACTGTGCCCGATGATAACGGCATCATAATCGCCTGTGGCAATACGGGAACAGAATTTCTTACGGTTGGCAGGTTCAAAATCCTTTTTCGTTGCCGCAAGGATATTTGCTCCGGGATATAACCGAAGGAAATCACTTGCCCATTGTTCAGTCAGGTGGTTCGGCACTACAAATAATGACTTCTGGCATAGTCCCAGACGCTTGCTTTCCATTGCCGCCGCTGTCATTTCAAAGGTTTTTCCGGCACCGACGCAGTGCGCAAGCAGGGTATTATCTCCATACAGTACATGGGCAACCGCATTTTTCTGATGCGGCTTTAATTCAATATCCGGTGTCATGCCTGGAAATTTCAGATGCGAACCGTCATATTCTCTTGGTCTGGTGGAATTGAAAAGCTCATTATATTTTGCCACAAGTGTCTGCCTGCGTTCCGGATCACGGAATACCCAGTCCTTAAATGCCTCCCTTATTGCTTCCTGCTTCTGGCTTGCAATCATGGTTTCCTTTTTATTGAGGACTCTCTTTTCCTTTCCATCCTCCTCAATCGTGTCATATACTCTCGTATCTTTGAGGTTCAGGGAATCTTCCAGTATCTTATAGGCATTTACCCGGCTTGTACCGTATGTCATGTTGACAAGCGTATTGCCATAGTCCGCATTTTTACCCTTTACATTCCACTCTCCGGTTACACCCGAAAACTGCACACCTATCGTATCCCTGCGGAATAAATGTTCCGGTGTCTGGAAAATATCACGCATAAAATCATTGATATACTTTGGATCAATCCATGTGGCACCGATATGCACCTCAATCTCCGATGCGTCCAGCTCCCTCGGCTGTATCTGCGTAAGAGCCTGTACATTTGTGGCATATTCCGGATGATTTTCCGCATAAGTGGCTGCTATGGCAAGTTTCTCACGCACATTGCCACTTAGATACTGGTCTGCTGTCTCCCAGACATCGGTAAGCGGGTTCTGAAAAATGACACCACGAAGCTCCTCAGTAAGTGTATCTTTATCTTTTCCGGTAAGCTCTCCCATATAATCAAGGTCGATTTTGGCTTTCTCTGCTAAAGATACTGCCAGCGCTTCACTTGCGGTATCCACACTTGTGACAACCTCTGCCCTTTTAATGGTACGCTTCGTGAACATATCCGCCTTGCCTTTGAAATTGCCCTCATCATCAAGTTTTTCCAAAGAACACAACAGGCAATAACTGCTGTCCTGATTAAAGGCTCTCTTATTCGTCTGTGAATTGATCAGACCATATTTCTTAGAAAAATTATCATACAGGCTGTTAAGCTCTGCCTGCTTTTCCTTGATTGCCGCATCTGAATATTCCTCAAGCTGCATATCAATCAGCTCCTGTGTACAGTTACGGATTGCCACCATGCCCTTGATACGCTCTTTTGCGGTGTCCGATACTTCCACAGGCTTCATCACAGAGTTTTCACGGTAATATACCTCGTTATCGACTACGGTATAGCTGAAATTCTTAACGGACGGATCAGCCGGAATACTCTGCCTGCTCATGTCATCCGCAAGCTCCTCATCCAGATCAATCGTATCAATCTGTCCTGTAATATTTTCAAGTGCTTTTGCTAACTGCTCCGCAAAAGGTCTGCTGTCATCTGCCCTGCAGGTGCTTTCCATGCCATAAGGACCGGATACCATTTCCATCTTTCCTACGATCTGCTCCGGGCGCTCTGCAAAGTAAGCGTTCATTGCAATGCCATCTGCATCCTCTCCCAGATGTACCCAGTCCGGCTCACGCTCCACCATGCGGTCACGCTTCTGGAAAAATAAAATATCCGAAGTGACCTCGGTTCCTGCATTTGCCTTAAATGCGGTGTTCGGAAGTCTGACTGCACCAAGCAGGTCTGCTCTTTGTGCAAGATATCTTCTGACTTCCGGACTTGCCTTGTCCATGGTTCCCTTGCTTGTGATAAAAGCAACCACACCACCGGGACGCACTTTATCCAACGTCTTTGCAAAGAAATAATCGTGTATCAGGAAATTATTTTTATCATACTGCTTATCTGCCACCTTATACTGACCAAAAGGCACATTTCCGATTGCCACATCAAAGAAATCATTCGGATAATCAGTCTTTTCAAAGCCTTTGATCTGCATATCTGCCTGCGGATAAAGCTGCCTTGCAATGCGTCCGGTAATGCTGTCCAGCTCTACTCCGTAAAGCCTGCTCTCTTTCATGGAATCCGGCATCATACCAAAAAAGTTGCCGATGTCCATGGAAGGCTCCAGTATATTTCCTTTGGAAAATCCCATTTTCTCCAATGTTTCGTACATCTGGCGGATAATGACCGGACTTGTATAATGGGCATTCAAGGTACTCTCCCTTGCCATGCGGTACTCCTCCGGCGATAGCAGTTCCTTTAACTGGTGATATTCTGCTGACCAGTTTGATTTGCTCTCGTCAAACGCATCGGCAAGACCGCCCCAGCCGACATACTGGGATAAAATCTGCTGTTCTTCCGGTGTAGCATATCTGTTTTCGCCCTCAATCTGCTCCAACAGCTTGATTGCTGCAATATTTGTCTGGAATTTTTCTTTTGGAGAGCCTTCACCCAAACGATCATCGCTGATATGGAAATTGACAGCGTTGCTTTTATCCGGTGCAGCCACAGATCTTTCCTGTACAATCTTATTCTCCTCTGCCGAAGGTGTAAGCGGCTCCCAGTCTCCGGTAAGCACCTGTGACAGCATTTCCTCTGTCTGCCGGTCTGCTTCTCCATTCTCCAGACGCTCACGGGCAACCTTCGTGTCTATGTTGTCCAGTTTATCTTCGGTCTGTTTCCTTTCATCAGAGAACTCCCTCTCTGCTTCCCTGCCACTTTCTGCAAGCTCATTGCCCCAGTCCATTGCTTCCTGCAAAGTCAAAAATGTCTCCAATGCCGGACGGGTAGTGTCTGCCGTATCATAAATAGCATATCTGTCCGCTTCCTTATCAATCCAAAGAAATACTCCCTCTGATAAGGTGGCACTCCACTGTGTCGGATTCCCATATTCATCATCAGCATCATGTACCACATGCCAGGATAATTTCTGCGATTCCTCTTGTGAAAATTCTTGTTGTGGCTCAGTTTCATCCGGCTCAGCGATACCATCCGTCCCGTCAAAGCGTGAAAACACTTCTGCTTCGTGCCTGTCAATATCTTCCTCTGCAATGGCATTGATATAATCGTCCTCTACTTCGCCCCGCTCCGGCTTATGGTCGTATTCAAAGGTTTTCCCATTGACCTGTGCATAATAAAAACTGCTGTCCTCAATGTCATTTCCAAGCAGATATTTCTCTTTTTCACTGCCCCACTCATCAACCAGAACACTCTCATATCCATCAATCGTGATCTTTTGCTGTGCTTCCTTTTCTTTTTCTCGAAGCACATTGATATATCTTCTCGCCTGATTGGTAAATCCGTCCAGCACTGCCGGATGTGAGCTTAGAATCAGATCATTGTTCTGCCACTCATTTTCCGCAACAATGCCCTTTGCCCAGTCCTTATTGTTCTGCGAAAAACGACCGTCATAATCAAAATGCGTAACCGTATTTGCAAGGACAAATTCCACACAGTCAATGCCATATTTATCTATGATCCCATCTGCTGTATTCCTCGGAAGAACAAAACCATTGAATTTCTCAGCAATCAGGGCTTCGATGTCCTTCTTACATTCAAGCCGTTGTCCATGCTCCAGACGGGAAAGTTCTCGCTGTCTTGCTTTCTCTGCCTGTTCCTCTTTGTATGCCTTATAATTCTCTTTCCCCTGTGGAGATAAATATTTATCCTCTTTGATCAGCTCACGCAGCCTTTTCTCCACAACATTCCAGTTCAGTAGCACTTTTGCATACGGATTGCCATAACTTCCCTTTTCCAGCCGGATACCTTTTCCGTCATGTTCATTATGGGAATCATCATTGCCCGGCAGTCCACCGGAACCACCACCGATGCCATATTCCTTTTTCAGAAAATCAACCGTCTCCTTCTGATCATGCCCTTCCATGAAATACTCATAGATGCGGAAAGCTCCATGCTCATAGCCGCTTCCCCTGCCTAGTGCATAGTCAATCTCATCCTGTGTAATAAAATCTTCCTGTGCTACTTCCACAGTATCCGGTAATGGAAACTCCAGCCTTTCTCTGTCAAGGTCTGCTATCTCCGATAACAGATATTCAGGTGACTTCACATACCGCCATTTAAGTTCTGATTCTCCAGATGCAAGTCGCTCTGCCGCATCCTCCAAGACATTTTTAAGCTGTTCCCTGCCCTCATGGGTGGAAAGAAGCTCCATGAGTTTAGCTTCACTTTCCGGATAATTTCCTGCTTTTAAGCCAAGCTCCTCCGGCATTTCATCCATTCCATCTCGCAGGAAGAAATAGATCTGATTGGCAACACGATTTCTCTCCTGTGTATCTACAAGAAATGCTTCACTGTCACTCATATATGTTCCGTTTTCGATCATGGAACGGATATGGCTCTCCACATCTTCCCAGTTCATGGTAACGATTGGTGTTTCCTTTGCCTGTGTTCCATAGCCGACACTCATACCATGCTCATCAAACCACACCGACACCGGATTTCCATTGATTTCAAAGCCTTTTCCGGTCTGTCCGTACTCATTTTTCAGAAAATCTACCATCTGCTCGGCATTTCTGCCCTCGGTATACTTTGCAAAAATTCGCTTTCTGCTGTGCTGTTTTCCTCCGCCACTGCGAAGAATGGTTTCAAGCTCATTCTGCGGCAAAGAAAAAGCAGCGGGCATGGTATATTTCATACTTGCTTCCGCTGCTGCGACTGTTCCGACCTGCTCCTCAAAAGAAGGAAACAGGCTAAGTTGTGTAAATGTGGGTTCCGGTGTGTCTCCCCGGAGCGGTGTATCTGTTACAGACTGTAAACCAGTTCTCCCAGAACCACTTCCTCTGCTCGGTTTCGAATGCTGTTCATCTTCGCTACCCAGAGCATCTGATCGGCTTCCTTGAGTTGTTCGGTCACTCCCTCGGTTGCCGCCATCTGGCTCGTCAGCTTCTCCACTCTCTCCTCTGCCTGCTTCTGGATCGTCAGCAGGTGTTCTTTCAATGTCCCTTTCAGAAGAAACGCTGAGTACACGCCCCTGTGGTTCTCCTTCAGATAAGTCTCCCTCATCATTCCGTACTTCGTTACCGTTCCCTCCGGCTGAATGTCCGCCTGTAATGTCGGGATCAGATAATCCCCGTTCTTTTCGTATGTCAGATTCATCGCTATTGCCCCTTTCTACGCTGTTTTGATTGTTGTCAATATATTCTTCATGTCCGCTCTCGCTTTCACGTTTTAACGCATTGTAGTCTATTTCAGAAGTATTTGCAAGTCCTTTCTGCGTTAAATTTTGCAATTGCTCCTGTTCGTGGCTTCTGTTATATGCCCTTATGGTTCTTCCAATCTCTAAAAGTACCGGTTTTGCAAGCTCATTGGCTGCATCTCCAAGTACTGCAAGGGTGTCCATGGAATTAAATTCATGGATAAAATCGAAAGAAAATTCCGAACCATACTCCTGCATATCTGCACCACAGGCAGATAAAAGTGTAAAGGAAATGCTGTCCGATAATGTCTCCATCAAGCGGATACCGACATTCTGTTCATCCAGTCCCTCTAAGAAACTGTCCTCGATCATGTACTGCAGATCCGGCAGCAATTCCTCATAATAATCTGCCGCAATCCTCTCAGCTATCTCCATAAGTCTTTCTTCAAACAGCTTCTTATCATCGGTAGCACCATAAGTCTGCTCCAGACGCTTAATTACATCTTCCTTATGTTCCTCATGTAATTCCCAGAGTTCCGGATACCGTCCGATTCTCCTTGCCGCATGGACATCTGAAACATCAAATACATATTTCAGACGCTTGCCATGTGCATCATCCTCGTCCAAAAGTGCGATACCTTTTGCACCTTTGTTTACCCAGCAGTGCATACGCTCATTCCATATCTCAATGGAGGCACACGCTGTTGCATCCGGTCTTTGTGAATAGATTAAAAGCTGTTCCCGGAATGGGTACTTATACAGCCTTGCCGCTGTGGTCAGATACTTCGTCCACTCGTCGCGGTTTTTCACAACCTCTTTGGCTGTTTCCTGTGCCAGAGCGGATATAAAATCATATTTTCTCACGCAAAAATCTCCTTTCTCTGATTTCAGATAACAGAAAAGCAGCCCCCTAAAGGCTGCTTTTCATTACCGTTTATTATTGAATTTATCTCGATCATTTTTTTAGACAATAAGCGTATAGAATTTTCTTGTACGCTCCAATGTCATGTTACTATTTAATCATACTTTTTTATTTTCTCAGATCAATAATCTCCCAATCTGTATCAAACACACCCTTGCTTTTTTCATATGTTTTTGCTTGCATAGCTACACATAACAATTTTTTAGGTCTGCTCATCCCAACATAGGCAAGTTTACGACTATAATCAAACAAATTAGATTTTCCTATTTTCCCCACCCCATAATACGGAAGAATTCTACTTAAATCTGATGCCCCCTGTCTATCCGTTTCCAGGTAAAGAGTTGCATCATGCGTTTCTCCCTTAACTCCATGAATTGTATCGAATTCTATTCTGCGTCCTCTAATTGGGTCTATAAAAGTATTTCTTTCAAAATTTTCTATTTGATTTATAGCAGTATCCTCATCAAGAAAATGTTTTGGCAAACATTCAAAGATATCATCCATTTGAGAATTCATAATTTTATAAAGTTCGTTTGTCTTTTGTCGTATTAAACGATCAATAGTTTCTCTTTCGATATTTTGTAACACCGACAATTCCAAAATCCATTGACGGTATATATCACGACACTCATCATCCAGAAACCTTTTTATTGTAGTTACCGAAAACTCCTTGTCCGATATTGGATGTCTAACTTTAGCATAATGAAATATTCGACATAATAGTTTACGGATATTGCGTTCCGTTTTATATAACTTTCCTTCTAATAAACTTGTGGTGATATCATTTACTAATGTCCAATAATTATACTCCCCCTTTTTCTTTGCAGAACCATCAAACTCAGACCAATAGCTCCCTATTTTAAGTCCAGATGCATTTTCTTTTCTGACTGCACCTATAGCTTTATATGTCCCTTTATTATCATAAAGCTCATGCTTCTCCAACACATCAATAAATCCACCGATCACTTTATCAATCGTCTCTGGAGAAAAAACAAGCAGCACTGGCTTAACACCTGTATTCCCGGCTAATGTTGCAATGCTATCCTTACCTTTCCTTAGTTTGCAAATAGCATCCGCAATTTCTTGGCTATATCTACAAGACGTCATAATAGGTAAGAATCCATCATTTGGCACCCAATCTAGTATATTATCTTCTGACGAGTTATATATTGCTTGATCAGAATCTCCTATTTTTATTACGACACAACTTGCTGCATTAAATATCGCATCTATTGCTTGTCTTTGAACATCATCACAATCCTGATATTCATCAATAAATACATACTGAAATCGTGGCGAAAACAGAGCCGTATATGTTTCAGGCAAATTATGTATAGCAGTTGTTGCATAGTAATAGGCATCCCTGTATTTCATTATACCTTCATTTTTAAGCAAATCATGAATTAATAACTTATACTGCTTAGCAGATACTTTATCTGCACCAGCCAAAGCTTGTCTTTGTTTTCCTATACAAAGAGCACCATCTTCCCGTAAGTACAATGCTTGAGTATGTTCAATCCGCTCTGTAAATTGCCCACTATTTTTATAATTATTATTTGCCACATATTCAAGAGCACTGTACTTTTTATTATTTTGCATTCTGTTCAGCATATGCTGTGCATAAGTAAAATCATCAACCGCTTGTACATTTCTCCCTGTAATATTTCGCAAATAAGGCATCGTCACAAACTTATCGACAAATGACTGAATTGTACCAATATAATTTGGATAGCTAAGAAGCTTATCTGCATAATCTGAAAGTCTTTTCTCGATTTCATTTACAGCAACATTGGTGTGTGATAGAACACAAATCCCTGCACCGCTTACAAATGGCATTCTATCAGCTAATAGCTTCAATTTTGCAAGAAGAACCGTTGTTTTTCCGCTTCCCGGACAAGCCGAAACATCAGTTGAATGCCAACAACGCATAACATCTCTTGCATCCTCTGAAAAGTGTGCTCCGGCTGGCAAAAGAAGTCTCTCCGTCGATTCAATATCCTTATTGGAAATTTTCCATTCTATCATAGACTTCCCCCTTACCTACACTGTTTCTCCTGCTGCATATTTGATAGCTTTCACTATATAACTCAAAAATTGATCTCCCTCAATTTTAGACTTCAATTCAAACTTTTTTTTATCATCTATTTTCAGTCTATATAAATCAAGATCAAACATCTTTTCTTGTTTAAGATTCTCTGGAATTACTGATATTTTCCACCGAAGAAATGAGGCAAAACATTGAGCAACAATAGCCTTCAAACCACTTTTTCCATCCTTATCAAGCATCAAATCATAAATTTGATATGCTTTTTTCCACAGAGGTAGTGTATGCCACTGCTCCTCTTCTTTTTCCATCTCTTGATTAGCCTCATTGATTTTTTCATCGGTCAGTGCGATATAATCTCTTGCGTTTAAAATTTTCTTTCCATAGTGAACTGATTTATGAAACTCCTCTGAAAGGCAACTCATAGCAATACAATATTCCAATGTCCATCGTGGAGAGGTAAATCCTCGAACTGAACCATTGGTATATTTTTCATTATTTTCTTTTTCTTTCTGTGTGGATTCAGATTCCTTTTCGTTGAAAATTTTTTCATTGGTATCTTTGTCGATATCATACGGTCTCACATCACAATCTGTAATAACTGAAACTGGAATGCCAATACCTCTTCCATCTTTTCTTATCATAATTCCGCTATATCGAAGAAACGCTGTACTACCTACATTTACGACAGATACTCCATATTTTTCCAATGGATAACCTAAAATATCGGCAATTACCGGAACAAGAATATTTTCCGCATCACCTTCCACCATTATAATGCCTTTGGCAAAAAATAAATTAGCCTTTGTTGAATCAAGAAAACGCTGAAGGAACAGATAATCACCTTTTTGGAGTGCGGTATTTCCCTCTGCTAGATCATAGCCAAAACCATTTTTCATTAAAATAAGATTCTTAAGATTAATCTTCGAAGCAAGGATTGGACTATGCGTGGATATGATAATCTGCACATCATTCTCATTATATTCATTTTGTAGAAAACTAATCAATCTAAGTTGAGCCTGCGGATGCAAATGAGCTTCCAACTCCTCAATAAGAGCCAGTTTTATCCCTCCATCAGAATCATCCTTAAGAAGCAACAATTCTGCAGCAATAAATAGCAAATTTAATTCTCCTAATCCCGGGTTAAGTTCTGGAGCATTTAATGATAGAGATTCAAGTATAGCTTTAAGTTGCATATTCGACATTTTCAACTCTGCATTACTAGCTTGTCCCTTATCATTAAAAGCCTCCAAATTATCTCGTATTGTTTGAAGAATAAACTTTCCCTCTTCATCTTCCAAAAAGAAACTTTCTATGTCTGCATTTGCATCTTTAAAGATATTCAAAATTTTATGATCCTTCTTATCCTTAAAAACAGGATGATTTAAAAGAATTTGTGAAATTCTAGAGCTTCGTCCAGAACTCATTTCACGTTCAGCATCACGAAGCGGTTTCAGATAAACAGCTTTCAGCAAGTCTCGTGCTTTTCCATCAATTGATATACCAGCGTCTACATCACCAACACGTAATTCTTGAAAAATTTTGTTTCCTTCCTTCCACGCACGATAATGCAATTCAAGCGTGTATTCTACTTTTTCATCATTCTTTTTGAACAACAAATACTCAATAAAATTCTTTGCTTCATTCTGATTAAACTCTGTAATCGTACAGTCAATCTTAAATTCAGAACAAGCTTCACCATCAATAGGTTTATAGAAATCTTCCTCTACTGGTCTGATATATTCATTACTCTGCGTTAAAAGAACCAACTTAAGTGCATCAATCACTGCTGTTTTTCCAGAATCATTCTCTCCAATCAAAGCATTTAGTCCTTTATGAAAAGTGATTTGCAAACCTGGAATTCCATCTACCGATTTGAATCTTCGGAAATTATATAATTTTAATTCAGACACGATCATATGCTTTCCTCCACTCTCTTTGATCAATAATTTGATAATGCAAAACTCCAATACTATCTGTTCCGTTTTATAAGTACACTCTATTTTATATTCAGCACACTTTTTCACTACAATTTATTTGTTATTCGTTTCTTCTATAACTATACCACAATCATATCCCTTTTCCTACCTCTGTGGAAACTCCATCTTAAATTTATACTGTGAACCCTTGATTTCTTTTCCGTCTTTGGTATAAGAAAAATCTTCGATACTCTCCGGGATCAGATATGCATCATAGTTTCCTTTTTTGCCTTTTAACCCTTTAACCAGTATCTTTTTTCCTGCCAGCAAGCTCTTTACCTGCGCATCGGAAAGCTGTATGCCTAATGCCCTGCTTACATTCATGCCGCATTTATTTTTACAGTAAGCTCCAAATTTGCCTTTTACCACATCGCCGCCACACTTCGGACACGTTCCAAATACTTCCTGCGTATTTCCTGCACCAAACATATTTTTCTGCTCGTCACTGACACTGTGATAGGTTTTTACAAGGTCACTTACCATAGCCTTAATTTCCGCCATAAACTGCCCGGCAGACACTTCTCCTTTGGATACCTGTGTCAGCTCATTCTCCCAGTCTGCAGTCAGTTTCGGGGATTTCACAACATCCGGCAGCACTGTGATTAGCTTCACACCATCCTCTGTCGGGATCATCTGTTTTTTCTCACGCTTTACAAAACCGTCCTTTACCAGCTTTTCAATAATGTCTGCTCTTGTGGCAGGTGTACCAAGTCCCTTACGCTCCACATCATCGTCCATATCTTCACTTCCGGCTCTTTCCATTGCAGATAAAAGGCTGTCCTCTGAAAGCTTTTGTCAAGGGGGTGCGTGGATATTTTTCATATTACTTACGCAGATTCTCTCTCTGCTTCTGCCTGAATAATGCGTTTCAATCTGTCCTCAGCAGTCAAACCGCTACTATGGTCAAAAAACACTTTGACTTTATAATTTGTTTTGCCTTGCTTAATCACAAAAACTCCATCCGGTTTGTTTTTCTCCGAATGGTTATTTGGGGTGGGTAGTGTACTGTTCACAATATTTGTCATACGATATTCCTCCTTGAATGAAAAAGCCCGACAAGGAAAGGTCTGACAACGAAGTTCCGACAACGGACATCAGAAAACCTTTTTTCTTTATCGGGCGATACTATCTTTTTACTATTTCCTTTTTCTTTATAATATTGGTTGTCATGGTTGTCAGAGAGGGAAAAGTGCCGCAATATCAAGGCTTTCGGGATTTTTGCCCGACAACCAGACCGACAACCGGCTCGACAACCGAAGCGACAACTGGCTTTTATTTTTGCTTCAACCATTCTTCCGGAAGCCCTAACTGTTCCATTTCCTCTGTCGGGATTTCTTGAAAACCATCCATGCTGTTGTCAGGCTCGTTGTCGTTCCTGATACGCTCCCAGCCTTTTTGTCTGCGGTAAGGCTCTGGAAAATACCTCGGATTGCTAAACGCCCTCCAGCCTGTGACAGCGTTATTCATAATGTCGTTGATCTCTCGCAGCTCCCATTGTTTCGGTTCGTCATAATCATGCCCCAGTGCTTCCTTGTAAAGCTGCTTAGAGCAGACTATGCTGCCGGAATAGCGTTCCAAATAGTCTAAAATCTGTCCTGCCTTTGTGTCCTCCGGCATAAAGTCCTTTTGGTGGGCTTTCAGATAAGCGTTCATAGCCGGACTGAATCTCAGACGGAAATTGCCGCTTCTGTAAATCTCCATAGCTTCTGCCCACATCTGATTGATATACGCTCTGGAAGCCTGTTCATCTGCCAAAATATGAACCTCAGCCCTTTCAGGATAGACCATAACCGGAACGAAGCGGCGGTTGCCTGTTCGGTCAAGGGGAAGAAAGTCAAGGGTATTAGAAGAACCTCCAAACACACATTGTCTTTTTCTGTCTGCCGGATGTGTTTCATAGGGTATCTTATAGGTTTCCTTTTGGCGGCTCAGAAAGGACTTGATTTCTTCAATGCTCTTAGCGTTGGCGGTTGCAATCATTTCCGACATTTCAATAATCCAATGCCCCTGCATTTTGCGGTACACATTTTCATCATCCAGCTTTTTCAAGTCATCAGAGAACCAGTCATCATTGACCGCAAGCAAACGGAAGAAAGAGGACTTTCCGGCTCCCTGACCGCCCACAAGACAGAGCATAACCTCAAATTTGCACCCCGGCTTAAAAGCTCGTGAGATAGCACCCAGCAGAAACAACTTCAATGCTTCATAGGTGTAATCATCTGTATCAGAACCGAGAAAGCGGTGCAGACAGAAGCGTATGCGTTCTGTTCCGTCCCATTGCAAGGCATTGAGAAAATCACAGACAGGGTGGTAACGATTTTCATTGGCAATAACCGCAACTGCGTCTATGATTTTCTTCTCTACGGTCAATCCATAGTTTTCTTCAAAATATAGGAGCAGATATTTCACATCCACATCCGTCAATGTCGGGCTGTCACGATACCAACCGAGGGGCTTCACAATGTCGATTCTTTCGGTCAGAAGATTTTTTCGGATAGCCCCTTTCAAAAGTGGGTCATATTGCAGAACACGCTTATAATTTGCGGCAGTATTATAAACCTTACCTTTCTCGCTCTGCTCTAAGCTGTTTCGGATTTCTTCTACTGTGCATGGTTCTGTCTGCTGACAGTTCTGCAATTCGCTGTTCAAGTTTTAACACCTCCTTTCTCTGTTCTGCCACAAGTGCTTTTCGTTCCTCCAATGAACCATACAGAAGAATATCAAGTAGATATTCGATATAGTTCTTCTTATACAGTGCTTCTGCAAACAGGGGATTCCATTCCTCATCCGGCTGTTTAGGAGCGTATTTCTTTTCCCATTCTCTAAGAAGATGAAAATAATCCGTCAGCACCTTGTAGCAATGATTTTCTTCTTTTTGATACTTCTGTTCCGGTGTCGGCTCACGAATACGAGGGCGAATACTGGGCTTTTGTCGGCTGTCATAGTTAAGACCAAAATCTTCAGCAAGTTTGACAGCAGCTTCCCTCAGCCCGATACCGAATAGCTTCGCTGTCAGATCAACAGTGTCTCCAGTTGCTCCGCAGCCAAAACAGTAATAGCGTTCATCCAGCTTCATACTGGGGGACTTATCCGAGTGAAACGGACAGCACGCCATACCAGTGCGACCCACTTTCAAGCCATAGGCTTCTGCGGCTTGTCGGGCAGTAACATTTTCTTTTACAACTTCAAATACATTCATGTGACTCCTTTCCTGAAACGAAAAAAGCACCTGTCATTTTCAAAACGAAAATAGCAAGTGCCTTAAAGTTCCATATTTAATTTTAGGTGCAAAAAAGCAGGAGACCTTTTCAGATTTCCTGCTTAGTAAAGCTTTGAAGATTTAATTGTGGTTAGGCTACCAGTTATGCAAACTGGAATCTGCTTATCTATAAACCTATCTCTTTTCTTTTGTTTCTGGAAGAATAATCTCTTTTCCCTCTTTTTCCATTCGCTTTATAAAGTTATCAAAGTGGTCTGTCATACCATCAACAAAAAAAGCTTTTTTCTTTCTTCCATTGACATACACATTCATACCACCACGTTTCCTTTTACAATAGGATATGTCTGATATTTTCCAATGCCTTTTATAAAAAAATGCCTTAATTACAGTCACATCATTTTCATCTACACAAATATCCCAGACACCTTTTATTGGTGCAATCATACCAAAAAACATCAATCCTAAAAAAGCAACAAGTATAAGCATAATAAAGGTATTTTTCTTAAATACTTCAGGTTCGTCTATTAGTGCAAATACCATTGCGCCAATCACAAAAATAGCCCCAACAGCACAAACTATACTTACATCAGTTATTGTCCTTACCGTAAATTTTTTTAACGATTGTGTTCGCTTATGATTTCTTCTTTGCATTATATCTAAGACTAATAAGACAATATATGACGTTATAATGCCACCTATATATTTCATATCATATCACCTCCACAACTTCATATTTGTTGCTTACATTATACTCTACCAACCTAAAGAATGGAAGATGTTTTCCTGCTCCCTAAAGCAAAAGCACCTGTCATTTTCAAAGTGAAAACAGCAAGTGCTTTAGAGTTCCATATTCAATTTGGGGTGCAAAAAAGCAGGAGACCTTTTCAGATTTCCTGCTTAGTAAAGCTGTGAAGATTTAATTGTAGTCAGTTTTTCTTATACCATCCGAAATTTATACTTTAATGTTCTCTCATAACAAAAATCAATTTTGTCCTCCAACAAAAATACCGTTTGGGGGATTATCCCATATAAAATTATCCTCAGCCACTTCGCTCTCCAATGCAATTTCAATTTTATACAAACCTACTGCCTTACTATCACTATCATTTTGACTATACATATAGAAATTCATGTGATACTTTTCGCTTGATGTAGATATATTATACATTCCGTCAAGTTCAATTATTTTTTTTCCGTGATCACTGTCACTTGAAGAGGCACAATCTCCTTCAAATGTTTGTATATCTCCTTTTAAATACTGAAACAATTCATTGATTTTCACATCAATATTTTTGATATTTTTTCTACTATTTTCTGAAAATAGTTCTTTCAGTTTCTGCGTATCCTGTTTTCTACATGCTTCTATTATTTGCTCCATCATTTTATCTGCTTCCTCTTGTTCTGATGTAAACCAATCAGACATATATTTCTCTCTATTCATACATCCTCCTATACTAAAAATTATAATACAACAACTAATTATCGTTATAACCTTTTTCATAAAAATCTCTCCTCTTACCAAGTATATATTACCACTTTATTTAGTGTATCAAACTCAAACATTACAAAAAACACCAAGAAAACTAAGTGTTTAAACCATTTCATCTTATCCGCTCCTTTACTATTCCATATTTTGAAACATCTTCTTCCGGAACTTCCTGACAGCCTAAAACACTTCCACCATACTTTTCATAAGTTTCTATAAGCTGTTTTGTAGCTGTTTTATCATTGTAAACAATATCATCCCCAAGAGCAATAACAAAA
>OGPO01000471.1_pt1 | contig 34503 bp, 27 predicted proteins | sample 1553041 | NCBI WGS metagenome assembly OGPO01 (sample SAMEA2580281, study PRJEB22360) | human gut metagenome | biome: human gut; feature: human-associated habitat; material: faeces | place: Denmark | collected 2008/2010 | reverse complement strand
GCGACACGATATGGAGATGCTCTCTGGAAATGTCCTTGTGCTTGAAAACGATATAGGGCTGTTCGCCGTAACCCATGCGCTCCATGTACTCGCGGGCAATGTCCCGGAGCCGTTCGTCTGTCAGTCTGTCTTCCGGCGAAGGATTCAGCGAGACATGGAAGACCGTATTGGTCGTCCTTCTGTTAGCTTCGAGGTAGGGCCGGAAGCTCTCCATGCAGGCATCGATATCCATTCGCCCGTGTTTATTGAAGGGTTCGAGCATCTTCTGCCAGAGGAGCACTTCGGCCTCATTCTTATCCACTTTCTCCTTGTTGTAGTACAAGGCTCCGCCGGGCGAGGAGCCCGATCTTATATTCGCAACCATTCCTTAGCCTGTTTTGCGAGGTTGAGAATCTCGATACTCAGGGCTTTCAGCTCGCGGGTCCGTTGCTCCAATGCAGCGATCTGATGCGGGATAGCAACGTTGGAAAAGTGCGAATTGACAGCCTTTACAATCTGGTTGTAGTTGTTCGCAAGTTTCTGGAATTGGAAATAAAAATCATTCAGCCGGGCGACGAATTGCGTCTTCGACGGATCGCGTTTGATGACGACAAACTCCTCGGCAAAGAGCCTTTTGACGATAAAACGGCTACGGTTATGCTCCAATCCTGCCTCACAAAGCATCTGCTTAAAGCGGATATTCTCTTCGGTGGTGAGTTTGAAATTATACCTGTGAACTCTGGGATCTGTCGTTGTCGGGCGTCCGATCCTCTTTTTCGTGGTTGTCATCAGTCTGGTAGTTTAAGTGGCGTGACTCGGGAACGCCACCCGGCCTCGCAGAGCGAGCACCTTTGTATGCCGAAAAATTTTTCGGCATACAAAGGTACAGCTCGCTGTTATCTGGCGATAACAAAATCCGCGGCGGAAAATTTTTTGTGAAAACTTTGAAAAGCCTCCGAGGGCGGGTCTTTCCCGGTGCAATATTACAACCGTCTGGAGATGAAAAAAAGCCCGCCGAACGGACTGGAACGGACGTGAGCGGACATCGGAATCGAGGCATTTCAGTCGATTGTATCTTGCATCATGAAAGGCAGGTTTTCTTATTCCGTTCATTATTCCGATACAAACCGCATGAAACGGAAAACGGCATTTTGAATGGTTTAACCCAATAAACCAGACATACATGCTCTATGCCCGTATGGCTGACAATCAATCTCAAAAACGTTGCACCATGGATTCATTAAAGGAAAAAGACAACCCCGCACCCAATCCTGCTAAGCGTCCCCGTATCGAAGTCGACGAGGAACTGATGCGTCAGATGATCGCCGGACAAGCCCCTTTGGACTCGAAAGTCGTCCGCAGGATTCCCGAACCGGAAGAGGAAGATACGGACACTCCCGAGGGAAACACATCGGAAACGGTATCCGGAGCATCGGCACCGACTGCTGAGAAAACAGACGTCGACACCCAAACGACTACTGGAAAGGAGTCGGCCGGATTCCGGCGTAAAAAGATCGCGCTGCCGGATTTCGAACGCACGTTCTTCGCTCCGGTGGATTGCCGTAATCGCTCTGCGATCTATGTCAGTACCCAAACCAAGTGCAAAGTGTCGGCAATCCTCCACCTGCTGGGAGACGATACGACAAGGCTTACGGCATTGGCCGACAATATGCTGCGGTTCGTCATGGACATTTACAGCGACGAGTTGAATTATCTCCACGAGAAGAAGAACAACAGACGGCCGTTTTGAAAAAGCGGGGTATTTCGACGGCAGATAGCAGGACGGGAGGGGGCCGTCGAACGGGCAGGCCGATCGCGGCTGAACATCGGAACCGGATCGTTAGGAGCCGCAGAATGTCGTCTTTTCCGACGGTAGAATTCTAAGATAAAACCAAATAAAAGCTGCAAAAAGTTTCATGCCCGGAAATTGTCATTTTTTGTCGTAGCGTTTAGCAAAATGATTCTGGCTATGGGATGCAAGGCCGCGAAGCGCTTGTATAGCCTTGCATCCCATAGTCAGAATCGTTAATTTGCGGAGTACGGAAATGACAATACATTAATTATGAGTAGGTTCGGCTCCCAATTAGACGGACTGTTCCGACAATAAGATTTTGAGATTTTGAATGATCTCAAAATCTTATCGAATGGCAGATATGTATGCCGGATTATATCTGCAACGCTACATATGGTGTTCCACGCCTTACGACGGCAAAGCATCTGGCGGCGATTTTGGCCCTCACAGCATTCAGGACGCTGAATTTATGTTTACCTTCAGCCACTTTGCGTTCGTAATATGCCTTTAGTTGCGGATCACACCTGATGGCAATCAGTGCACTGCGGTTCAGTTGTACTTTAATGTCTCGATTCGCCATGCTCGATGTGTGGCATCCCCCGCGAACGCTTGTGCCGGAGCTATGTTCGAACGGAGCCAGCCCGCAATAGCAGGCAAACTTGCGGTGGTCTGTGATTTTGGTGAAATTAAGCGTCGAACAGAGCATCACAATGGCCGTGATCGGCCCTACACCTTTGATGCTGGTCAGCAGCTTGTAGTTCCGGCAAATGTTGCTGTCGGCGGCTATCAATTCCTTCATTTCCCGTTCGATGGTTTTCATATGAGTTTCTGCATACGCGATCTCCTCCTGGAGCATGGAACGTTGAATAGATACATCCGCGAATTTCTCTTTGTAGTCTAATTTTTCGAGCAACACCAGTTTCGCTACACGTTGTTTTGCCAGATAAGCCCTTAAGATCAGCCATGTGCGCAACTGACACAGTTCCTTCTCTGCCGGCAGATAAAGGGCTATCTTCCGATAGTGAGTGATCGCATACTCGGCGATACGCCGGGCATCCACTCTGTCTGTTTTGCCACGGGCAATACCCATCGAATACTTGATTACCAACGGCGAGATCAGTGAAAAATTGAAAGTCAGCGTCCTGTCGGAAGCACAAACCGCCATCTCGGATATGTAGCTCCCCACATCCTCGGCGCAGAAAATCACATCGTCGAGCAGAATACCATGCCGCTTCTCAACCCAGTGCAGACACGAGCAGATCCCTTTTCGGGAGTTGGCGAATTTGCGGTGAGCCATCTCGTTTGCATCCTCGAAGGCGACCAAAGACGCATCGAAAGTCTCTTTCGACACATCCAGACCTACATAATACAAATAGTGCATAACTTGTTAGTTTTGTGAGAGTCGTATGCTATCACATGTACCAGGTCTTCAAACCTACAATTCTAAACAGCCATTCTCTCTGGTTAATGGAGTCGCAGTCCAAATCTACCGCCAAGCCTCAAAGCTTACGACAAGCCCCGGTTCACTGCGACTCCATATCGAAATTACCTGTGATTACATCACGCTGCAAATCTACATGCGACCAGCAAAACGCCAAAGATGGAAATACGCAAGGCTCGCCCTTCGGGCGATTCGCATGGCCTTGCGTATTTCCATCTCCGGCGTTTAATTCCCTGCCGGCGGAAAGAGATGACGATATTCCGGGATCGAGGGGAGCGTAACTCAAACTGAATCCTATTCTCCCATTTACACAAAATTATGGACACTGCCTATTACTATATCTTGCAAAATCATTATACGACTGACTCTTCCAACTTACCCATAGCTATCTCATTCAATTATTTTCGTTCCACTTCTTACACTGCTCCATAATCGTATTCAAAGCATCTTCCTGCCCAGCAGGCGGATAATTATACTTTTTCAACAATCGTTTGACAATACGCCGCATTCCGGCACGAGCACTCTCCTTCATATTCCAGTCAATCGTCTTGTTTCGCCGAAGCGCATCTGTCAACTCTCGCGTAATAGCGACCAACTGATCGTTGGAATAGAAATCTTTTACAGCCTCAGGCTTGGTCAACGCATCATAAAAGGCAAGTTCTTCGCTGTTCAGATTAAGCGACTTGCCGGCCTTTTCGCCGTGAACGATCTCACGGGCTATTTTCAGCAGTTCTTCGATAACCTCTTCGTTCGTCAGCATCCCTTTCAAATAGCGGCTCATGGCATCGGCCAGAATTTCCGAAAACTTCTCGGCTCGTACCGTATTCGTTCGCTGATATAGTTGTACCTGCTCTGCAATCAACCTACGCAATAATTCTACGGCGAAGTTCCGTTCCTTCATCCGGGCAACCTCTTCCAGGAATTTCGAATCGAACAAAGAGAACTCCTCCTTGATATCGGAGAAAAGATTAATTACCCCTTCGCTCTTGATACTCTGCTTGAGCAATTCATTAATACGCCCGTTAATCTCACGGAACGAAATCTTGCCCTTGGCTTCCACGCGCGTCAGTAATGTGCGAACCGCCTCAAAATAGGCAGCTTCGATACGTTGCTCATAATTCAGTAAACTCTGACAAAGCGACAATGCCTGCCGCAGCAGCAGCGCCTCTTTGATATAGAGTTTTTTCGTTTCCATCCGCTCGGGGGACTGCATGAAATCGACACCTCCGCTGATGGCTTTCGCCCGCTCCAAATCAGACTTACCGAAGAAAGCACCATAATCGAATCCATACATCAGATCACGGCAAACGTCCAGTTTCTTCTGAAACTCCGGATAGGCGGTTTTAGCCACATCCGTATCACCATAATTTTTGCGGTCACGGTATGTATAATCGTTCATCGCCGTCTTCAACGCCGAAGCGATACCCACATAATCCACAACCAAACCACCTTGTTTATCCCCAAACACACGATTCACACGAGCAATAGCCTGCATTAGATTGTGTCCGGACATCGGTTTATAGACATACATCGTCGAAAGCGAAGGTACGTCGAAACCCGTAAGCCACATATCAACTACGATGACGATTTTCAACGAGCTATCGTTGTCTTTGAACCGCTTCTCCAACTCTTTCTTGTGGGAATCATTTCCAATAATCGCCCGCCAGTCTTCCGGATCTTTATTACCGGAAGTCATCACAACAGCCAGCTTGTCACTCCACACCGGACGCATTTCGAGAATCCGACGGTAAATCTTGATCGCTATTGGCCGCGAATAGGCTACTATCATCGCCTTACCCGTCTGCTCGTATTGCCGGAATTCCTCATAGTGTTTTACGATGTCCTCGCACAATGATGCCACCGTCGCGTCAGCTCCAAGGATCGAGTCGAGCCGCCCCAATTCACGCTTGCTTTTCTCAATGACATACTCTTCCGCCTCCTCAGCCATCGCATCATACTCCGCATCAATACGCCGCAAGGACTGCTCGTCGAGTTTCAGATTGATTACACGGCTCTCGTAAAATACCGGCCGTGTCGCACCGTCCTCCACCGACTGCGTCATATCGTACACGTCGATGTAATCTCCAAACACTTCGCGTGTCGACCGATCTTTTTGCGAAATAGGCGTTCCGGTAAACCCGATATAGGTAGCATTCGGCAACGCATTACGCACCAGACGCGCCGCGCCGATTACAACTTTGGCTTGCGTTACCCCGTCAGCATCCGTAACCATCCTGACCCTCTCCTCCAATCCGTATTGACTGCGATGCGCCTCGTCGGCCATAACAACTATATTTCGTCGCGTCGAAAGAGGTTCTTCGCTCTCTTCGAATTTCTGCATCGTCGAGAAAAAGATACCGTTCGCTTCGCGTCCCGCCAATAATTCCCGAAGATGAGCCCGACTTTCGGCCTGCACGGGTGTCTGACGCAAAAAATCCCTGCAACAAGCGAACTGCCGGTACAACTGACCGTCCAAATCGTTACGGTCTGTCAGCACGACGATAGTCGGCGACGACATCGCCTGCTGCAACTGCTTGGCGAAAAAGACCATCGACAATGACTTTCCGCTGCCCTGCGTATGCCAAAACACGCCACCCCGACCATCTGTCTCAGCTGCTTTAACCGTCGAAAGCACAGCCTTGTGTACGGCATAAAACTGATGATAGGCACTTAATATCTTAATATCCTGTTTACCGTCTTTCGAATAACAAACAAAATTCCGCAACAATTCAACAAACCGCGTTTTTTCGAACATTCCCGCGAAAAGCACATCGAAATTCGCGCTATGGGTATCTTCATAACTCCCATCTACCGTTTTCCACTGCATAAAACGGTCTTCACCCGCTGTGATCGTCCCCGCCTTAGTCATCGCCTGATCGCTCATCACACAAAAAGCGTTATAGATAAAGAGTGACGGAATCTCCTGCATATAGTTACGCAATTGTGCATAAGCTTCCGACACGTCTGTATTCTCACGCGATGGCGATTTGAGTTCGACCACCACCAGCGGCAATCCATTGACAAATACGATCATATCCGCACGCCTTACCGAGTGCCCATCGACCGTCCATTGATTAGCGATCGTAAACCGATTATGTAACGGTGAATCGTAATCGACAAGCCGGACATTTGCGGAACATTGCTCGCGGCCATCGAAATAATTGACAGCTACGCCATTTTGCAAATAATCCGTGAACAATTCATTCTTCTGTACCAACGTTCCGCCCTCATAGGTCCGAATTTTCACCATAGCTTCGTCAATAGCGGCCTGTGGCAGTCCACGATTGATCTGCGGCAACACAGCCTCCAGCACCTCCACGTAAAGCGGTTCTGCATAGTCGCGCATTACATTGGGACCGTACACATAATCATAGCCTAATTGCTCTCGAAACAACTCGAGAATAGCGTTTTCAAAATCATCTTCGGTGAAGTGCATATAATTGTTATTTTTTCACATACAAGTTAACAAGTTGTGATACCATATTACGCGCAGATTGCGTTGCGACATCAGAACTAATAGATTGTAAAGACAGGCTTCGTTTGATTTTACGCCTCAAATCACTAATGGTCGCTTCCTTATTGGCCCAATCTATATATTCGGTTTGCCGTGTAATAATTCGAAGAACATTCTGTTTTATAGCATCATCTGAAATATATTGTGATATGATATCATAAATAGCCTTATCAACTAACTCTTCTCTCACTACGGATTCAGCTATCTCAACACTTTCCTTAGATTCTTCAGCTTTTATTGCATCAAAATCTATCTTTTCAAAAGATGAAGCGCTTCTGACATTAGATTTACACATACTATATTTGATATATGCCATCTGATGCTCCAACTCCGGAAATAAAGCCCCTTGGTTTATATTGTAGAAATTCAATTCTTCTAAAAGGCTTTCCTTGCTTCCGGCCGGTATGATTATCCTTTCGCTCGCAAACTGGCTATTTAAAGAACAACTGCTCTTCTCGATCCGACTGGCGCCGTAATCAGATTTATTGAGTTGAATATTAATGCTACCAGAAAGCAAAAAAGCTCCGCTCTGCCGAATCAAACGTTCATTGTTGAATGTCGATATAACAAAGTAAGCATTTTGCATCACCTTTGCCAGTTCCTCAAAATCCTCGGCTTGTTTTATTTGACTGCGTAGTCCTAATTTCTCGACCAATTGATGCAATACAATATCTCCGCTGAAATCCATTTCCGCGATTCGGGCCAACAGATCAATATCATCTGAATTATGCTTATGTCCATAAGCCCGTCTATAATAAACAGCCCCATCGACATCATATTCATTATCAAATGAATGATCGGAGTCGACATCAATAGTATCAGATTCTTTATAATTCTTGTCGTAGTTTTCTTTATCTTCACATTTCGCACACGCAAAATACAACGCGACTAAAGGATTTAGCGTTACATCCAACATTCTGGTTGGCAGTCCATAATGTTGTAATTTTGTCAGTCGTTCAAATGCACTTCGGCCGCCAAATTCAAAAGGAGCACGAGCACAAGCCTCGGATATAATATCGGATTCAATCGTCAGGTTATTCTCTCTAAATAAACACGGGCGCACATCCCAATTTTTATTGGATTGGCCCCTGAAAAAGAATCGCTCATTGCTACCTTCATTGGCAGCTTGCAACTGAGAAATATATGCAACATATTCCGACAATGTATTGACGATTACATTGCCATTTGAATCAATATTAAGATCTAATTCCATTAGAAATCCCAGTTTAATACAAATATAACAAAATAGAAATTACAATAGTAACTTTGATAAATGATAATTTAGCAAGCTAATCGAGGGAAACCTCCTCAACGGAGATCTCACCGGACATGAGTTTGGGTAGAAGGGTATCGCGGAGAGATGATAATTTCCTATTTTCAATTCGACAAGTAACCATTCTATTAAAGATGGGAGAAAATAACTTATCTAAATTAACCAAAGCCTGCTTACTTGGGATTTTTACTTTTGATATTTCTAAATCACATCGTTTGATATGCCCCATAGTAACCGCTTTGTCTTTCGCAATGCGAATAAATTTATTCAAATGATGCTTTGTCCAATAAAAAACAAACCATTGAGGATACTTTGCCGAAGATACCTTAAATAAATGTTGGTTGAGCCCACATTTTCCACCACACCAAATATCTACAAGTAGGGTTCCTGACCAAGAAAATATAATGGTTCCATCAGAAATTATATATTCAGGTTTTATTAAAGATGAGCAACGATCACTGTTGGTGTCACATTGTCCTTGTCCAAGTTCTTTAATCTTTAAAACTGGCAATCCTGCCTCATTAGGCATCGCTGGATATTTTTGCATAGCCAATCCATTAAGGTATTGGGCAATGTCAGTCAAAACCCCGTCTTGCCATTCTCCTAAATTCTCTGTATTTTGAATAAAGTAATGATTAAACAGCGCTTTGGCCTGCTCCTCTAAATTATCATTTATACGCTTATTGGTCTCTATTTTTTCGTCAATTGAAGAAAGAATAGAGACTATTTTTTGTTGAGTTTTAATATCAGGAATTGATATATCTTGTTCCTGAATAAAACTGTTGAAATCTAAATTCTTAATGCCGGTTGTGCCATTCTCATAGGGGAACATAGCATCTTTATTGTACAGATAAAGCCAGTAATTAAAAAGATATTCAGGTTGGATGCCCGTTGCTGTGATGGCTTTACAGAAGTTAGAACATATCAAAGGCTTACTATATCGGGATAATATTTTATCGGATATTAGCGCAATGCGCCCCGTTGACTGCGTTGGACTCCCGCCGGATATTTCAATTATTAAATTATTAGCAGATAAAATCTTTGATGTCGCTTTTTTATTATGGATAAAACGTTGTGGCATTTTGCCGACATTGCCTTTGCAAAGTTCGGGAATGTCAGCCCCTCTCACACATAATACTTCTGTTGTATAGTTCTCTGTGGGGGAGCCTTTGCCCCAATCACCACTTTTGACTTCTGATATTATATCCTTTATTTTGCAGGTTACTCGTGTCATACCTAATTTATATATTTCCGATGTGAGATTTTGACATTGCTTTGATTAACCATTGCATAGTGCATTGTGGTGTCGATCTTGACGTGTCCCAATAGCTTCTGCACCTGTTCGATCGGCATTCCTTTGTCGATGGCCATTGTGGCAAGTGTCCGGCGGAATTTATGCGGATGAACTTTGTGAATCGAAACTTTGCGACCGAGTTGGCGGAGGCGCAACTCCACTCCGCTAATTTTAAGTCGATTATGTGGCTTGGCGATGGATACGAAGAGTGCCGGATTGTCATCTGTCCGGCTTTCGAGGTATTGTTTCAGATGAATTTTTGTGCGGGCGTTGAAATAGACTTCTCGTTCTTTGTTGCCTTTGCCGAAAACGACGCATTCGCGTTCGTGAAAGTCTATATCTTCTCGATTAATTTTTACCAGTTCGCCGACGCGGATGCCGGTAGACGATAGCATATCTACGATTGCCAGATCTCGTATATGGGTGCAGTTGTCACGCAAAATTTCGAGATTTTCATCGGATAGCACCTCTTTAATTAAGGAGCCGGTTTTAACTTTATGGATGCGTCTCACCGGGCTTTTAAGAATATAATCTTCGTCTTCGAGCCATGCGAAAAAGCTTGAGAAAATTCTGCGGATATTGTCTATGGTAACTTTTGACGATTGGTTATTCGATTGGTATGATGCAAGATAACATCGTAGATCGGTCGTTGTTATATCGACGATATTCTTGTCGATCTGCCGTAACATATATTCAATAGTCGAAGCATAATATTTTAATGTTTTCTCAGAGCATCCCTCGACGCGTTTGGCTGATATAAATAGCGTTTGCAGTTGAGAATTAGCCTTGACTCGCGCTTCGCTATCCGGAAGCTTTTCTGCGATGACAATATTTTGCAATGTGCGATTCAGCACGTTACATAAGATGCTCATTTGATCTGCCGTAATGACGGTACGCATCGCGGTTTTAATTTCGTCAATTAGTTTTTCTTTCATGGCTGCGTTTGTATTATTGAAATTGATAAAGTTACGCAGTCCATTGAAATACACACAAAGATAACCGATAAATGATAATTTAGAGGAGCAGGCCAAAGCGTTGTTTAAGTCGTGGTTTGTGGATTTCGATCGAAACGAATGGGTTCACTGTGAATTAGGAGATATCACACTTATTACTGCTGGAGGTGATAGGCCTTCAAAATATACTAATAAAAAGACTATTGAGTGTCATGTTCCTATATATTCTAATGGAATAGATAATGAAGGATTATATGGTTATACAAATGTTGCAAAAATTCACGAGGAAAGTATAACTATTTCTGCAAGAGGAACTATAGGTTATGTCTGTTTGAGATTAGAACCATATGTTCCTATTGTCCGGCTAATTTCAATAATCCCTAATAAAAAAGAGTTGTCTGCAAAATATTTATACTTGTGGGCATTAACTCAGAATATTACAGGAACGGGGACGACTCAGCAACAATTGACTGTTCCGATTTTCAGAAAAACTCCAATATCAATACCCTCTGACACTAAATTGAAGCAATTTAACTCTATTGCTGATCCTTTATTTAGTCAAATTGAATCTAATAAAAAAGAAAACATAAAATTATCCACTCTCCGTGATACCCTTCTACCCAAACTCATGTCCGGCGAGCTCTCCGTCGAGGAGGTTTCCTTCGATTAGCTTGCTAAATTATCATTTATCCGTCGATTGAGTCTGATCTTATTATCGAGAGAAGATAATATAGCTACAACTTTTTTCTGCACATCTATTGCGGGGATATTTACAGGCCATTGCATAATCTGTTTTTTGTCCCCTCGAGGCATTTTACACCCTTTTGCTCCCGACATTACGTAATCGAAAAACGCTTGCTGGCTCAACAGATAGTATAAATATTTGCTATCTGTATTTTCTTTTGCACGAATACACAAAACATCCGCAGAGCACCCACCGCACCTATCAGCACACCATATTTTTTGGAAATATGGCCGAATATTAGAGATCAAAATATCTCCGATTTTATATTCAGTTGTGGTTCCAGGCGGTATTATTGTAGATTCACTTATACCACCTTTATTGGGTAACATATTTTCCGTAGAGATATAATTCATACTACTCGTTGTGCGATTATTTACATAGTCACATACATGTTCTAATTCACATGCATTTTTTAAGTCATTAAGAATTAAGCCCATATTTGCTACAATTTATACCCAATACTACCTAACTGTTTTTTGATCTCTGCCTCCAGCTCGTGCGACTTTTCAAATAGTCCAGAAAGCTCGCCCGTCAAGCGTGTCATTTTCTCCTCAAACGGTTCGGTGTCCTCCTCTTGCGCAGCAATGCCCACATAGCGACCGGGCGTGAGAATAAAATCCTGCTTGGCAATTTCTGCGACAGAGGTAACCGCACAAAATCCTTTTTCATTCTCCAATTTTCCAGCAACATAGGCATTATAGGTGTCGGCAATGCGCTGAATATCGCCGCGCTTTATCGGATCGACCGTGTCACTATCGGTCAATTCGCGCAGTTTGCGCGTTACCATTGTACCTAAGTTGCGAGCATCGATAAAGAGCGTTTTGCCCTTTTGTTGCTTGTTTTTATTGAAAAACCAAATCGACACGGGAATTTGTGTAGTATAGAACAACTGCGGCGGCATAGCGATAACACAATCCACCAAATCAGCCTCTACCAATTTACGCCGAATCTCGCCCTCACCGCCACTCTGGCTCGACAGCGAGCCGTTGGCCAGCACAACGCCCGCACGTCCCGTCGGGGCAAGGTGGTGGATGATATGCTGAATCCACGCAAAGTTGGCATTGCCATTGGGCGGTGTACCGTATTTCCAACGCACATCATCCGCCAGCTTATCCGCCCCCCAATCGCTCAGATTGAACGGAGGATTGGCCATCACGAAATCGGCCTTCAGAGTCGGATGGCAATCATTGAAAAAGGTATCCGCATTATATCGCCCGAGATCGGCCTCGATACCGCGAATCGCCAAGTTCATCTGCGCCATTTTCCATGTCGTAGGATTGGAATCCTGACCATAGACTGATATATTATTGATATTTCCAGAGTGGTTCTCGATGAATTGTGCAGACTGTACAAACATACCACCCGAACCGCAGCAAGGATCGTAAACACGACCTTTATAAGGTTGTAATACGTTCACCAACGTCTTAACGATACAAGCCGGAGTATAAAATTCACCTGCCAATTTTCCTTCGGCCTCAGCAAACTTCGAAAGACAATATTCGTAAGCACGACCCAAAATATCCTTCGAATCGCCGTGCTCATGCATCCGAATATTTGTAAACAAATCGACAACTTCACCCAAGCGGCGTTTGTCGAGCTCGGGACGCGCAAAGTTTTTCGGAAGAATATCTTTCAGACGCTTATTCTCCTTCTCAATTGCCCGCATCGCATTGTCGATGATCGTTCCAATTTCAGGAGAGTGTGCATGGATGGCAATAGCTTCCCAACGGGCTTCCGCAGGGACATAGAAAACCGGATCATAACTACCCTTCTCATTTTTATTACTCAAATACTCATCCTTGTCTTCCTCAAAGCCCTCTCCTTCGGCAACAAGCTGTTGATATTTAGCTTCGAATTTGTCCGAGATGTATTTCAGGAAAATAAGTCCCAATACAACGGATTTATATTCCGATGCATCAATATTTCCGCGCATCTTATCCGCCGCCTTCCATATTTCCTTTTCAAAGCCGATGTCGGCTGTATTCATCGCTGCCATTGTATAGAATATTTTAGGTAAAGGTACAAAATCTTCCCATTTTTTCGCTTTCCCGCAAAGGAATAAACCTTAAAAACAATATCCGCAAGGCTCACATAGCGATTTGCAGGACCTTGCGGATATTATTTCCTCAACTAAATTTTAGAAAAAATGATACAGCTTAGTTGTTCTTATTCAATAAAAACGCATTTTTCTTGTCAAATCCCCACTCATAAATGTATTCGGCACCTTCAATCCGGATAATGAACACAACACGCTCCCCTTTAATCCATGCTACATGAACAAATCCGGATACGGATTCTCCGGGATATATCGTGTTTTTCTTCAAATATCCCAGCTTTTTGACCTGTTGTTCGTCCTGCAAGGCCTGACCGAAATCAGCGATCCGCTGCTGTGAGGCCATGTTGGCCTGATAGGCTGCAGAGGGATTATAAGTCGTAGTCGTATAAGACGAATAACCGCCGTAGCTGCTGTAACCGGTCGTCGTGGAGGTCGAATACCCTGCGCCGGCAGAAGCCATTCCTTCGCTGACGCCCATCAAAACAGCGGCCCAGGTCTGCGATCGGTTCACTTTCTTCAGATAGCTATCGCAAGACCAGACCTGCAGATCGGTGGCGACATCGTGTTCGTCTACGGAATAGGCCGTCATATCGGTCTCCGGATTGAATTCGACCGGCGTCAATGAATTATTGGAGATAATCAGATCGACCCGGTGCCACTTGCCGTAATCCCGGACGATGGCATCCGTCAAGGCGATCGTCAATCCGTTTTTGAAATAGACCTCCCAGGGCACACCGTCCCGATAATCGACCGAACGCTCCGTTATGACCGGAGATTCCCATACCGGCATGTCGTCCGCAATGCGGAATTTAAGCGTGTTCCCGCTGCCGTCCGCCAGCAAATAATAATCATGAACCGGCAGCCCTGCACGATATTCCACCATTCGGCAGGAGCCGTCTCCGTTGTATGCCTCGTACATCCCGGACAATTCGCCGCCGGCATACGACGCACGTGTTTTCAACGTTCCATTCTCGTCGTATTGCCGATATTCGCCTTCCAACAATCCTTCCGAATAATATGATTTTTCCGACATGCGACCATTCTTGAAATAGGAAACAACATCTCCGTCAAACACCGTCCGGCGATCATCAAGCGTATCGATTGTCTGAAAACGCCCTTCTCTCCGCAATTCTCCCGAAATATAAAAATCCTTGAACATTTTGAGCCCCGCCGCATCCGCAGGATAAAGCGCCAGTCGATAATAATCGGCAAAAACCGGATTTCGCACCGTCATCCCCGAACGGCTATAGTAGAGTGTATCTATCCGCTCCTGCGACAAAGCACCTTTGCCTACCACTAGCAACAATACAAACAATAAAACTCGGTTCATAAAATGACTAGGCTTCATAGGTTTCATCACTTTTCCGATATCCGACACGCTGTTATCGTGTCAATTGTTCTTATTGATCAGATTCACCACAACCTTCGTCATCACGTCTTTTTCCTCCGTGCGGCTCTCGGCAATCATCAGCGTCAGGGCGACCAGTGTATTGTTATCCAAAAGGCGCGAACCGTCAGCACGGTAAAGAATCCGATTGTTTTCCAAGAACCAAAGGAACAGGAAAGCGGCGATACGCTTGTTACCGTCGCTGAACGAATGGTTTTTAACCGTCAGATAGAGCAGATTAGCCGCCTTCTCCTCAACGCTCGGATAGAGGTCCCGCCCGCCGAAAGTCTGGTAAATTGCGCCCATCGTGCTTTTGAACGACTCGTCCTTCTCGTGGGCGAACAGCTCGCTGCCTCCGAACTTGTCGCGTAACACCTGTAACGCCTCCATCGCATTTTCATAGGTCGCATGAAACGGCTCCTCGGTCGTAGTAGCCGACACTTCCAACTGCTGATAATCGTAGCGGTCGAGCGTATCGAGACCGTAAGTATAGTCCGTAATCACGCGCAGCAACCCGATTGCCTCGGATTTCGTAACATCCTTTGCCGACAACACGTTCGAGAGCAGATGAACGGTTTGTTTCAGCTCCTCCAACTGCTCGGCCTTGGACTGGCTATTGACTGCATAGCCTTTTATTAGATACTCTTTCAAGACCTTATTTGCCCAGATACGAAATTGAGTGGCATTTTTGGAATTGACGCGATAGCCCACCGATAGAATCATATCGAGGTTATAAAATGGAATCATACGTCGCACTTGCCGTTGCCCCTCATGCTGAACATGTGCAATTTTTGCACATGTTACGTCCCGCTCCAATTCGGACGACTTATAAATGTTGTTGACATGTCTGACAATAACCGTTCTGTCAACTCCGAACAAATGCGCAATCTGCGCCTGCGTCAGCCACACGCTGTCGTTCTCCATGCGAACGTCCAAGCGGGTCTCGCCGTCTGCCGTCTGGTAAATGATAATCTCCCCTCTGTCCATAGAAACAAAGATACGAAGAAAATCCGAGAGCAGTGCAACGGTAAGGCAAATATTGTTAACGTGTTGTAAGTCAGAATTTGGCAGCTTTATTCGGCTATAGGCTTCGCAGACGGGTTAACCCCGAAAAAGAGTCCGGAATCCGAACATGGAACGACTGAAAGCTACTTATCCGTTGCCCTTTTCAAGGGTCGGATAACGCCCGTTTCGCCGACCGTCTGCTGCCTGATTCTATCACTGCATCGCTGCGCCGTCGATTCTCCTCGCATCCCGATTACAAAAGTAGCTTTTTTTCGGTTCGGGAGTAAAAAGACGGGGACGAAGCACCGAATGAGGGTTTTGTTTCTATATTCGGCTGCATTTTTCATGGTTTCAAATAGCTCTATATCAGTTAATTTTGCAAACAGGTATCAGGGTTATGAAACAGGAGGAAGTAAAGGTCTCGTTCTACCTTAAAAAGAACGTTTTCGGTAAGCCGAGGGCAGAGGCGAACTCGTTCGCACTTTGCCGAGGCGAGAAAAGGTGCACGAAAGTGAACGAATCGGGCGCCGCGGGGCATTGCCCCGTAATGGCTCGTCTTGCCGTGGGAGGCTCGACGTGCGTCTTCGGCACGAAGCTCACGGCACCGTGGTCATTGTGGACGTCGGGACGCATGAAGGGCAAAAGCGCTGCGGCTATCGGAATCAACCGCCGGCTGGATGAGTTGCGCGCCTCGGCTATCGGCATCTGCCGCGAGCTGTCGGCTGCTCGTGAACGGGTAACAGCCGAGGAGGTCAAATGCCGGCTACTGGGTATGGCATCGGGGCAGGAGGCGCTGCTGGGTTATTTCAGACGGTTTATCGAGCGCTTCGAGAAGCATGTCGGGGTCGATCGCTCTGCGAAGTCCGCAGCGTGCTACAAGAATACTTTTAAACACCTGTCCCGCTTTTTGTCGGCGAAGTTCAATCTGACGGATTTGCCGTTCGGGGCTTTAGACAGGTCGTTGATCGAACGATTCGATCTGTATCTGCGTTCGGAGCAGCGTTTGGCTCCGTCTACGATCGTTCTGCTCATGTCCCGATTGAAAACGGTCATCGGCAAGGCCGTCGCCTCGGGAATCGTCACGTCCGACCCGTTCGCCGAATACGAACCGCAGCGTCCGCGTCGCCAGCAGCGATACCTGACCCGCGAGGAGCTGCATCGGTTGATGACTACGCCGCTTCCGTCGCCGAGCCTGCGTCTTGTCCGCGACCTGTTTCTCTTCTCCTGCTATACGGGCATCGCCTATGTGGATATGAGCCGTTTGACGACTGCCAATTTGGAACGTACCGCGGAGGGCGGAATGCGCATCCGTGCGACCCGCGAGAAGACCGGCGTCGGGTTCGAGATACTGCTGCTCGACCTGCCGGTTCGGATTCTGGACAAGTACGACGGCCTCGCGCCGGACGACAAGCTGCTGCCGATGTACTGCAACAGCGCGATTAACGCTGCCTTGAAAGCGATCGCCGCCCTCTGCGGCATCGACCGCAAGCTGACCTTTCACATGGCGCGGCACAACTTCGGAACGCACATTACGCTGTCGCTGGGCGTGCCGATCGAAACGGTCAGCCGCATGATGGGGCACAAGCGCATCGTCACCACGCAAATCTACGCCCACGTGACCGACAGGAAGGTGGAGGAGGACATGCGCCGCTTGAAAAGCGACATGAGCAGCCGTCCGCTCGAACTTTGCGACGAACAGCCGACCGGGAAACCGGTACGCCCCATACGCCGCAGTTGCAGAAGAACGAATAATTAACTATATTTCAACGCTAAAAAACATGAAGATGACTACGAAACCCATAACCATCGAAAACGACCGAGTGACCATTCGTCCGACGAGCGGCGGCGTATGGCTGACGCAGCACCAGATCGCCGACTTATTCGGGGTCTTCGTATCGGCCGTCGGAGCCAATATCCGCTCTATCCGCAATAGCGGCGTTCTGTGCGAAGACGCAGCTTGCCGTATGAAACGCTACAAAGACGGCAGCTCCGTCGAGATTTACTCGCTCGAAATGATTGCGGCATTGGCTTTTCGGCTCGATTCGCGAGAGGCCTCGGTTTTCAGACGATGGATCATAGAGCGGGCGACCACGCCCGAGGTCGTGTGGATGATGCCGACGAACAACACCAGACTAAACTGAACTTCAGATAAAAAAGCAGCTCTATCGGCTTAATAAATCACAGATTATTCTATTTGCATAATTTATGATGAATAATTATCTTTGCAAAAAGAACAACTGTATGGCAAAAGCAATGAATCCCTTCATCGTAACGGGAAAAATAGCCTCTGAATATTTCTGCGATCGCATTACGGAATCGGCAAGGCTCGTCAAATCCATTACGAACGGAAACAACATGGTAATCATCTCTCCGCGCCGTATGGGCAAAACGGGACTGATTCGGTTTTGCTACGACAAACCCGAAATAGCTGATGAATACTATACGTTCTTCATAGATATCCTGCATACGTCGAGCCTGCGGGAATTTACCTATTTGCTGGGACGTGAAATATACGAAACCCTTCTGCCGCGCAGTCGCAAGATGGCCGGCCTGTTTATCCAGACTATCAAGTCCATCAGTGGCAAATTCGGATTCGACCCTATTACGGGCATGCCGACTTTCAACGTGGAGCTGGGTGACATCGACCGTCCTGAATATACGCTGGATGAAATTTTCCAATACCTTGCCCATGCGGATAAGCCGTGCATCGTAGCGATCGACGAGTTCCAGCAAATCGCCAAATATCCCGAGAAGAATATCGAAGCACAGTTGCGAACCCATATTCAAAAGTTGCGCAACTGCAACTTCATCTTCGCCGGCAGCGAGCGCCACATGATGCAGGAGATGTTCACGTCGGCGGCACGTCCGTTTTACCATAGTGCGGATATGCTGGAGCTGAAGGCGATTACTCCAGAAATATATATTCCATTCATCGTTGGCCATTTCGAGAAACGGAACAGACGGATTGCGTCCGACGATGTAAAACGAGTTTACAATCTGTTCAAGGGGCATACCTACTACGTTCAGAAAACGTTCAACGAGGCATTCGCCGACACTCCCGAAGGCGAGGAGTGTATGCTCGAAACCCTCCGCGCGGCAATCGACAACATGATTGCCTCGAACGATACGATTTTCCGCGAAATTCTGTCGAACATCCCTGAAAAGCAGAAAGAGTTGCTCTATGCCATTGCCAAAGAGAGCGAAGCGGAACGGATTACCTCGGCAGCGTTTATCAAGCGACATAGTTTGGCGTCGGCGAGTTCCGTTCAGTCGGCAATGAAGAAACTGCTCGAAAAGGACTTCATAACCGAAATCAACAAGGTATTTTCCGTGACGGACAAACTTTTTGCCATGTGGATAAATCGGCTATACGGCGAACAAAATTCGTTGTGAGCTAAAAATGACCATGATTTTAGATATGAAGTGGATCAACTCGACAGATATCAAACAATGGGCAGATAGACGGGATGCTCAAAGCGTTTTACCGGAGCTGGTTACTCGACTAATTCGGGCAACGACATCGAATATAACTCAAATCCGATTTCCGTCAGGAGATGCCGTGCACCTAACAGGATGGGATGGGATTCTTGAATCATCAGAAGACATTTATAACATCGAATCCGGATTGTCTTTATGGGAATGCGGAACAAATGCAAACACAAAAAACAAGGCCAACGAAGATTATGACAAAAGGACGAAAGACTCTTTAGGTTTTGAGAAACGGTCTGCGACCTTTGTTTTCGTAACTCCTCGCATCTGGGATGGAGCAGGAAAGTGGGCACAAGAAAAAAACAGTACGCATGTCTGGAAAAAGATCGTTGTTTTAACGGCCGTCGAATTGGAAGACTGGTTGTCGTTCTGCCCCGCTGTTGCCTTATGGTTTACCGAACATCTCCACCGTCAACCTTTTAATAAAGTTCGTACGATCGATACTTTTTGGAATAAGTGGGCAACGGGGCCGGAAATAAACTTAACACCGGATATACTTCTTGGCGGACGGGAAACAGAACAGGAGAAAATATATCAAATCCTGCAACAACCGTCCGTATCCATCATTCAGTCCATGTCTCAGGAAGAATCGTTGGCTTTCGCTGTCGCATGCATGCTGCGTCATCCACAAGCGACAGATCTCAAAGATAAATGCCTCATTGTCGAGGATGAAGATATTTTGGAGCGTTTGATTGAGGAATATGATAATTTGATCTTTATCGCAAATGTCGGCAATAAAAATCATATCTATGCCACGCAGAAGGGACATCGAATCATTTACGTAACCAGTATAGCCGAGGTTCCGAAAGTAAATGAACTGATCTCCCTGCCGGAAATTGATCGCGAAAAATTCATTGCCGCATTAAAAGCGAGTGGCATACAAGGCGAATACGCAGACCAATTATCCAAAGAAACCGTTCGTAATATAACGATTCTGAGAAGAAGATTAAAATTCGACTTTACATGTCCCGAATGGGCAAAACCCGAAAATATCCGAGAGTTGATTCCTGCGATACTTATCGGGCGGTGGCATGACAGAAGTGAAGGAGATAAGGAAGTGATCGCCAAATTGGCAGGCGAACCATATGATAAATATTCGGTCAAGCTACAACGATGGCTCAACAGCAACGACTCTCCATTGGTTACCGTAGATGGTGCTTGGAGAATTATATCTCCATACGACGTTTTTTTGTATGCCTGCAATTATATTTCAGCTACTGATTTCTGTAATTACGCAGATGCACTCAACCAAATAGCTGCGGATAATGATCCAGATGCGGCCGAGAAACTTGTTTCGACATCATTTCGATTTAGGGAAAATAAACAATCTTACTCCGGATGGCTAAAGGAAGGAATATTTCAAAGTGCGATATTGATCTCTTTAATCAGTGAAAACACGACATTACAAACTCCAACACATGGAAAAGTATGGATCGACTCTTTGATTCGAAATATTCTCGACCATTCCACCATAGAATGGTGGTATTCCAATAAACGTGTGTTGCATTTAATCGCAGAAGCTGCACCTCGCTGCTATGTCGATTATATAAAAAATGACCTGGCAAAAAATGATTCCATTGTAAGAAGGTTATTTGTACCCAAAAGCGACACAATCGATATTTTCGGTTCGGGAGAAAATTATACAGAAATTCTCCGATCGCTAACTATGCTTTCATGGGAGCCTGATCTACTACTGCTTGTCAGTCGGATTATCATGGAATTGTCTTCCATAGAGAATAATTTAAATACGACAGACAAGCCTATCAATTCATTACAGATGACATATACAGTTTGGTATCCCCAAACGTATGCAATACTTGAACAGAGACTTGAAATATTAACCAGTTTGTCGAAGAAATATTCCAAACAGACATTCAAATTATGTAAGGCTCTTGTCGATCGTTTTGACAGGAGTACATCATGCTCCACATATCCTATGCGTTGGCGAAGATTCGGACAAGAGAGGCCTAAAGCAACGCCGAACGACTTGATTACCGCGATCAATCACATCTGCCGACTGATGACCGATATTTGCGATTTGTCCGATGAGCAAGTTTGCGAGATGCTCGATATTGCCGACCAAATATCCATTGGAGAGGCCAACCGGATATTATTATTCAACCATATCCGAGAAAAAAAAGCCCATTTTGTTGGCAGCTATGCGATAACGAATCAAATACGCCATACGATATACCGCCACAAGTTATATTCCGATACCCAATGGGCTTTAAGCCCGAAAGAAATAAGTGAATGGGAATGTCTGTTACAAGATATCGAGGCAAAAGACCCTATCCAGAAATATCGATGGATCTTCAAAGACCACTATTTGGAATCTCTGGAAATAGATCGAAAAAATTATGATTTTCCGCAAATTTATAGAGAAGAGCTAAAAATCCGAAGCAATGCGCTTCGGGAAATTTATGACATTCATGGGATAGCCGGGATCTACGAATTTGTTCAATTGGTCGAATGCCCACTAATTGTCGGTGAAACATATGCACACATATGTCGGCAAAACGATTTCCGAGAAATAGCGAATATAGTCAAATCGGCTTCGGATTCTTTGTGCCAGTTTACAAAAGGGTTCTTCTGTGGCTATGCGAATCGTTTCGGTTCCCAAAAGTTTATTGATAAAATCAAGTCCTTAGAGTTCTGCGATTTTGAGGATGGCATTCGAGAAGCCCTGACTTCCATACCTGCATCGAAGACGGTATGGCAATATGTCGAATCACTTCCCGAAGATACGAAATCGTATTATTGGAAACATGTACCGACTGGTCTCGGTGAAACGTCGGAAGCCAATATTTTCCTGATTAACAAATTGAATGGCATACATCGGTTTGATCGATCCATACATATCATATATCATTCTTTGAAATCCCAATCGATTCCATCCCAATTTATTGTAGATACAATCTTGGGCATAGTATCTTATCCTCCGGCTCGCGGTATCGGATACCAATATGAATTAGCAAAGATTATTATCGCCTTAGATAAAAGGACGGATGTCGATATGGAGAAGCTATTTTTCTTAGAATTCATTTTTTATAACTTATTAAAGCACTATGGCCATTCTTCAGACATTCGATTGATCGACGAACTTATGTCTCATCCCCGTAGTTTGATGGATATCTTGAATTTTATGTATCTCTCTTCTGATCCGGTTGAACGAGAGATCGAATTGAAAAAGGTCAAACAGAATGAAGAGCAAATCTACGCTCGGCTTGCATTCGACTTGTTATGGGACCTGCGACGAACCCCGTGCGTCGATCAAGCGTGTACTATAGACGAAGACAATTTGAAAAAATATATTCAGGAATTGCGGGAATTGGGTGAAAAAGCCCATAAAATGGGACCTATCGATACTACCATAGGAGAATTGCTTGCCAATTACCCTGAAATAGAGGAATACCCTCCGAAGGCTATTTGCGAGATCATTGAGGATCTAAATAACCCGAATGTAAATAGCGGTTTTAGGACGAGAACATTCAATAAACGAGGGGTAACTGTTCGACCAGCAGGAGAAGGCGGGAATTTAGAGAAAATGGAGTCCATGAAATACAAACGATATGCAGACAAGGTTAGATTCTCATATCCGGTCATTGCCGGAATATTCGATAATTTGAGTGCCGAATACCAAGAGATGTCGATCAAAGAGGATAAACGGACGAAGATTGAGAAAATGGAATTTTGAAATTTCATTACTGAACACCTTTGATTTCCAGATTCTCAAATAGGATGTTTACTGAAGCAACTCGTCATTTGGCCCGGCATACAATTGGCTTCGATGTGGCAGCAAAAGACGTTATTGCCATACGATCTTGTGTTGCTTCATTCTACTCGGGTACGGCAACTGTGAAAATTCCAATCGCCGTACAATATTTTTTCTGCGCTCCTCATTCTCTAATCTTCTCCTCGGATTTCTAAATCCTATGTGGGCCGGGACATAGCGGATGAATCTGTTGCAGTAGCAAATGTATTCTCGGGCTTCACGCTCGTGCAAGATCGGGCCGCCGTGCGGTTTTGCGGAAAATCTTCCTTGCGCCTTTCGGGCGAAGCGTATTTTCCGCAAAAATCTTGTCATGAGCTAACCCCGAACCTTTTAAGCTACCGAAACAGATTCCATCCATACCGGCTCCGCTACGGCATAAGCATCTTAACGCTTCGTCGGCGATTCTCTGTCCGATCGGCCAGTTTCAATATGAAATAACAGAAATCCTCCACCCTTCCACTTGGCATAAATAGAGCAGGAATATTGTTTGTCGGTACGCTATACGTATGCTGTTGCATGAACAAACATATGACTATTCAGTCAGCTAACCATACAGTCATACGTTTGATCGGTCATACACGCGTGCGTGCGATCGCGTGGTTATTTGTGCAGTCGATTGTGTATTTATCTATTCAATCAAACATACAACCCATATTTCAACATTCAGCTATTCAGTCAGCTAATCAATCGCATTGAAAAGCTAAATACCTTTGTCGCTTGTGGTGTCGAAGTGGCAGCAAGCGGCGTTGTCTTCGATGAACCGAATGGCAGAACCGGTCGGTATCTTTGCCGTTGTAACGATTCCGACGTAGATGGTAGCCGCCTTGCCCGTTTTTACGGCGGCCGGTTCGATAGTCCGTCCGGCGAGCGGACGGAACGTTTTCGATAAGCCAAATGAGCAGAGCCGTGCTCGCACGGCTCTGCCATGGCGAGAAAACGACGGCGCAAGCCAACGTATTTGCAAAAGGCAAATAGCAAGCTGTGTTTTCTGCTGCACAAAAAGTTTTTTGCAGCGGGAAACAGCTTGCCCGCAAGGGGATGAACGCACCTCCGAAGTCGGCGCTTTTCGACAGGCGGCTCCGCCACGAGCGAATCGTAATTTTCAGCAACCGGCGAGGCGACGGCCTCACCTTAAAAACTTCAATTATGGAGAAAACCAGCCCGCCCCGCAAGGGTCAAGGAGGACGCCCTGCGAAAGATAATCCGGCGATTTACCGCTTCTCGGTAAACTTTTCCGCCGTGGAACACGCCCGATTTCTGACGATGTACGAACGATCGGGGCTGTTGTCGAAGGCGGCTTTCATCAAAGCGCGAGTCTTCGGCGACGTCTTTCGGGTTATAAAAACCGACCGCGGAACGCTGGAATACGTGGCCAAACTGACGCAACTGCACGCTCAATATCGGGCGATCGGAGTCAACTACAATCAAGTCGTCAAAGAATTGCGTATCCGCTTTTCCGAACGAAAAGCATTGTCGCTGCTCTGCAAGCTGGAAAAAGCGACCCTGCAACTCGTCGAGATCAACTCACGGATCGTCGCACTGTCGGAAGAGTTCAAACAGCGGTGGTAATCCGATTACGATCCGGTGAATTATCCGGTGAATGCTATGAATAGGACAAAATATTTCGTTTATGATAAGATGTCGTCCCGTTTCAGACGCATGAAAAGACCGACGACCTCCCGAAGATCGGCCTTTTCGATGCAGCGGTCGTAGATCGCGTCCAGCGTGTCGATCATCTGCTGCCGCCGGTCGCTATCCATGCGCAGCCCGCTGCGCGCTTCGAGTTGTTCGATCAAGCTCGGCAAACTCCCTTTGGCAAGCCCAAGCGCAATGACGGCGATCGTCGGATCGACCTCGACGGTTATCCGATGGGTGGGTTCCGTTTTCTGCGCATCTTCGGGTTCTGCATGTGTTTCTGTTTCTGCTGAAGTCGAATCCGTCGTTGGAGCCGGAATCGAATCCGGCGTCGTCGCTGGAGCCGGCTCCGGAATCGGAATGGAATCCGGACTCTCCTGTATGGGTTCCGACGACTCAACGTCCAGATGGCTCAAATCCATCCATTGTTTCTTCGTATTGCTGTGTTCGAGATAAGACAGATGCCGTTGGCAGGAGTCCCGAACGATCGCCTGCATTTTGCGCAAGCGTTCGAGATAGAACCGGTATCGGGATTCGGACAGTTTGAAATCTTCGTGATTGCGCGGGGCATGACGAAGATTGTGGAGTTTGTCGAGAAATTCCGCATCGCACCGGTCCGTCGATTCGAACTCCTCGGCGAGCGCTTTGGAGAAATGCCGCGCCCGGCGGAAAATCTTCTGCATATTCCCTGTGCGGATAAGGTATCCGAAAAATACCGTCTCCTCGGCCCGCAGCAGAAACAGGGCGGCATAAGAGAGCATGAAAGCGACCTGCGGCCGTTTCTTCTCCGCCCACATCCGCTCGGCATCGTCCAGCATCCGGCAGCCGTTCGTGAAGAAATAGTCGTAGGAACGTCGTGCCGCCCGATAGGCGAGCAGATGTTTGAACACGACACTTTTGAAAAAACCGTGTACCGCATTGCCGCAGTCGTAGACGATCGTTCCCTCCATCCGGATATTCCAGAAGAACCAGTTGGTCGTGTTGATATTGTTCAGGTAGTATATATTGACCGTTTCGATATGGATCATCGGTTCGGCACGGGCTTCGGCCGGATATTCGGCCTCCAGATACTCCTCCAATCGCCAACCGTCCGATTCGGGATCGTTCGGCGTGACGAGAAGCAGTTCGTAGCCTCCCATTTTGCTCTGCATCGCCCCTCCGGCACAACGACCGTATAGGACTGCCATTTCGAATTGCATCTGCATTTGCAGACACCCGAGAATATGTTGCAATTCCGTGATTTTTTCAGCCGGCATATTTTCCGGCCATCCCCGACGCATTTTCATAGGTTAATATCAAGTTACCGTTAAATAAAAAAGACGCACGTGCTTCCGGCCGCTCGATACAAGCGGTGAGAGCCGTGCGTATGAAAAGCCTTGCGATTGCTGCTGTTTATTTCGAAGATGCAGACCTTTTCGGGAACTGCGGTGGGCAAGCAAGGCGTATGGATTGAGAAAAACAATGCCGGGGATGTCAGGCGGTCTTGCTTCTGACGGGAGCGATGGATGTAAGTTCGCGTCAGAAGCCTCGGCATTGTTTGATTGACAAAATGATTTCGGCATATTTTCCGCATTCAGGTTTTCGAACATTCCGCTTCAGCGACCCGATCCAGTATATTGATGGCCGTTTCGGTCAGATCCCCTGCGATACAGGTCAGCACATCTTCGTAAGCATCGACATCGAACAGATCGAAACGGTGCATCTGATGCACCATGCCTGTTTCGTACATGATGCGGATATATTGCAGCAGTACGTGGAATTGATGCAGCCTCTTGATGAATAGCTTGATGTCGGCCCGAAATTCGGGATCGGAGCCGTAGCGATGCAAGGCTTCGGCTTTCACATCCTCGGTTGCATCCGTTTCAGCTTCGGCAGAATCGTTTGTCGGGTCGATGCGCTGGTGGTAGACGTAGTTGAAAAGGTGAAGCGGCAGTTGCAGCAGTACGCCCTTCTCGTCCGACCTGTAAAGTTCCCGGTATCGTTCGGTCTCTTCGTCGGTGCGTCCGACGGGCATGAGCCAGAAGTCCAGGAAGCGTGTCGGCAGTTCGTCGGACATGACCCGGTAGTCGCATCGGTCGACGAAGCGCTCGGATTCGCCGAGCAGTTCGGCGAAGAGCTGCGGGTCGATTTCGGGTAGCGGATGGGGAAGTGTAGGATCGAAAGGCATAGTCTGTGATATTAAAATGCGTTAAAAACGGACGCAGGGCACAAAAAGTGACGCTTTTTTTCGAATATACTATGAAGAATTCGGCGGCCCTGCGTCCGTATGGTAAATGTGTTGTGGGAATCAGGTATGAAAAGCGGAACGCACCGCCGTGGCCGAGTGTCCGGTCTTCATGTACGGCGTTCCGGCGGGCGTTCCGGTCGGGAATCATTTGCACCGAAGGTACATACCGATTCCGCCGGCCGAAGATCCCTCGGCAGGTGCAATCCGTATGGTGTCTTGTAGCTGTAAACCGGCGGCGCATAACATTGGGTTGGTAGTTGGTGATTGCGCCCCGAAAGATCATAAAAAAAGCAAGGGACGCGATAACATTCCAGTCAGAAGGTATTAGGAAACCTGTAATCAGAAATGTACCGCGCCCTTGCAAGTCCCGTCCTTTCGGACGGAACAAAAACAAGGGCTGGCAACATTTATACCTTGATTACGAAAAGTTCCTAATTTTTCTGACTTGGTATAAAGAGTTGCTGCTCTTTAATTATGTCCGTCGGCTATGCCGAATCGTCGATTGTCCGTTTCATAATCCGCATTGTTTCTTTTAAGCGGCCCCTGCCGCCTCTGTCGGAAACCTTTTGCAGACTATTTGCAGAACGATAGGCAAATATAGCTGTTTTTATGGGTTTTGCAAAACGCATTGTCGGATTTTTTCATAATTTTGTCGTTATGAAACGAAGCACCCGATTTTTACCGCCGCGCAAAAGACAGGATTTGCAACAACTGACCGCGCTTATCCGCGAGCAGATCAAGCAGGTCGAAATGATCGTGCTGTTCGGCAGCTATGCCAAGAACAAATACGTCGACTACGACCAGCGCATCGAGTTCGGGACGCCGACCTACTACATGAGCGATTACGACATCGTGATTCTGACGCGCAAGCCAATCGGAGCAGTCGAATATTCGTTGTACGAGAAAATCAAGGACCGCTTTTTCGAGGACAAGAACCGACCGTTTCATACGCATCCTCAATTCATCAACTACGGAATCGAGGACTTTAACTACGCACTTACCAAAGCGCATTACTTCGAGACGGAAATCAAGCGGGACGGAGTGGTGCTGTTCGATTCGGGGGCGTACAAGTTGGCGAGGCGGCGAAAGCTCGATTATACCGAAATCCGCGATCGGGCGCAGAAGTATTTCGGCGATAAGTTCGGGCGGGCCAATCAATTTTTGAAAGGCGTTACCTTTTATTGTGAAGACGGAGATTGTAGGATGGCATCGTTCCATCTCCATCAGTCTGTCGAGAATTTTCTGCGGACGATTCCAATGGCATTCATTCTCTACGGTCACAAGAGCCACGACCTGTCGGAGTTGATGAATGCCGCGAAAAAACACACGACAGATATTTTCAAGGCTTTCCCGCGCGACACGGAGGAGGAGAAACGGCTGTTCGATCTGTTGCAGCGCGCTTATATCGAATCGCGCTACAATCCCGACTTCGAGATTACGAAAGCGGACATCGACGCTTTGATTCCCAAAGTCGAGCGGCTCCGCGACATCGTGGAAAAGGTCTGCCGCGAACGTATCGCCTATTACGAGAGCCAAATCGAGAAACAGTCATGACCCAGAAGCAAGCCATACAGCTTTTCGAGCAGCGCAAGGTGCGCACCGTGTGGGACGACGAAACCCAAAAGTGGTATTGTTCCATCGTCGACGTGGTGGCCGTCCTGACCGACAGTCCCAATCCTCGCAAATATTGGAGCGTATTGAAAACACGCCTTAAAAAAGAAGGCAGCGAGTTGGCTACAAATTGTAGTCAACTGAAAATGCTTGCTGTCGACGGCAAATATTACAAAACCGATGTCGCAGACACCGAGCAGCTTTTCCGGCTTGTGCAATCCATTCCTTCGCCTAAAGCCGAGCCGTTCAAGCTGTGGCTGGCTTCGCTGGGCCGCGAGCGGATGGAGGAGATGGACGACCCCGAAATCGGCATTGACCGCATGCTGGAGTATTACCACCGCAAGGGCTATTCGGAGAATTGGATCAACCAGCGTTTGAAATCCATCGAGGTGCGCAAGGAACTGACCGATGAATGGGAGCGCCGCGGTGTGAAAAAGGGTGCGGAGTACGCGACGCTGACCGACATCATCACGCAGGGCTGGTCGGGCATGACGACACGCCAATACAAACAGTACAAAGGACTGAAAACAGAGAGCCTGCGCGACAACATGACCAACCTCGAATTGGTGCTCAATATGCTTGCCGAGGCGTCGACGACCGAGATTTCCAAAGAGAAGAAACCCCGCACGGCAGCCCAGAACCGCAAAGTCGCGGCCGAGGGCGGCTCAGTTGCGGCGGCAGCCCGCAAGACACTCGAAGCACGCACCGGCAAAAAGGTGGTTTCGCGGCTCAATGCCAAACAAGTTTTAGTGGCCAAGCAAGCCGAGCAAATCGAAGCGGCAGAAGAAGATAAATAAATTCGTTATAATGTTGCGGATTCCCTAAAAAGGATTACTTTTGCAATGTTGATATAACGAGTTGTTTGAAATCGTGAAAATGAAGTGATCTAACGCACTTTACGTCTTACTTATCCATTGCCTTTTTTCACGATGATTTTCCCATATCGCCGGCAGTCAAGCAATTATTCCCCACTGCATTAAAGATACGAATAAGCCTGAAATATCGAAAATCCGTCGAAGCGATTATTTTACAGCCACCCAAATACAATTCGCTCTCCCTTACCCAAAAGTAAAGGAGAGCGTACTGCTACTTTCTCATCAACTTCTCGAAATACTTGCAATCATAGCCCCAATAGCATTTGCCGTCACCGGCAAAATCCCAAATATCCATTACTTCCCGAAGCCGAAGCGGCAGCTCCTTACCGTCCCGGATAAATCGTTTGGATCGGCTACGAAAAAGACGGTTACATAACTGCTTGTCCTTTTTCTGCGACTTGCAACACGCGATCGTGCTGACGGGTGTTCGTTTCCTGCTTCTGCTCATGATCTCATAAGGTTTGACCCGTAACTTTCTACGAGTCGATTAAACACTTATGAGGCTCTAAATATTAAATTATTCAACATATTGACAATACTAAATTTCAAAGTGACGCATACGAATCTGTCTATGCTTCGGCTATAATCCGCAATGTTTCCTTTACATATCCCCTGCGATCATACTTCTCTCCTCGGCACAACCAACAACTGCATGGCGTTCCTGTTTTTTTGTAGATCTGCATCCATTTCACCCTTGCCAACTCGAACCAATGAGGATGTCTATTCCAGTTACCATCCGCTTTCTTGATTCCACACCCGCAAGCGGCATGATAAACCATGCGAGCTTTAAACACCCGGTTCTGTTGTTCTCTCCTCCAAAGTTTGTTTCTTTTGTCCATCGTCTCTTTGTATTAAAGTTAGAATGAACAAAAAATTTATCTGACTATACCCCAGCCTGTCCATATTGTAAAGTTTTAAGTGATGACTAAGACTATATTATGAATACAAAGATAATGTTTATTTATGTCATCTTATGACGCAAATTATTTTTTCATTTATAAAATCGATATCGAACATAAATCGAGCTTGATACGATTCACATAATTTCATTCAAACAACCAACTATTAATGCATAATATTAACAATACGAATAATGCTCAATTTGACGATAAAAATCCGCCTGCATCTCCAAAAGTCTTCGCATTTGGTTTTTTCGCCGAAAATCGCTATATTTGTACTGTCATGCAAGGAGATACGGCGACGGCGCAGGCGAAACGGGCAGGCGGGCGCAAGACCATGCAAAAAGACGGTAGGCGACGCGGGAATAAAGCATAGAAAACCGTTGCAAACCGTTGATATACATTAGGCTTACAAATGTGCAGGAGCACCTTTATCCGCACATCGAAGTCTTCTCCCTGGGAGACTTTTTTGCGGGCGGCAGGCCGGACAAATGCGAATCGCAAGCCGATAAACCCCAGAAGCCTTCCATCCCCGTATTGGGCGGAAATTGCAGATTTATTTTGCAAATGCGTGTTTATTTCATACCTTTAAATCGAAATCCGAGGGGGGGGGAAACTGAAACCAACCCTTATGACCGATGCGGGCAACACCGCGCAGGGATACGCATATTTTCAATCTGCCTCTTCCCCCAATCGTTTAACTAAAACACTTTTTAGGATGAAACATTGGGGTCTTTTCTTTTTGGCACTCTGCTGCGCAGCCTGTCACGACGATGAACCGGAGCAGAAGTATTACATCACCCTCGATGAAGATGAAATCAGGGCAGATTATTCCGGGATTCAGCAACGTATAGCAGTTTCGGCCAACTGCGACTGGACTATCCGAAATATTCCGCAATGGTGCATTATCGAAAAGGCCGTTGCGGATAACGCTGAGTATCTGGATATAGAGGTGTTGCCGAACGACACGGAAAATCCGCGCGAGGCAACAATAACGCTTGCCTGCCCGCATGACAGGTACAAACTGACAACCGCCGACCTGTTCGTTTCCCAAGCCGGGCAAAAAAAACCGGAATACGACCCTTTGCAGTGGCACACGTTCGCAGTTAATAAATTCAACGATAACAAATACGACCTCCTGCCGGACAATGTCACGCGCAAATACCGGCTTTCGGCCGAACAGTCATTTGTAAACCCGGCGTTCAGGACGCAGGTTTATCCGGGACATTTGATTAACTGCCATACTGACAACCGGACATTGACGGTCTACGACCAATATACTTACAACCCGATTAACATCAGCGCCTCTATCAATGGGAAGTTTTATGAAAAGGAAATGCTGCCCACGTTCGACGGTATGAATGAAATGGTGCAGCAAATAACCTCCGAATTACCAGCTCAAAGTCAGCAATTCAACTATATCGGCCCTTTGCAATACCACTCACACAGGCATCTGCACCTGCTGGGGGTAGGCAACCTGGGCCTCAACCTCGATGAACTGCTAAGCGGGAAACCCTACACCGAAAAAGAAATGGGGAAACGGACGGGGTTTTTCTATAACTATTCCCGGGAAATGTTTACTATTATGATGGACTATCCTGATAAATTAATCCGAGAAACAATCAGCGAGGAACAACTGCCCGATATGTCCTATATTACCCACATGACCTTTGGCCGAATGTCTTTGCTTTTCGTTGAGACAGACCAGGAATATACGAAGGCAATAAGCGTTGTTGATAAAATTATCAAAAAGGAAAAGTTGAGTGCGGATGACATTCAGGTTAAAGCCGATCTTCTCGTCTATTATGTCTATTTCGACAAAGGCAACAACCCGCAAACGGTTACGGGCGGCAGCGAACTGATCGGAAGATTCGTGAACGAGATCGGCTCGCTGAATATCACGCCTTTAGGGTTCACCACAAATAAACTATCCAACAATCAGGTTGGAAATTTAGTCATAGAATTTGCATTGCCGTAAACCGGATCCCTTCGGAAAAGGCAACCGGAGAGGGAATAAATTCCGGTTTCAATACAGTGCGGCAATCCCCGCCTCAGCGCATCAGCAGCTTATACCCCACTCCCCGCACGTTCACCAACCGGATCGACGGGTCGGCCGCAAGGCGGTGGCGCAGGCGGGTGATGAAGACATGCAGGCTGCGGGCATTGAAAAACGAATCGTCGCCCCAGATATTCACCAGCAGGGTTTTCATCGGCACGATCTCGCCTGCATTCCGGCAGAGGTATTGCAGCACTTCGGATTCGCGGGCCGAAAGTTCCGTCACCACGCCGTCGCACGAGAGCCGCTGGCGCTCGGCATCGAAACGCATACGCCCCAGTTCGAACAGACGTTCCGTACGCGCTTTCCCGACGCCCGCACGCCCGGCAAGCGCCCTGACCCGCACGATCAGCTCGCTCATGGCAAAGGGCTTGCGCAGGTAATCGTTGCCCCCGGTCTCGAATCCCTGCACCACGTCCTCGGCCGCCGAGCGCGCCGAAAGGAAAAGCACAGGCACCCCGGGCGCCTCGCGGCGCAGACGCCCGACGAAGGTGAACCCGTCCATACAAGGCATCATGACATCCGACACGACCACATCGGGGCGCGACCCGCGGAACGCCCGCAACCCGGCCTCGCCGTCATGGGCGACCGTCACCTCGAACCCCTTTTCGGAAAGGGTATCGGCAATGATCCCCGCGAGGGTTTGCTCGTCCTCTACGAGCAGCAGTCTGATCTTATCGCCCATCGTCCGGAAGTATCAGGGTGAAAGTCGTACCGCGCCCCTCGGTGCTCTCCACTGCGACCGAGCCGCCGTGTTTGGCGGCGATCAGCCCGACGTAATACAGCCCGAGGCCGAAGCCCTTGACATTGTGAATGTCGCCCGTAGGCACGCGGTAGAACTTATCGAAGATATGCGCCTGCGCAGCACGCGGGATGCCCACGCCGTCGTCGGCGACGCGCAGGACGACCCGGCCGCCGTCCCGCCCGGCCGAAATGCGGATATGCACCTCCTCGCCGGAATATTTCAGGGCATTGTCGACCAGGTTGTCCAGGGCATGCGAGAGGTGGAAGCGGTCGGCGAAGGCAGTCAGCCCTTCGGGTGAAACATCCACCGTAACCCGTGCGGGTTTGGCCGCCTGCATCCGGAACTTCTCGGCCAGCACCCCGAGCATCCCGGCCAGGGGGATCCGCTCGCAGCGGAGCGTGAAATCCTCGCGTTCCTCGCGCGACATGGTGAGGATGCGCTCGACCATCTCCGACAAAGCCGTCAGCTGGCTGCGGATCACACCCAGGTACTTCGCACGCCGCACCCCATCGTCGGCCGCCCCGAAATTCTCCAGCGCGTCGTTGGCCGCATAGGCCACGGCGATCGGGGTCTTCAGCTCATGGGTGATATTGTGCGTGAAATCCATCCTCATCTCCTCGAGCGTCTTCTGCCGGAACAGCGTCCGCAACAGGTAGATGACCACGAACGCGACGACGAGCAGCATGAGCACCGAGGTGAGAATAATGCCGAACAGCTCGCGCAGCAGTTCCCGGTGGGGGTTTTCGATCTTCACCCGGAAAAGCAGCTTGTCGTCCGTGGTAACGCGCGAGGTGAACACCTTCGGATTCCGTATCTGCGGAGCATCCTTCTGCGAAGCGATGACCGCCTCCTCCCGTTCCGCCCCCGTTGTCCGCGCCGCCAGGCTGTCGAGCCGGATTTCGGCAACATCGCCGCCGTCCCGGCCGCGGATCACGTCGACGCTGTAGGGCAGGCCGATGCCGGCATCGGCCAGGTAACGCGTCAGCAGGGAGTCGTAGCGGGACAGGTTGAACTGGAGGGCCGTGAACGAAGGCATATACACCTCCTGATAAATATAACGGGTCTTGTCGCCGCGGCGCAGGGCGATATTCGTCCGCACCGTGTCGACCTTCGGCCTGAGGGAGATCACCTTGCCGGCAGTTCCGAGGTTCTCCACCGAGATCGCACCGATCATATCCGTCCTCACGGAGTCGATATTGCCCGTCGTCACGACCGACGTCCGGGTCTGCGACGTCCGGCGCCGGTTACCTATCAGCAGGTCGTCGTACGCCGCGCGGTTCATGGCGAGCGTCACCTTGCGCGAAAACTCCTCCGCACGGTCGGCATACATCCGCCACAGGCTCCACGCCTGCACGAGGGCCAGCGCCAGCAGGGCGCCGATCGCGCAGAACGAGATATTTCTGAAACGGTTCTTATCCACGGCCGAGGGGTTTATACCGCAAAAATACGAATAAAAACACTCCTGCCGCCGGCGTTAACATTATTTAACACTTCTTAACGCGGCATTAACCATCGCCCTTCGTTTTTCGGGGTAATATTGCACCGTAAACCAACACACCGAAGCCATGAAAACAAAACTCACCTTCCTTATCATCGCCGCCGCGCTGGCAGCCGCAACCGCAGGACGGGCGCAGACCGTCATCTCCTACTCGACCGACGGCGGGGCACAGGCCCTCGAAACGGGCGACATACCACAGACCGTGCTGGACACCGCCACGCTCGAAGTGAGCTACCGCATGGAGTGGCTGCGGCGCC
>OGPO01000455.1_pt1 | contig 35260 bp, 34 predicted proteins | sample 1553041 | NCBI WGS metagenome assembly OGPO01 (sample SAMEA2580281, study PRJEB22360) | human gut metagenome | biome: human gut; feature: human-associated habitat; material: faeces | place: Denmark | collected 2008/2010 | reverse complement strand
GCCGCGGCCAGCAAGACGCAAGCAAAGCGCTGCGGATGCTGGGTGCCGCAACCCGGCCTTGTCTGCGAAGCAGACTGAGAGGTTGTACGAAGAGAAAACTTAATAGAAAACAGAAATAAGCTGCAAATTAAAGGAGAAACTATTATGCTGACGAGCAAACAGCGCGCCATTCTGCGCGGCAAGGCAAACACCATGGACCCCGTTTTTATCGTGGGCAAGGGTGAGATCGACGAGACCATGATCCAGGGCGTGAAGGACTGCCTCGACGCCCGGGAGCTCATCAAGCTCAAGGTGCTTGAGAGCAGTATGTACAACGCCCGCGAGGCTTCCGTCAAGCTGGCCGAGGCCACCGGTGCCGACTGCGTGCAGGTCATCGGCTCCAAGTTCGTGCTCTACCTCCAGAAAAAGAAGGACAGCGCCTACGCCGACCTGCTGAAGTAATGCGGATCCTGCTTTACGGCGGCTCCTTCGACCCGCCCCACTACGGCCACCTGAACAACCTCCGCGCCGCCGCTGCCCGGGTCTGCCCGGACCGCGTGGTGGTCATGCCGGCGGGCGTCTCCCCCTTCAAGCAGGGGACATCCGCTCCCGGCTCGCTCCGGGTGGAGATGTGCGGCTGCTTTGCGGAGCTGGCCCGGGAGATGGGCTTCGGCCTCGAGGTCAGCGGCTGGGAGGTGGAGCAGGCGGAGCAGGGCCGGAAAAATTACAGCGTCCTCACGCTGGAAAAGCTGGCCCGGGAGAACCCCGGCGATGAGCTGTACCTCGCCATCGGCAGCGATATGCTGCTGAGCTTCGACGGGTGGCACCGCTGGGAGGACATCCTTCGTCTGGCCCATCTGGTGGTCACGAGCCGGACTGTCGGCGACGACCCGGCTCTCCACGCCAAGGCCCGGCAGCTGGACGCTTCCGGCGCGCGCATTCTGTTCGCGCCGGTGGAGGCGCTGCCCATGGCGTCCAGCGTCCTCCGCGCCCGCCTCGCCGCCGGTGAGGAATGTGAAAACGAGCTTCCGGTCTCGGTGCGCCGGGTCATCCGGCGCGAGGGGCTGTACACCAAAGGAGACGAAGTCACAAATGAATCAGAAACAGGCAAAAGAGCTTGTGCGCAGCCGGCTGAGTGACAAGCGCTATGAGCACACCCTGAACGTGAAAAAAATGGCCGTCAAGCTGGCGAAGCGCTACGGTGTCGATGAGGACAAGGCTGCGCTGGCCGCCCTGCTCCACGACTCGGCCAAAGAGATCTCCAAGGATGAGATGCGGGAACTGATGCGGCAGTATCCCCAGTATGCCGAGGGCGGGGAAGAGCGGCCTGCCCCTGTCTGGCACGGCATCTGCGCGGCCATCCTCGCCCGCACCCGGTGGGGCGTGGAGGATGAGGTCATCCTTTCCGCCATCGCCTGCCACACGGCAGGTAAGGCCGGGATGTCGAAGCTGGACAAGGTGGTCTACCTGGCCGACATGACCAGCAAAGAGCGGGACTGGCCAGGCGTTGGCAAGCTGCGGAAGCTGGAAATGAAAGACCTCGACGCCGCCATGCTGGCTGCGCTGAAGCAGACCAACGATTTCGTCCTCTCCCAGGGCAAGCCGCTGGACCCCCAGTCCGCTGCCGCCTATGAGGACATCCTGGCCCATCAGAAGAAAGAATGCTGATTGCGAATCGTGGGGAAGAATGGTATACTAAAGAGTACAAAACCCTGAACAGGAGTTTTTCGGCCAACAGCCGACTCCCCAAAACGCTTGGAAGGAATAAGATGGAATGAGTCAGACTCCGCGTCATATCAAGACAGACCGTTCACTCAACCGCCCGACGGATCGGCGAACCAAAAAGGCTCCTGCATCCCGGCCCGTGCAGCCTGCCCAGCCGGACTTCTTTGCAGAGGAAAAGCCCGCCCCCGCAGAGCCTCCCCGCCGCGCGGGCGGCAGCGGCGGCGCAAAGCCGCCCCGCCGTTCGACCCCTGCGGGCGGCCATGAGCCTCCCCGCCGCCGCAAAAAGAAGAAAAAGACCCCGCTCTGGCTCCCGCTGGCTGTGACGCTGGCGGTGCTGGCCGTCATCTCGGGCGTGGTGGTGTATGCCGTCGGTATGGTGGGCAGGGTGGAAGAGAACCTCCGTCCGGAGGAGGACGCCCCCTCCATCACCGAGGAGATACAGACCCTCGAGGAGTACAAGGGCGATGTGGTCAACATCCTCGTCTGCGGCATCGACTATGAGGAAGGCCGCAACTACTCCAACGACCCCACCTCCAACGACGGCATGACGGACATGATCCTCTACTGCCAGTTCGACATCAAGGGCGGCGCGCTACGGATGCTCCAGATCCCCCGCAACAGCCTCGTGTGTACCAAGAGCCGCAAAGTCGCCCTCTCCAACGGCAAGACCTACGCCGCCACCAACTACCAGATCAACTCCGTGGCCCTCTCCAACGGCGGCAGCGTTGCCGCTCTGGCGGAGGTCATCTACGACCAGTACAAGCTGCCCGTCGATTACTACGTGACGGTGGATATGCAGGCTCTGGTGGAGATGGTGGACAACTTCGGCGGCATCGAGGTCTATATCCCCCACGATATGTCCTTTGCGGGCAGCGCCCTCAAGCAGGGCTACCGCAATCTGGACGGCACATCGGCGGAGTTCTTCGTCCGCTGCCGCCACGGTCAGGGCTACTCCAACTCCGACATCGACCGCCTGAACATGCAGCGCTACTTCTACGCCGGTCTGTTCAAGCGGGTGCGCAGCATGGGCATCACCGATGTGCTCAACCAGCTGCCCCTCGTCTTCAACAACTATATCCACACGGATATGGACCTGACCACCATCGCAAAGATGCTGGTGTCCTTCACCCGCATCGACAGCGCCAACATCATGCTGGCACAGACCCCCGTCTTCATGGGTGTGCCGAATGTCGGCGTGACCGATACCTTTGACGGCTACTCCTGCGTGGTGCCGGACGCCGGCTCCATCGCAGAGCTGCTCAACACCTATTTCCGCAGCTATACCGGCCCGGTGAGCGCCAGCGAGCTGAACCTCGTGACCAACGACTGGCCCCACGGCACCGCTTCCACCAGCGCCAACGTCCAGTTCGTGGGCCAGCTGGATAAGGAGTCGGACGACGCCATCCTCGGCGGCAACACCGACGTGGCGGGCGCTACCACCACCGACGGTCAGCCGGCCGGACAATGATAAGGAGAAAAATCTATGGATAAGAACATCGACAGCAAGACCCTTGCCATTGAGATCGCAAAGATCCTCGACAAGAAGAAGGCTCAGGACGTGCGGGTGCTCAAGGTGGACAGCCTGACCGTCCTCACTGACTACTTCGTCATCGCCTCCGGTACCTCCACCACCCAGGTGGGTTCTCTGGCCGACGAGGTGGAGTACGAGCTCTCCCAGAGCGGCATCGAGCCCCACACCACGGAGGGCTTTGACTCCAAGAACTGGGTGCTGCTGGACTATTCCAGCGTCATCGTCCACGTCTTCGTCCCCAACACCCGCACCTACTACGATTTGGAGCACCTGTGGGCCGACGGTGAGCCCATCGACATCTCGGAGTACCTGACCCCGGATAACAGTCTGTAAGAAAACAGCTCGGATGTGGAGATAACCTCTCCGTCACGGCTGACGCCGTGCCACTGCCCGGGTTGCGGCACCCAGCATCCGCTGCGCTCCGCTTGCGTCTTGCTGGCCGCTGCCCCAACAACGACTCCCTGCTTCCGCCACTGGCGGCGGTCGTCGTTGTTGCTCCTAACGAGGGGAGGCTTTGGCATTCCGTAAAGCTTCACCTCTTCGCCAGAGGCTCCCCTCGATAGGGGAGCTGTCGAGCGAAGCGAGACTGAGAGGTTACTTCTTCGAATAATCTCTCTCACCGTAGATAGCCGTACCAATGCGCACGAGGGTGGCCCCTTCGCGGATGGCATTCTCAAAGTCGCCGCTCATGCCCATGGAGAGGGTCTCCATCTTCACGTTCTGGTACCCCCGCTCCCCGGCCTGCACGAACAGCTTGTACACCTGGGCCAGATACCGGCGGTTCTGGGCGTCATCGTCGTTGACGGGCGGGATGGCCATCAGACCCTTGACCCGGATGTGCTCTTCTGCGGCGGCAGCGTCCAGCAGGGGCCAGAGCTGTTCCGGCGAAACGCCCGACTTCGACTCCTCGCCGCCGATGTTCACTTCCAGCAGGACGTCCTGCACGATGCCGGCCTTGGCGGCTTCCTTTTCGATCGCGGCCAGCAGATGCTCGCTGTCCACGCTCTGGATGAGGCTTGCGCGGCCCAGCACCTTCTTGATTTTGTTGGTCTGCAAATGGCCGATGAAGTGACTGGGCTTGCCGCAGTAAGCACCGGCGTCGTAGTTGGCGCAAAGCTCCTGCACATGGTTCTCGCCGAACACATCGATGGCAAGGGCCGCGCTGGCAGCGACGGTGTCCGCGGTGCGGGTCTTGCAGGCCGCGCAGAGCTGCACTTCGGCGGGGTCGCGGCCTGCTTCCCGGGCCGCTGCGGCCATCTTTTCGCGGATGGCCTCCACAGCCTCCCGCATCTCTTCCAGATTCTTTTCCGCCATAGAGCTCAGTCCTCCTCGGTATATTTTGCGCGCTCGCCGCCGATGAGCTTCGGGCGGGTGCGGGCGCAGAGAATGTTGGCCTCGCCGATCTTCGAAAGGCTCAGCCGCACCGGCACGGCCACCCGGCGCAGATGCATTCCGATGAGGGTGCCTCCGATGTCGATGCCTGCGTGGGCGCGGATCTCCTCCACCGCGATGGGGTCTTTGAACTGCTTCCAGCAGGTGGTGGCCCAGCTGCCGCCCGCATGGGGACGCGGCACGACGCAGACTTCCTCCCAGCCGTATTTCTCAGCGGCTTCCCGCTCAATGATGATGGCCCGGTTGAGGTGCTCACAGCACTGTGCGGCCAGCCAGATGCCGTTTTCGGCCAGCACCGGTGCGATGCCGGCGTAGACAGCCTGTGCAGCCTCAAGGCTCGAGTCCTTTCCGATGTGGCCGCCGACGATCTCGCTGGACGAGCAGCCCACCACAAAGACGTCGCCCTTTTTCAGCTTTGCCTGGGCCAGCAGCTCCGTCACAGCCTGCCGCGCTTCGGTCTCGATTTGCTTTTTGAACTCTTCCGTCATAAAAAACACCTCGTTTTATACTCTTGCAGACAGCAGGCTGGCAGAGCCTGCCGCGCCGAAATACACTTTGCTTCCCGCCGGGCACACCGCCGTGCAGCCGTCCAGCTCTCTGCCCGAGAATGTCTGCTTCCAGCTTCCGTCGGCGGTGTCCACAGCCTCGGCGCAGGGGGCGTCCGCAGGCAGCTTGAACAGCTTCTTCTGGATGTTCTCACCGGCCCGCAGGGCGATGCCCCGCAGAAGGGTGCTGTCCGCGTGCTTTTCCAGCCAGCCGCTGCGGGTCCAGCGGTAGCTGATATAGAGAGTGCCGTCCTCGTCCAGCGCCAATGCGCCGGGGTATCCCGGCAGGCTGGACACAAAGCTCCCGCAGTTTTTGCCGCCGGCGGTCAGTTCCCGGGCGTCGGCGTCCACAGCCCAGACGCAGCGATTCCCGAGGTCGGAAACGTACAGCGTTCGGCCATCCTCCGAGAGGGCCAGACCAGCCGCACCGGCCACGCCGCCCAGCACCTGTTCCACCGTCCGGGCCGACGGGTCATACACATAGACGCAGCCCGTGCCGGTGTGGGCGATGAGCTCGGTGCGGAGAGCGCTTTCCAGCCCGTTTTTCGCAGCGGCTTCGGTGGACACGGCGAAATAGACCTTCCCGTCCGGGCCGGTCTCCACCGCCGACAGCACACCCAGCGGTGCGCCGTCGATCTGGGTCACCACCTGTTCCACTGAGGTTCCCCAGCTGTCATGCCGGGCGCGGCAGAGCGTCCCACCGGAGGGCGTCACCACCGTCAGCCACAAGTCGCCGTCGGCGTCGAAGGCAAAGCCGGTCAACTCGCCCTCCACCGACAGGATGGCCGCATAATGTCCGCCGTCGGTGCGGACAAGGTCGCTCTGACGCTTTTTCATGGCCGCACCGTTGTAGGCAGCAGCGTAGACAAGGCCATCCCGGGTGCGGACGCAGTCCACGCCCAGATAGCCGCCCAGCTTCCAGCCGTCCTTGCTGTCGGCGGAGAGGGCCGTCTGCGCGGCACCGGTGTCCTGCCGCACATCCGGGGCGGTGTAGGCTTTCGGCGGCGTGTCGATGGGCCGCAGCAGCAGGCCGTACGCCAGCGCCGCCAGCATCAGCAGGGCAAAGATGTTGCTGGCCACCCGGAAGCGGGTCATCAGGGCTTCCCGCTCGATGGCGGCCTGTGCTTCCAGCTGAGCTTTCCGGCGGGCAGCGGCGGCAGACGTACGCTGGGCGCGGCGGAGCCACCGGTCCACAAAAAGGGCCACGTTCGGCCCCACCGTGACGGATGCAATGAAGAGGAGCAGTACCAGCTCTACGAATCCAATGCGCATGAACAATTTTTCCTTTGTATTTGTCAGATTTCGGGGAAGTCTTTTATCATTGTAGTATAGCACACTTCGGCTTTTCTGCGCAAGATGAGGCCAAGCTTGACAGCCCCCGAAGCGGCCCTTTATAATCAGGGCAGACACGAAACGCACCCACTGGGATGTTTTCCCAAAAAATCTACTCAAACTTCACAAAAATTCCTAATTGATAGGGTATGATAGACTTAAACGCAGTATACAGTTCCGCCGGGCTGGCTCTGAGCAGCCTCCGGCGCTTGGGAGATAGAAGCTTTTAGGAGGAATGCCTTATGGCAAAAATTCTTATCGTTGACGACGAGCCCCGCATCCGGGAGCTCATCCGGGAGAATTTACAGTATTCGGGCTACACCTGCGAGGAGGCAGGGGACGGCTCCGCCGCCCTGTCGCTGCTCACCGGCGGCGGCTACGATTTGGTCATCCTCGATTTGATGATGCCCTTCATGGACGGCATGACCTGCCTGCGGGAGATGCGCACCCGCCGCATCAACACCCCCGTCATCATCCTGACGGCCCGCGGCGAGGAGTACGACAAGCTGGCCGGCCTCGAGGGCGGCGCTGACGACTATGTGGTCAAACCCTTCTCCCCCCGGGAGCTGGTGGCCCGTGTCAAGGCTGTGCTCAACCGCACCATGCCCCGCACCGAGGCTTCCGACAGCACCATGACCTTCGGGGAGCTGTCCATCGACACGGCCAGCCACACCGTCAAGGTGTCGGGCGAGGAAGTGAGCCTCACGCCCAAGGAGTTCGACCTGCTGGTCTTCCTGGCCTCCAACAAGGGCATCGCCCTCAGCCGCGAGAAGATCCTGCAGAAGGTGTGGAACTACGACTACTTCGGCGAGGACCGCACCGTGGACACCCACGTCAAGATGCTGCGCGGCCATCTGGGCAAGTGCCGCGGCTACATCGCCACTGTCTGGGGCATCGGCTACAAGTTCGACCCCGACGCGGCGCGTTAAGCGGAGGCTCTGCTCTTCATGCGGCAAACGAGCAAAACACGGCGCACCATCGGCATCCGGGGCCAGCTCATGGGCTTTCTGTGCTTCATCTGCCTTTTGCTGGTGGGGCTGTTCTGGTTTCTGAGCACCCAGCTGCTGGAACCCCTCTACACCACCCATATCCAGAAGCAGCTCACCGAGCAGGCTGATGCCATCGTGGCCCGGATGGACGAGGCCATCGGGAAGGGCGAGACCCTCTCCTACTGGGCCTTCGGCAGCCGGCTGTACGTCAACAACACCTTCTTCAACGCGCTGCGGGACGACATCTTCGAGCTGGGCGGGATGAGCAGCTTCTGCATCGACATCTCCGACACCACCCTGCGGCAGATCTTCAAGGTGGATAACCTGTCCTACTGCAACCTTCACCGCACCCGCCCCACCGACACTGCCGATGAACAGACCGCCTACACCACGGCCCGCGCCATGCGGCAGCTCTGCCGGGAGAGCGGCGGCACAGTGGTGCGGAAGATCAACCCGCCCACGCCCTCCGGCTCCGTCCAGCTGATGGTGGGCCGGATGACCTCCGACGGAAATTACACTGTGCTGGTGACTACCAGCCTGATGCATGTGGCCGAGGCCGGCAAGGTGCTCAGCACCGTCCTGCCGCTGGCTGCGGCCCTCATTTTCGCCTTCTCGATGTCGGCGGCATGGCTGTTCAGCGAGTGGTTCACAAAGCCTCTGCGGGCTCTCTCCGGGGCTGCGCGGCAGGTGGCGCAGGGCAACTACGCCGTCCATGTGGACTCGGTGCGGAACGACGAGCTGGGCGACCTGGCTCAGGAGTTCAACCACATGGCAAAAGAGGTCCAGCACGCCTCCCAGATGCAGCGCGACCTGCTGGCCAATGTCTCCCACGACCTGCGCACCCCGCTCACCCTCATCAAGGGCTATGCCGAGACGGTGCGCGATCTGACCGGCGACGACAAGAAGCACCGCGACGAGCAGATGAACATCATCGTGGACGAGACCGACCGCCTGACGGCCCTTGTTTCCAGCGTCATGGAGCTGAGCAAGGTCACGAGCGGCGCACTCAAGTGTGAGAAGGTCCACTTCGACATGGGCCAGCTCTGCGATGAAGTCAGCGAGCGTTACGACGCCGTCTGCGCCCAGAACGGCTGGCAGCTCAAGCTGGAGATCCCCGACGAAGAGCTGCCGGTCTGTGCCGACCCCGACATGATGCAGCGCGCTCTGCATAACCTTTTGGGCAACGCCATGCACCACATCGGCGAAGACGGCATCTTCGTGCTGCGGGCGCTGCGCTGCCCCGAGGGCGTCCGGGTGGAGGTGGAAGACCACGGCCCCGGCATCTCTGCCGAGGACCTGCCCTATATCTTCGACCGCTACTACCGCTCCCGCTCCGACGCAGGCAAGCAGGGGACCGGCCTCGGCCTCTCCATCACCAAAGCCATCTTCCAGCAGCACGGTTTCCGCTTCGGCGTCCACAGCACTGTGGGCAAAGGCACCGTGTTCTGGTTCATCATGACCGATACCGAAGATGCAGCTGCACAATAAAGCTGCCGACATTTTGTCTTTTCTTCCAAAATCGTATTTCTCTCTTGATGTTTTTTTCTTCGACGCCTATAATCGAGTCAGATTCAATTTATTGCATCATGTAATACAGGAGGAAAGAATATGAAGCCCTGTCCGCATTTTCTAAAAAGATTCGCCGTTCTGGCAGCTGCCTCACTGATTCTGAGCGCGGTCACTTTAAGTGCCAGTGCCGCAGCAGCTCCCGTAAAGTATGAAGAAAAGCGTTCCACTGTTACCACTGTCGATGGCGCACAGAAAAAGAAAGATCTGGCTGTGACCGTCGAATATCAGATCGGCTCCACTTCTATCCGGGCTTATACTGTAGAAAAGGATGAGGTCATCGGTGTATCAAAGGATATGTGGTCTCTTTATGGTGCCTTTACTTCTGATTGGATCACCGATGGCACCTATACCCTCTCTCAGCCGCTGAACAGTGTGGAACAGATCACTGTAAGCGTTCCTTACGGCGACACAGCCCGCACGAACGAGAGTTATTTTGTATTCCATGTTCCCGAAGGCACCGTCGTCACTACTCCTTCCTGGAGTTATGACATGGACCTTTATAAGGGCAAGACCATTGCAGATGTAAAAGCCGTAGTGGAAGCCGGTCAGGACCCCAATACCCTCATTGACATTGAGGACGATTACGACCCCTTCGGGCCCGATCTTGAATATACCGACACTTCTGCGATCTATCACCTCCGTAAAGGTTACCTCTACCGCGTAAGCGTCAGCTCCGCCGAAGAGTCTTTCCCTGTTCCCGAGAATTTCTATTTCTGTGTAGATTAAACAACGACCAAAAACAGGAGCGGAAAGCCTGCGGCTTTCCGCTCCTGTTTTTTCATGCTGCATTTTCTCTCCGGCAGTACACCACTACCCTCGCTTTTCCGCCGGGGGTGCAGGTGTAGAGCACGAGGGGACAGCCGCCCTCCCGCAGGGCTTCGGGTTCTTCGGGCGAGACCTGCGCAGTCCGCTCCACAGTGTACACTGCCTCAGCGCCGTCCTGTGAAGTGAAACGCACCTCGTCGCCTTCCGAAAGGCTGCTCAGCCGCCCGAAATGGGACTTGTAGTTGTGGGCCGCGATGACAAGGTCTCCGCCCGCCGTACTGCCGCATTGACGGCAGGGCGAGACCTTGAGGTTTGCCTTGCTCCACTCGGTCTGCACCGGCAGCTCCAAGCCCAAAGCCGGGATGGTCAGCACCCCCAGATACTCCCGCTCGGCGCTTGACGCCTGGGTTTCCGAAGCCGGTTCCGGCCCGGACTCTGCATCTTCCGTGGGCAGGCTTTCCGCACTGTCTGCGGGCCGTTCTGCCTCCGACACTGCCGCAATGCTCTGGCTCTGGCGCAGCTGGCTCACCGCCGAATCGGCCTGAGCGCCTGCCCTTGCATCCTCGAGCCGGTCGTAGACGTAGAGGCAGACCGCTGCCAGCACCAAAGCGCTTCCCAGCATCAGGCAGAGCCGCTCCGGCATCAGCCTACGCATCGTGTCTGCGCTTCCGGCTCAGCCAGAGGCCCACCGCCACGAGGGCGATGCCCCCGCCTGCCAGCACCGGCACGGGCCAGAGCAGCTGGCCGGTCTGGATGAGGGTCCCCACCGGTTCCGGCTCCGCAGCCGGGATGACTTCATCCGGCATCTCTGCCGAGGGTGTCGGCGGGCGGATGACCGTTATCTCGCCCGGCTGCTCCACCGGCTTCGGGGTCGGCGTCGGCTTATCCGGCACATAAGGCGGCGTCGCCGGCGGGGGAAGGGGGTCGGTGCTGCGGTAGCTGTTCTTGAAGAGCAGTTCCGTCTTTGCCCCGTCGTCCCCGTCCCGCCGGACAGACACGTGTCCTTTCAGCTCACCGTCGGTGTCCCACGCCACCATGACTTTCAGGTAAAAGACGGTGTCGTCGTAGTCGGCCCGTTTCCGTCCGCCTGCGTCCTGAGTGACCGTATACTCGTATATGCCGGGCGCGGTGTAGACGATGGTATCAAACGTCTTCGTCAGGGTCTTGTCGTCGGCGGCGCGGCAGTCCCGGGCCGGAAAATCCAGCTCAGCCTCGTCGTCACAGCCTTCCGGCATCGGCGCGCCGTCCAACGCGGTCAGCCGCACCGTCAGCGTCTCGTCAGCTGCCTCTCCGGTGCAGCGGACGGACGCCTCCAGTTCCAGCTCCGCCCGCTGGTCTGCGGCCAGAGCGGGCAGGGCAGCGCTTACCGCAAGCGCTGCTGCCAGCAGGGCCGCTGCCATTTTCGGGAGCCTTCTCATGATAAGCTCTCCTCCTTTCCGTTTTGCAGGTCTGACATTGGTTCCATCCGGGCCAGCACCACCGTCCGCGCGTCGGTGTACTCCCCCGAGCAGGTAGCCATCGCCAGGAACTGCGCTCCTTCCGGCTCCTTTTCCAGCGCACGGAGGGCCTGTGCATCCATCTGAAGGGCATTCTCCTCCACAAAGGGGAGCAGCCCGCCTGCGTCCAAGCGCCACTTGCCCGGGGCAAAGATGGCCTGTTCCGACGCAGGCACCACAAGGCAGGCCAGCACTTCCAGCCGATAGCTCCCGCCGGGCAGCGTCAGGGTGCCGGTGGTGTTCTGGCGGAAGAATGCTCCGTCCTTGTATTTGTCGAGGTCGCCGAACATCCGCCCGTTCTCCATATGGTGGCCGTAGAGCAGGGAATACCGCCCGCTGAAGTCCGCGTCGCAGTCAACATCCAGAAAGATGCTGCCCGCCAGCGCAAAGCTGCCGTAGACGTCGGTGTTCAGATAGGTGAAATTGCTCTCGCCCTGCACCACCGGGTAGTCGATGGCCGTGCCGTCCAGCGTCAGCCACCCGCAGACATCGGGGTTGATGTCCCGCAACTGGCCGAAGGAGAGGCTGTTGTCCTCCTGCGGCTGGGGCTTGAAGGCCAACAGCCCGGCCTGCACATTGTCGGCAGCGGCGTACACCCGGCTGTTGTCCCACAGCGCATAGCCCGACCAGACCACCGCCAGCAGCACCAGCAGGGCCGTCACCCCGTCCAGCAGGCCGTTCGCCGCCCGCAGGGCCATCTTCTGCCACCGAATGTTCCTCACCTCCCTTGCCTTATTTCCTCCGCGTTTACTTCTGATGGCGGCGGCGCAGGGTCAGCAGCAGCCCGATGCCCGCAGCACCCGTCAGGGTGAAGAGATAGGGTGCGCTGTCCAGCACCACACCGGCATCCACGGCGCCGCCCTTGGTGTTGGTGAAGTTTGCCTGCTCGACCGCCTCATCCACTTCGCCCTCGGTGCCAGTCTCCGTCGTCACATAGTCTGCGACCGGCGTCTCAGACACCTTGTACTCGACGCCGTAGGGCAGGTTTTCGATGTGGATGGTATCGTCGTCTTTCAGATAGAAGGTCGCTTCCGTCGTCTCGCCGGGCTTGATCTCGATCGAGGTGGGGTTCGCGTCATAGCTGCCGCCGGTGATTGCGTAGCCGTCCTGATAGGTCTTGCCCTCCTCGCCGGTCAGCTGCACCCTGAACTCGAAGTATTTGTCCTTATTGCCCATGATGCCCTCGACGTCCTTGTGGACTTCCAGCTCACCGGCAGAGTAGAGGTCGTCGAAGTCGTCCTTCTTGCCCTCGCCGGTGGACTCCGGGTCCTCGGTGTGGACAGCGGCAATTCGGAGCTTGCCGTCCTGCTCGATGACCGTCACCCGCAGCAGGATGGCGTCGCCGTAGTAGGTCACGCCTGCGCTGTTGCCCGTCGCCTCATGGATGATGTAGGTGTAGACACCCACGCTGTTGTACTTGGGCAGGTCGATCTTGATCTCCTTGGTCTTGGTGGTGCTGCCGGCCTCGCCTCTCAGGTAGCTCACCGTGCCGATGGTGGGCATCGGCATATTCTCCGGGGTGATGTCGTCCGACGCATCGGTGACATTGTCCGCCTCGATGTCGAAGCTGAACGTCTCCGCCGGGGAGAAGGTCCCCTCGTTGGCCAGCTCGTAGTTTTTCTTGATGACCACGCTGTCCATGTCCGCATACGTCTCGCCGCTGGCCGCAAAGGCGGGCATGACGCTGACGCCCATGGCCAGAGAGATGGAAAGCACAGCTGCGAGAAGCTTTTCTGCCTTGTTCTGTTTCATCCTGGAGTTCCTCCTATCTTGTCTTGTATGTTTTTTGGCGGCTCAGAGCCCCCGCCGCCGGATGAGGGTGATGACTTTTGCCTTGACCGCACTGCACTGCACCGGGCCGAAGTCACGGCTGTCCTCGGCCTGTGTGCGGCAGTCGCCCAGAATGAAGACGCTGTCCTCCGGCACAGCGTAGGGGTAGCTGAGCAGAGATTTGGGATAGGTGGGGTAGAGGATGCCGCCGCCCTGTGCCGAGCCGTTGACCTCCACAACGCCGCTCTCGCTCAGGGTCACGATGTCCCCGCCCCGGGCCAGCACGCGGCCCACCCGCAGCCTTCCCGAGCGCTCATATACCACGACATCATTCTTGGCATAGTCTTTTTCCAGCCGGATGCCCAGCACCAGGTCGCCGTCCTTCACGGCGGGGAACATCTCGCTGCCGGACGCCTGCGTCACCAGATACACCTGCGTCAGAAGCACCCAGAGCACGGCGGCGAACACCGCCAGCCGCACCGCCAGACTGCGCACTTCCCGCAGCAGGGAGCTTTTTTCCGGCTTCGCCGGTCCAGACAGGTTCGCTTCCGGCGTCCCGGGCGGGGCCTCCGGGGCAAGCGCCTCGTTTGGTTCCTTCACTCATCTTCCTCCTTCTTTCTGTTTTTGCAGCCCAGAACGGCCGCACCGGCACACAGCATCAGCGGCAGCCCGAAGAAGTCTGTCTCCACGCCGGTGTCCGGGTCTATATCGGCCAGAACGTAGTGGGCATAGAAATTGACGACGCCGTTTTCCAGCTCTTCGTCGGTGGGCTCATAGCCCTCTTCCCACTCGTCCTGCGATACCTTTTCCTCCGGGTCCGGCTCATCCGTCACCGAACCGGGGAGCTCTTTGTACCAGCCGTCGAAGACGTAGCGCGCACCGCCGATGTCGAGCTCTTTTTCGATGTCCGCTGTCGTCTCTTCCACCCGCTCGCCGCTCTGGTACTCGCGGCTTTCCCGGATGCTGTAGTCGTCCTCGCCCGGGGCGCGGACGTTGAACCGGGCCGTGAAGTTTTTCCTGCTCTTGACGCTGATGATGCAGTCGATGTGCTTATCCGGTTTTGTCCCGTTGCTGCGCGAGATCTTGTACGGCGTCACCACGATGCTCTCCAAATCGTCCTGCGTCAGCCCTTCGACGCCGGTAGCCTCTTCGATGGTGTCCTTATACTCGTCCCATATCTCATCGACGACCTGGCCCCAGTAATCATCGCCCGGTTTCAGCGACCATGCGTCGCCAGTCGCGCCGTCCGGCCACGATACAACATAGTCTGACACATTTGTCAGGATGTTCTTGCCGTTATCTTCCCATGCCGCGCCGTAGGTCTTCACCTTGCCGACCCACTTGCACTCGCTGTTGTCCGGCGCCCACTGGCTGGGGTCATTGCTGCCGGGCCGGCTGGTGGGGGTCTTGAGCAGGAAGACCGCCGCCGATTCTTCCTGAGTCCGATCCTCCCAGCCCGGTGCATCCTCATCAAGTTCGTCCGCAGGCAGGGCGTTTTTATCCTCGCCTACGCTGTCGTCAGCCAAGTCGGCATCTTCCTCAGAGAATCTGTCTTTTTCGGGCTGCTCTGCCTCATCCAGAGGCGTTTCCTCCTCGGCAACGGGCCGTTCTTCCGACAGCTCCGGCAGAACGGCGATGTCTTCTTCCTCGTCTAAAACGGGCTCTTCCTGCTGGGCCTCATCGTCGATGAAACAGGCGTAGAGGCTGCACTCGCTGTCCGCTTCCGGCCAGAGCGGTCCTTCATCCGGCATGAAGCGGACCGCCGTCCCTTCGTCGTCCCGGCTGTACCAGAAGCGGAAGCTCTTTCCCTCCACCTCCGGCTCTTCGGGCATCAGAAGCTCTTCGCCGCTGCCCACGGTCTGTTCCGCGTAGGGCAGGCCGCCGTCGGCCTCGTCCGACTCGCTGAGCCAGAAGAGATAGGTCCTTTCAACATGCTCGTCCGCTTTGACGGCCCCGCTGTCCGGCGTCGGCGTCTCGTCGGGCAGCCCGATGTCATCCAGCCCGTCCATCACGACGGGGATACCGCCTTCCGCGGGCAGGAGCACCGGCTCGTCTGTCCGGATGTCCTCTTCTTCGTCCCAGGCAGGCTCGTCCTCTATTTCCTCGTCCCATGTCTGGTCCGGCACGCTGTCCGTCCGCTCCGGCCCTTCGGCAAATGCGGGCAGCAGACAGCCGCACAGCAGTACCAGCACGATGCACAGTGCTGCGGCGCGCAGTGTCAGCCGCCTCCGTTCCAGTCGATTCCGCATACAACAGCCCTCCTTCATTCTCGCTCCCGGCGGGGATGCCGCCCTTTGCGTTATCAGGATACCGTTTACCGGACACGAAGGATGTCATTGCGTGCCAGTGCAAAAAAATTTACGCATGAAAAAACCGCCGCCGGGGTCTTTCGACTCCGGCAGCGGTCTGCTGTCTCCGAATTTTCGGTTTTCAGGTGCGGGTGGTGGCTTCCATGCAGTGCTCGGAGGGGGCGTAATATTCCATCAGAGCAATGTAATTCTCGCAGTGGTGGCAGAATGCCGCCCGGATGGCGTCGTCGGGCGCGCTCTTCATTGCCACGAACATCAGGATGTACTTTGCAATGAGGCTCACAGCCTCGCTCTCGAGGCCATAGCAAAGGCCCACCGCCAGGATCGGCACGACGATCTGCTGCGCACGGATGGGGATATTCTCCGCATCGACCCGCTTGAGTACGGCACGGCTCATGGTGGATGCCGCCCAGACGGCGCGGGAGATCTTCCAGTAATCCATATTCTTCAGATGGGTGAGGGTGCGCAGCCGCTGGATGACCTCGCCGTCGTCCAGAACTTTGTTCTGCGTGACCTCCTCCTCCGAGCGGATGAAGGCGCACTGTGTCATGTCCATCAGGGCGGCTTCGTACTTCTCATGGTAGTTCTCGCGGGAGATGAAGTACTCCTCCATACGGAGCATGACTTCGTTCGTCTCTTTGTCGGTGGCCAGCCAGCTGAAGTCCAGCGGCGTCGGGCCGAAATCGTTCTTGCCCATCTCGTTCAGGTCTTCCAGCTCTTCCTCGTTCCGGGTGGAGGGGAGAAAGCGGTCATTGCCGTTCCGGTGGAAGCCCCACTCCTCGGGCAGAAGATGCGGCACGATGTCGCCGCTGGAGATGATGTTGAAGATGTTGCTCTCGCCCCAGCTCTCTTTCAGGCTGCCGTCGGCGTTGTGGTTGTTGTCGTAATCCTGCTGCAAGTCGGGGTAGTCCTGCGGGCCGAGGGCCACCGGCGTCGCAAAGGTGTAGACGAAAACATTCTCCCGTTTCAGTCCGGACAGCTCCCTGTTGACCCGGGCGGCCAGAAGGTTCGCCACCGCCGCACCGCGGCTGTAGCCGCCCATCCAGAGCTTGACGACGCCCAGCTCTCCCTTTTGCCGAGCTGCCGCCAGATAGTTCTTCAAATCGGCAAACACCTCATGCACCGGGATGATGAAGCCGCTGTGGGCGTGGCCCGCGCCGGTGTGCAGATTGCTCACCCACTCGCCGCCGTAGCCGCCGCCGCGCAGGATGAGCGCCACGATGGTGGTGCGCTTCCCGTTCAGGGTGATGGTCTTGCGGGCCGTGGACCAGCCCACGAAGTCGCCCGCCTTGCCCACATCGACATCATAATAGCGGTATTTCACGTCGGCGAATCCCAGCTTGGCATAGGCTGCGTCGAGGCTGTTCTCGCGGCCCACGTCCCCGTTGGCCCAGTATTTCGCATCGCTGGCCCATGTATTGAAAGCAGCCGTCACCATGCCCAGCGTCGCCAGCGCCAGCTGGTGGTCGTACTGGATGGAGCTGTGCGCAAAAAAACTGTCGCTGTAGTAATATTCGTGCTCGATGTCCATCTGGCTCAGCTCGCTGCGGAAGGACATTGTATAATTGCCTGCCGGGACTGCCCGGCCCACCGTCTGGCTTTTTGCCGCTGCCTCAGCCCGGGGCAGTACCAGCCCGGGCGCAAGAGCTGCACTGCAAACCAGCGCTTTACAGAAATCACGTCGTTTCATGGTCTTTCCCCCTTGCTGTTTTCATAAACCTCTGACATTTCTATCGTATAGATGATTTGCTATAGTATACCGTATTTTCCCGGCGGATTCAATCATCAACTCTGCCGATCGGGTATATAAAAACCGGGCCGCATCACTGCGGCCCGGTTATTTTCATATTCTCAGAGAAGCTGCGGGTCCATCTGGCGGCAGAAGTCCACGATGTGGTGGAACATCTGCTCGACCGCCGGAGCCATCGCCGTGGGGCGCTGGACAGCCAGACCCACCACCCGGTACTCTTCCGGCTCGATGGGGTAGATCTTGACCGCCGCCGTGCAGCTGCGCAGCAGCATCCGGGGCATGATGGAGATGCCGAGGCCCGCCTCCACCATGGCGATATTGGACTGGTCGTCGATGACGTGGCAGCGGCGCTCGGTGGAGATGGAGTATTTCTTGAGGAACTGGCGCATCTCGGCGTCGGTGGCGTCGCACTGGACGACAAAACTCTGGCCGTTCATCAGCTCCGGCGTCATAATGCCGTTTGGCGGTTCGGGCCAGTCCTGCGGTACGATGCAGAGCAGCGGCTCACGGAACAGCTCGGTCAGGTTGAACTCTTCGCGGCAGGTGGCGGACAGGAAGGCCAGGTCCACCTGACCGGTGCGCAGCCACTCCTTCACGTCGTCGTAAGTACCCTGATAGACCTCGACTTCGATCTGGGGGTAGCTTGCCATGAAGCTCTTGAGGATCTGGGGCAGCAGGCCGGCGCAGACCGAGTTGAATGCACCCAGTTTCACCTTGCCCTTTTCCAGGCCGTTGAGGCGGGCGATGCTCTGCTGCAGGGCCTCGTCGCTGTTGAGCACTGCCCGGATGGACGGGTAGAGCGAAGCGCCATAGCTGGTCATGGTCACGCCGTTTTTGCCGCGGTTGAATAAGGTAAAGCCAAGCTCAGCCTCCATCACCGCGATGGCATGGCTGATGGCAGAGGGGGTCAGATGCAGCTGCTGGGCCGCTTTGTTAAAGCTGCCCTGACGCGCGACTGCATCGAAAATTTCGTAAGAAAACAGCGTCATGTCCCTAGCCTCCTTCCGTTTTCAGTTCGGAGACGCCCGTTCTTCTGTGAATCTTTTTCACCTTGAGGATGCTATGCATCAATTTTCTTTTTGAGTGTACTATCCTATCTCCGCTTTGTCAAGCATCCAAACCTTAATTTTGGACGTTGAGCCAAATTTCTGCTTTTGAAACGCCATTTATAAGGGATATTGCGCCCTTTTTCGTTCCAGTATTTTCCTGTTTTGAACCAAAAGACCGACCGCCCTCCATCCCGGAAAGCCGTCGGTCTTCTGCGTTCTGCAGATGTTTTTACTCGAGCACCAGCAGCAGGCTCATCTTGAAGCGGCCCTGCGCCGTGACGCCGTGGAGACCGTTCTTGTCGAGGCGGAAGCTCTCGCCTGCGTTCAGTTCATAATTCTTCTGGATCTTCTTCATTTTTGTACCTCTGACCTCGAATATTTTTGAAAAAATCAGATGAGTTTTGATCCATGACTTGATGGCGATTTGAGTGACCACAGAAGTAAATCTAATATGCAGGAAGAAGAATGCCCACTCGTCTGAGGAGTTCTCAGGGGAGTGGGCATTTCTGCGCAGGCGGTTAATATAATTTCGATTATAATAATTCAAATTATATTAACTTGTTCCAATAAAATATTCGTTCTGCCAATATTTCGGTTTGCAAAGCGATTTTACTTTCTACTTTCTTATAAACTGATACACTCCATATTGCGGAGATTCGACAATGCCAAGACGACGGAGATCCCGGATGATGGCATTGGCACGAGAAATCTTCACATCGAAGAATTGAGCCACATTGATGGAATGAAAAGAATATTCGTATCTGTATCTTTTGAAAAGCCCCAAAGTTTTCTCTTTTGTTCTGCTTCCAAAGCTAGTCTCATCCAGCTGAATTTTGAAATTGGCTACCTCGCTGTCCATATCCTCTTTTTCTGAGGTTGCCACTTTTAGGGTCGAGGTTTCCACTTTTTCTTGCGGGGTTGCCACTTTTAGGGTCGAGGTTTCCACTTTTTCTTGCGGGGTTGCCACTTCTAGGATCGAGGTTGCCACTTTTTTGAAGAAGTCGATACTTTTGCAGGCTGAGCCTCCACACTTTCCATACTGATCTGTGCCGGAGTCGCTACACTTCTATTCGGCAGCGTAACGATAAAGAAATCTGAATCCGAGTAGAAAGTCGGCTTCTGGGCTACTTCCACATAAGAGTTCAGGATGCGGTCAATGCCGCTGCCACGGCGCTCCATAAAGCCAAGCCGTGAGAACACATCCGAGATCACCTGATTGCGCCGCATAGACGGAATATGCCGGATATCCATATCCTGCACCCTGCGGCCATTCATCATGCCGCCCGGTGAAGTGATCTCCAGTCGATCATCGAATACTTCCACATGAATCTCCGAACCAAGAATCTGATAATTCCGATGGATCAGCGCATTGACCAGCACCTCACGAACGGCCTTATACGGGTAGTCACTGCGTTCTTCACGGGTCATACCACGGATGCTCCACGGGTTTTTGCTGTTGTTGCGAACAAAATCTTCCGCATTTTGCAGCAGCGTGATCAGACTTGCACCTTGAAATTCCTTATCATCCAGAGCATCTTCTTCAATGCTGCCCTTGTAGTTGCCTTTCCAGCGAGTGCAGAAAATACGGGATTGTTTCAGAACGCCCTGATCGCAGAGTAACAGACCGCCATTCGTGATTTGTCCATCATCCGTTACCAATCCTACGACCTCACGCGGCTCATTCTTTGCACCAAAAATCAGGTGTCCGCCCTCGGTATTGGCAAATGCCGACACGGATTTCAGCCAGCTGCGCGGCTTTTTCTCTTCAAGACGTTCCTTGTAATCCACATGGGAGGCTTCAATGTAATGATCGAGGGGGAAAGGCATGGTATCACCTGCAATTCAGTTCAATATCGTTCAAGCGTATTATACCGTTTTTTATCAGTACATTCCACCACTTTATGCAGTCACATGGGTGGCATTCTCCTTCACCGAATTGATTGTTTCCATCAGTTCTCCGCCCGTTTTGCCATCAAACAGGCGGGTAAACAGAATGGGCTGGTCAAAGGGTGGTTTCATCAGCACCGCTTTGCTTTCCACATAACCGTTCTGCTCGATGTAATGAATGACCTTCTGCACGAACGCGATCTGCTTTGCATTCAGCGATTCGTCGTTGATGAACTTGGAAAATGCCTGCATGGCAGCATCGTGGTCCAACTTTGCCACTTTACGCACCAGCAGACCAAAGGGCGTATCCCGAAACTCCCGTGCATAGTCCTCTTTGCTGCCCAGCTCACAGGTGAAGATATGTTCCAGCTCGGTATAGTCGCCCCGGGAAAGCGGAATGTTCTGGGTCAGCTTGTGGATGGCCAGCGTATCGCTGCGGTGCTCCATGATGTAGCGGTTCACACGTTCCCGGTACTCGCCGAAATCGTAGCCGGAATCCAGCGTTTTGCCCTCGGTCTGTTCCAGTACCGGGTCGGCAAGGGCCGTGTAGACAGGTTTTTGCCCTTCTACACCGTCCACCAGAAACTTGATGAGCTCCCGCAGCTCCTGCCGCATTTCCTCAAAGCGGAGCAGATCATGCGAGGTCAAAAATTCGTCTGTCTGCACCTCCCGGATGAGGGGCAGCTTTGCCTGCACCTGCGGGATGGTTGCTTTCTGTTCCAGCATTGCCGCTGTATTGCGCAGCTGTTTCTGGGCGCGGCCCAGCCCCGGCAGACCTTCCAGTTCACAGAGCAGCAAGCCATACACAAAGTTATCGAACCGCTTGGCGGCCTCGTCCTTATCGTCCAGCGAGATGAGCGGTGCCACCTCTTTCATCAGAGTACCCTTGTCCGTTTCGGTCAGGCTGACAAAGGCTTCCGGCTTTTGATAGTGTTCCACGGCCTGTCGGTGCAGCCGCACGGATACCAGTTCCGGATTCAGCGCTCCCACTTCGACACGGCAGGTCTCTGTTAAGATCTTGCGCCAGTTTTGGTATTTTTCGTCCGCATAGGCTCCATCCTGCAAGGCCGCAGCAATGCGCACCTGCTTGCAGAAAATGCTTTCGGACAGGCTCTTGGTGTCCGCGCTCTCGTAGCCGTTGGGTTTCTGACGGAAAAACTCAAAGTTGCCGCAGTAGTCAAAAATCAGAAACCGCCGTTTGCCCGTATATTCGCCGTCGATGGCATCCACGCAGGCAAGGGATGGGCAGAGCCGTGTACCACGGCCGATCATCTGCCAGAACTTCGTTTTGCTGCGCACTTTTTTGAAGAACACCAGATTCACGCACTCTGGTACATCGATGCCCGTGTCCATCATATCCACCGAGACCGCAATAAACGGCGGCTTGTCCGGCTGCTTGAAGTCGTCAATGATGGACTGTGCATAGGCGTCGTCGCAGACCACCCGCTGGATGAATCCCGGGTACTGGGTCTCCAGCTGCGGGTAGAGCTTGCCAAAGCGTTCCCGGATAAACTCCGCGTGGCGCTTGTTCTGGGCAAAGATGATGGTCTTGCCGATGCGGTCGCCGCCCGCCGTCTGGATGCCCCGTTCCATCAGGTCTTGCAGCACCGTGTCCACGGTGTTGGCGTTGAAGATGAACTTGTTCAGCTTTTCGGATGGGATGAAGGTGGGCAGGGTGTCGTCCTCGGCAAAATCGTCCTCGTAGCGGGCCTTATCCTCCGGTGAAAGCTGGTCGTAGTGGATGCCCTCTTCTGTGAATTTCGTCTTGACCTCGTAGTTGTAGTAAGGCACCAGCACATGGTCGGTGTAGACCGCCGTATCGTAATCGTAGGCGTAGGTGGGGATGCCGTGTTCCATCTCGAAAAAGTCGTAGGTGTTGCGGTCCACGTCGGTTTTCGGGGTGGCGGTCAGACCCACCAGAATGGCATCGAAATAATCAAAAATAGCGCGGTATTTCTTGAAAATGCTGCGGTGGCTCTCATCCACGATGATGAGGTCAAAGTGGGCGGGCGAAAACAGCGGCACGCCGTCCTTGGTCTTGGCGTTGTCGATGGCGTTGAGCATGGTGGGATAGGTGGAAAACACAATGCGCGCGGCCTTATCGTCCTTGGAGGAGCACAGATTGCACAGCGACTGGTCCGGCAGATACTTTTTGAAGTCGTCCTTTGCCTGCTTGACCAGCGCGGTGCGGTCGGCCAGAAAAAGCACATTGGTCACATGACCGCCCCGGCTCAGCACATCGGTCAGGCTGGATGCGGTGCGGGTCTTGCCCGTGCCAGTAGCCATGACCAGCAGATTGCGCCGGAAGCCCTGCGCGATGTGGGCGCAGACTGCCCGGATGGCGTTTTTCTGATAGTAGCGGTCGGTGATTTTGTCGTCGATTGCAATGGTATCCAGCGGCTTTTTCTCGGTGCGGCGGTTCATCAGCTTCTGCAAGTCGTCCTTGCAGAACACCCCGCTCACGGCACGCTGCGGGCCGCTCTGCTCATCCCAGAAATAGGTGGTGTAGCCGTTGGTGGTAAACAGCATCGGACGGCGGCCAAACTTCTGCTCCAGACAGTCTGCATAAAGCTGAGCCTGCTTGCGCCCGATGTTGGGGTCTTTGGTGCTGCGCTTGGCTTCAATGACCGCCAGCGGCAAGCCGTCCTTGCCCATCAGCAGATAGTCCGCATAGCCCTTCTGCCCCAGCACGCCGTTCATGTTATCCACTTCGTACTCGGTGCGCACATCGGCCTCCGGCCCGGTGAACTTCCAGCCCATGGCCTTGAGGTCGATGTCGATGATCTTCTGCCGCGTCTCGGCCTCGGTGAGGTCGGCGGCGGTGAAACTGCGGCTCTGCTGGTTCTGCTGTTTGCTGGCTGTGTACGCCGCCGAAAGGCTCTCCACCTGCTTGCGCAAGGCTTCCAGTTCGGCATCTTTCTGGGTCAGCAGGCTTTCCTGCTCCCGGATCTTCTTTTCGTCCAGTGTTACCTTTTCACCGGGGATGGCTGTTTCATCAAAGGAGCGCTCCACATAGTCCGTGCCGTAGCAGTAATCCACCCACTGGATGAAGTCGAACAGCCCCCGCAGGCTGAACACTGCATCCGCCGCCGACACACTATGCCCCGTATGTACCGCCAGATTGCCCGCCTTCACGATGCTGGGCAGCACGCTCCACACATCCCGGTCCACCGCGAACCGGAAGCTCGGCTCATGCAGCAGGGATTGCAGGTTGTCCTTGTAGGGCATCGTGATGGTCTTGTCTGCCGCATACACCCACTTCACCGCCAGCTCCAACGCCTTCCGACACCCCACCGCGCACATCGCCGGGGAGGTGGAGAACACTTTCTCGGCCTCGATGGCAGAATTAGCGAAGAGGGAGTATTCGGGTTTTGTTGCCAAAAAGGTAAAGTTGGACATAAAAGCACCCCATCCTATTACCGAAGCTGTTTTGACGATGAACCTTCTTCAGTGGCATATATTTCTGGAATCCCACTACCAGCCAAACTTACCAACTGTTGTAAAATATTCGTTACTTTCTCCGTTTTAATAACACTTATAATAAATTTTTCAAATTCTTCTCTTGAACCAATTTTATAAATATAACTATTATGCGCATTTTGAAGTTGCGTTGATATTTCTTGCTCTAGAACAATGGTCACAGGGTATATAGTTGAGTCATATTTCAAAAACATCAATCTAAATTTGTAATTTTTGTATTTTGGTGTTGACAGATACACTTCGTACTTATTTTCCTTATTGATCAACTCTCCTAGTGAATTCTGTACGTCAAAAATTTCTTCATGTCCACGGGTATCAAGTGCTGATGTAAGCATTGCCATGCTACTAGCCATGCTCGATGGTTTTGTTACTATGCGTGAATAAATTTCCCCTGCGTAAGGTTTAACATTACAGTCAACCAGTCCTCTAGTTTCAGACTTCAACTCTTTGGCAATTTCTTCAACCACTATATCTGCTGGGGTCAAGTCAACTTTGTCGAAATTAAGTTTATCATTCAAACCCAAATCGTACTTCATTATAAATCCTCCCTTATTTCAAAAACTATTGGTAAATGATCACTTATCGCGGTGTTCGGATGATTATTTCCATTTAAAAAGCTAAGGTTTGATGTTCCTGTTAAAATTTTTAAACTGTCTGAAACAAATGATCCTGCGAGCTGAGGTCTAATTAAAACCTGATCAAACAAATTCCAAAAAGGATTAACGTTCTCTCCATTATTACAGTAGTATGTTCCAGGTGGTGTATGAAAATCCCCCAAAAAATTCCACATTGGATTATAAAACATTTTGTATTTAGCCCCAGAAATAGTTCTCTCAATTTTACAGGCATCATCCATTGCTGGAATTCCATGAAATCCTGATGCACCCAAACACCCTCTTTCGTATGGATTTTGGTTTAAATCTCCCACAATTATCGTTTTTTGAATATTGCATTCCTTTTCCACCTGCTCAATGTCTCTAATAAATCTACTTATTGTCAGTTCCTGCGTATCATCGTCTTTGCGGCATTTACTTGGCAGATGAGCAGCGCATAAAAGGTACTCTTCACCTATCTGTTGAATTGTATAATACTTGTCTTGCAAATTCGGAGCAACCGATTTTTCCGTTCCTAGTGCAATAATTCTTTCGCATCCTGCTGTTATATATTGCTGTACAATCACTCCATTTAGCCATAACCTTTTTATCAAATCATTTAAATCTGATTTATATTCTGCCAATGTAATTACGTTTATTTTCTGTTCTACAACTATGTTACAAAGAACGCTATTTATGTTAGTGTTTTCGTATGTATTCCAAAATAAGAATCTCACGTTCTCGCATCCTCATTATCAAAACAGCTCGTTGAAACTCACCGCATAGCCGCTTTCATCGTTTTTATCATTATACCGCACAATCTTTCAACAGTACAACATTTTACCCCAAATATTCTTGCATGAGCACATTTTTCATCAATTCCAGCTTTTCTAGGCTCTGCGGTTCCACTCCTTCCGTCACGGCTACGCCGTGCCACCTCCCTCAAGGAGGGAGGCTTTTGCCTTGCGGCCACGTTAAGGCTTCCTCCTTGAGGGAGCTGGCGCCGTCAGGCGGCTGAGGGAGTGTTACCCAAAATATTCCTGCATCAGTGCCTTTTTCATCAATTCCAGCTTTTCAAGGCTCTGCTGTACGGTTTGCTTTTGCCTGTCTGCACATTTCACAAATGATATAAAAGCTTTTTGCATTTCCATGGGTGGAACAATTTGACGATGCATCTTCATAATATTTGTATTTAAGTTTGGTTGCGTTCCTGCCGGCGCCGTTTTCCTAAAATATTCAGTCATTTGATTCAAAGAATATAACAAGAATATTTTATCGAGCTTTTCGTCAATATCTTCCATCGCAAGCCATCCATCGTGAATACAGCCATCAAATGTAATAATTCTTGCAAATCCTAGCGAAACCCCACAATTTGCAAAAATCAAGCTTCCCGCTTTTATCATACGGCTTTTTTTTACGCCCTCTTGAATAATATATTCCTTCGTAGAATTCAAGTAAATGTTTTCTCCAGTTGTCGCATCACCGATTTTAATCCAAGGAATAGTACCTCCCAGATACCTTTCAATTGGACGTGGTGAACCGCCTCTAACAATCGTACACAATTCTCCAAGAGGATAAGTCATCCATTTCTTATTGTTAACATTTATATCTCCAAACATCTCCACAAATCGTGCCTTTACCAGTTCGTCCAGTTTAGCAAGTTGCTGTTTGCGAAGAACAATCAATGTCTCAATTTTATTTAGCGTGGCCGCCACTTTTCTTTGAGTTGCATAATCTATCTCGGGGACATCAATATTTGCAACAACATCTATCTTGATTCCTTTAATTGTCGCTCCCCGTGCTTGTGAATTAAAGTAATCCTTTTTTGATAGTAACAATTTACATAGATAAGGTTTATACCACTTGTCTTTATCAATGCCAATTAACGATATTACATCTTGACTTGTTGACATTTCAACAGTGTTGATTGCAACTTTTCCGATACCAACTCTTGTTCCAACCATAATTGAATTGGCCGGAACAATTTTTGCCGCACTTTCTCGAATAGCTTTTGGTGTAATCCATGCGACAGCATCAGCTTCATTTATTTTACCACCGTTTAATGCTGTTGTTGAAATCCAAGGAATTTCCCCACCAAAGTATTCTGGCTTATTTTTGCTTGGTGTTCCACCCGACTGAAACGCACAAACTTCTCCCAACTTCGCCATCACACCATCTCCTCCAACTCTGCCAGACCCTTGGTGATCTCCATTTCCAGCTTATGCAGGTCGGCAAGGATCTCCGTGGTCGAGGGGTACTCCACCGGCACATACTCGGTCTCTTTGTACTTGTTGATGGATAGATCGTACCCATTGGCGGCAATTTCCGCTTTGGGCACAAAGAAGCTCTGCTCGGTGCGCTTGCGGTCAGTTTCGGCATCGAGGTTATGGAACCGGGCGATGATGTCCGGGATGTCGTTTTCCTTCACCTCGGTGCGCTTGTCGTCCAGCGAGAAGCCGTCGGCTTTCATATCGTAGAACCACACCTTATCGGTGCCGCCCGCACCGGTCTTGGTGAACACCAGCACCGCCGTAGACACGCCTGCGTAGGGCTTGAACACGCCGGAGGGCATGGAGATGACCGCCCGCAGCTGGTGGTTTTCAATCAGTTCTTTTCGGATGCTCTGGTGCGCCTTACTGGAACCGAACAGTACGCCGTCCGGCACGATGCAGGCGCAGCGTCCGCCGGTTTTGAGCATTCGCAGAAAGAGCGCAAGGAACAAAAGCTCCGTCTTTTTGGTGTTGGTGACGGCTTTCAGGTCGTCGTTGATGCTCTCGGCATCCACAGTGCCCTTGAACGGCGGGTTCGCAAGGCAGACGGTGTACTTGCTGCAAATGGAGTTTTGCTTCGACACGCTGTCCTTGTAGTCGATTTCCGGATTCGTGATGGAGTGGAGCATCAGGTTCATGGCCGAAATGCGCAGCATGGTGCGGTCTGTGTCAAAGCCGGTGAACATCGGGCCGGCAAAATGCTGCCACTGCTCCGGGGTCATGCTGTCCTCGTAGTGGGCGCGGAGGTACTGCGCACTGGACACCAGAAAGCCCGCCGTGCCGCAGGCGGGGTCGCAGATAAAGTCGTCCGGTGTGGGCTGCACCAGCTCCACCATCATGTCGCGGATGTGTTTGGGCGTGCGGAACTGGCCGTTCTGCCCTGCTGTTGCCAGCTTGCCCAGCATATACTCGTATAGGTCGCCCTGCATATCAAGGTCGGCAATGTCGTGGGTGTAAAGATCCTCCAGCCCGGTGATGATCTTTTGCAGCACCTGCGGCGTGGGGATCAGGAACATGGCATCGTCCATGTACCGCGCAAAGGCGGTGTTGCCCTCATCCGGGCGGGTGGGGTCGTCCTCGATCTCCACCAGTTCGCCGTTTGCGTCAAAGTCTGGCAGGCGGCCATACTTCATCTTTTTGATGGCCGGGAACACCCGCTGCTGCATGGTCAGGAAAATCTCGCGGGAGTCCTTGTCCTTGAAGCGGCTCCACCGCATAGATTGTCCTGCTTCGCTGGCCGGGAAGATGTGCTCCATCTTTTCGCCCGCCATGTTCTCAAAATCTTCGGTGGCAAGCTCTTTCTCGTCCAGTGACCGGATGAACATGAGATAGGTCAGCTGTTCAATGACGGTCAGCGGATTGGTGATGCCGCCTGCCCAGATGTCCGTCCAGATTTTGTCTACCTTATTTTTAATGGCTCCTGTTACCATGCGTTCCTCCTGAATGTTTGCCAATCGCAAACGCTTTGCATCTTGAATTTTTGGTGATAATATCACAATTTTATTATAGCAGTGTACGATTGCATTTTCAATGTAGAGTGTTTAGCGGAAGTGCTTTCTTGATCGCAAGGCAAAAAGTTAGCGGAACGTTAAAACAGCAATTTGCGATATGCAATTCAACGCTGTTGCTGTTGCATGAAGAAGTTGAATTGCTATAAAACGGCAAAGCGAATTTTATCTGCCTTGCCGTTTTTTCTTCACATCTGGACTCCAACATGCCTTTGTGCTATTCAGCGATTCCATCGCGCAGCCTGCGCCGGGACGGTGCAGATCCGAAAGGGTTTGGAATTTCCCAACAAGCCTTTTGCAACGCAAAATAGCAGATGTATATACGTCTGCACTGCTTGCTGCAATGGTGTTGGTTCTGAGAAGCTCACAGCCAGTGAGCGATACAGATGCCCAAGCCTATACTTCTTCAAACAACTTTCCAGTGCTTCCGACATTGGCAGCAGTTGAACGTGTTTATTCTTTAGATGCCGAAATGTAATCGTTCGGTCATCAAAAGATATATCCTGCTTCATTCACGGCTAACTGTTCATCTGACAGGAACTTCAAAAAACGTGTAATATCATACTGATAGCCGTTCAACGTGGCTTCTGCTGTGCCAGAATACTTCTTATCGTCCAAAAAATCTTGCTTTAGATTATCAAACCGGGCTGCATTCTTCTGAATCTTCTTCATTTTTTCTGTACCTCTGACCTCTAAATTTTTTGAAAAAATCATAGGTACAAGCTCAAAAAACCGTATAAAACAAAAAAGACGACAAACCGTTTATCTCAACGATTTATCGTCCTTTTGGTGCGCTCGAGGGAACTCGAATCCCTGGCCCTCTGATTAAAAGAATCCAAGGTGCATCATTCGTCAAATTTCAAAAGCTCGAAGAAGCATTATTTTTATCGCATCATCGCAAAACACGCCTTTGCACACACCGCATTGTTTGCATACAGTGTAATACTTTGCAACCGTTATCCAGCTATTCAGGTGTGCAAAAAGTGTGCAAAAATGTGCAGACGGGCAAAACAAAGCCCAATGGACAAATCAACCACCGGTTTTATGGCAGGGTTTAGGACATCCGAACAGACACCGTTTGATATAGAAATGAGGTTCACCATGAACAAACTGCTTTCCTGCCGCTTCAATATGGACACCAACCGGGTGGAAGCCCGGTTCGAGGATAGCACCACTCTTGCCATCGACTGCATCGCCGTCGAGGATGAGTACGGCAACACCCCGGCACAGCGGGCAGAGCTGGACTGGCTGCTGTATAATAAGCCCTTGGAGTATGCACAGATGGTGCTGAAAGGGGAGATTGAGTACTATCTCTCGCTTGGTTGCGATCATGGTAGGCTGGAAGATTAAGCTCATCCCATAAAGAACCCGATGCTCACCGACCTATGGTTTTCGCCATAAGCTGGTAGCATCGCTTGTTATCCATAAGCAACTCGCTCTTTTCGGCTAACGCTTTTTTGTAAATGTTTCCCTTGCAGAATCTCTCCAGATTCTCTATAATAAGAAAGAGCTTTATAAATCTTCTTTCAAATGTTGAATCTGCTCTTGGAGGTGAGTGAGCCCATGACCGGCAGCGGCGCAAATAACCGTGATGTTAAAAAAATCAACCGCATCCGAACGATTCGCAGCATTTTTTCCTGCGACCGAATCTCGCAGCCGGAGCTTGCGGCAAAAGTCAACAACAGCTGGCCGACCGTATTGCAGAATGTCAAAGAACTGATGGCGATGGGACTGGTGCAGGAGGTCGGCACCTTTGAATCTACCGGTGGGCGCAAGGCGAGAGCATTTGCTCCCGTGCGGAATGCCAGACTTGCGGTCGGACTGGAGATCACCCAGAATCATGTCGGAGCAGTTCTGGTCGATCTGTCCGGTAACCTTCTCCACTATGAGCGCAAAAAGCGTCTTTATGAGCGGTCGGACACCTATGCGGAAATGCTTGCCGGAATCGTGCAGGGGCTGATTGAAAAAGAGGGCTGCCCGGTCGAAAAAATCTTGGGCGTCGGCATTTCGCTGCCCGGTATTCTGGACAAAGAGGGGCAGACATTGGTTTACTCTCATGCCTTGGGTCTGCGGAATGTTCCTACCGAAGAATTCAGCCGTTACATCCCGTTCTCCTGCCGGTTCATCAACGACGCGAACGCTGCCGGACTTGCTGAAGTGCGCGACCTCGAATCTCCCCGCAGCCTTGTCTACCTTTCTCTGAGCAACAGTGTCGGCGGTGCGATTCTGACCGGTGGAGCGCTCTATGGCGGCGACCATCTTCGTGCCGGAGAGTTCGGGCACAACACGCTCGTTCCCGATGGCCGCCCCTGCTACTGCGGAAAAAAGGGCTGTCTGGATGCCTATTGCTCTGCAAAAGTCCTCTCCCAGCTGACCGACGGAAATCTTGCACTATTCTTTGACGGGTTGCGCTCCGGCAATGCAGCTTTGCAAACGGCATGGAATGAATACCTTTCTTACCTTGCTGTAGCAGTCAATAATCTGCGCATGACCTTCGACTGTGATGTAATTGTTGGCGGCTACGTTGGCGGCTTTCTGGCAGAGTTTGGCGAACCGCTCCGGGAAATGCTGGTCGAGCGTAATACGTTTGAGCCGGACAGTTCCTACCTGAAGTTCAGCCGCTATAGGCTGGAAGCCTCTGCGCTGGGAGCCGCTCTGCTCCATATCGAAGCCTTTATTCAGAACCTATAAACATTCCCATCGAGGACGGCACCTGCCGTCCTCGATTTTTTGCACAATTCCGCCGCTTTTTCCTTGTGCAGTTTTCCGAATCCGCGAAAAAGGGCTTGACTTTGGTTGTGCGGTGTGTTAATTTGTAGTCACATTCATAAACACTTTATAAAAGTTAATAAACAAATAAAAACGGAGGTCATCTTATGAAAGGCACAATGAAAGTTGCAGTCATGAACGGCATCGGCAAGATGGGCTACACCACCCGCCCGATCCCCACACCCAAAGAGGACGAGGTTCTTGTCAAGCTGGAATACGTTGGCATCTGCGGCAGCGATATGCACTACTATGAAACGGGTGCGATCGGCAATTATGTGGTCAAGCCACCGTTCGTGCTGGGCCACGAGCCGGGCGGCACAGTCGTGGAAGTTGGCAGTGCTGTCAAGCATCTGAAAGTCGGCGACCGCGTTGCGCTGGAGCCGGGCAAGACCTGCGGTCACTGCAAGTTCTGCCGTGAGGGCAAATACAACCTCTGCCCGGATGTCGTGTTCTTCGCTACCCCGCCGGTAGACGGTGTTTTTCAGGAGTATGTGGCACATGAAGCAAACCTCTGCTTCAAGCTGCCGGACAACGTAAGCACCATGGAAGGTGCGCTGATCGAGCCTCTGGCCGTTGGTTTCCACGCCGCCAATCAGGGCGGTGCTCATGCCGGTCAGACTGCGGTGGTCATGGGTGCAGGCTGCATTGGTCTGGTCTCCATGATGGCGCTGAAAGCCGAGGGTGTTTCCCGTGTTTACGTTGTAGATATCATGCAGAAGCGTCTGGATAAGGCTCTTGAACTGGGTGCAGACGGTGTGATCAACAGCCGCGAAAAGGATGCCGTCCAAACGATTCTCGACCTGACCGATGGTCTGGGCTGCGACCTCGTTATCGAGACTGCTGGTACAGAAATCACTACCCGCCAGGCCATTGAGATGGCGCAGAAGGGTGCAAACATCGTTCTGGTTGGTTACTCCAAATCCGGCGAGATGACCCTGCCTATGAGCCTTGCACTGGACAAGGAACTGACCTTCAAGACCGTGTTCCGTTATCGCCACATTTACCCCATGGCGATCGATGCCGTTGCTTCCGGCAAAATCAATCTGAAGGGTATTGTGACCAACATCTTTGACTTTGACGACATCCAGAATGCCATGGACAAGAGCATTTCGGACAAGGCCAACATCGTCAAAGCAGTGGTGAAGATTGCGGAGGAAACGAAGGTATGAGCTTTCCGCAGGTTCTGACCGGTGTGGCGCACATTGGCATCCCAACAAATGATCTCGACAAGACCATTGCATTTTACAAGAAGCTGGGGTTTGTTTCTGCGCTGGAAACGGTGAACAAAGCCGCCGGGGAGCGCGTTGCGTTTCTTCAGCTTGGCGATCTGATGATCGAAACCTATGAAAACCATCGTGCGGCGGAAAAGGCCGGAGCAATCGACCATGTAGCTCTGGCAACGACCGATATCGAAGCCGCCTTTGCTGCGGCAAAAGAGGCAGGGATGCACCTGCTGCATTCCAGCATCCAGTCACTGCCGTTCTGGGAAAACGGTGTTCGCTTTTTCATGGTCGAAGGCCCGAATAAAGAGAGAATAGAGTTCTGCCAGAAATTATAAGCATCGCGTCAAGAGGAGAAAGGAGCGCGCCGTATGAGTTACACAGCAGAGCCGAAACAGCAGGATACGAACATCAAAGTCCCTCTGATCAGTAAAATCGCTTACGGCATGGGCGATGTGGGCTGCAACTTCAGCTGGATGTTCGTTGGCAACTTCTTGATGATTTTTTACACCGATGTCTGCGGCATCAGCATGGCGGCAGTGTCCCTCCTGATGCTGGTCTCCCGCTTCTGGGATGCCATCAATGACCCCGTGATCGGTTCGCTGAGCGACCGCACCCGTTCCCGCTGGGGACGCTACCGTCCATGGCTGCTGTTCGGCGCACCGGCAACTGCTGTGGTGCTCGTGCTGACGTTCTGGGCGCACCCCACATGGTCAGACAGTGCTAAGAGCCTGTATATGTACATTACTTACTGTGTACTGGTTCTGGGCTATACTTGCGTGAACATCCCTTATGGTACGCTCTGCGGCACCCTGACCCAGAACATCGAGGAGCGTGCGAAAATCAACACCTCCCGCTCCGTCTGTGCCATGATCGCCATCAATATCATCAACATCATCACCCTGCCTTTGATCTCTGCTTTTGGCGGTGATAATGCAGCACGGGGATATCTTCTGGTGACCGTCCTTTACGGCGGTATCTTCACCCTCTGTCACTGGTTCTGTTTCGCCAAAACCAAAGAGGTCGTCCAGCCCCCGGAGCGGGAAAAAGTCTCACTGAAAAAGCAGTTGGATGCAGCGCTTCAGAACAAGCCCTACCTGATTGCACTGGCGGGTCAGTTCCTGTTCGGTGTGACGCTGTATGGCCGCAATGCCGACCTGCTCTATTACTTCAAATATGTGGAAGGCAACGAGAATCTGTTTACCATCTACTCGATGATCCTGATCGTTCCCTCCATTCTGGGTGCTGCGGCATTCCCCTTCGTGTTTGAAAAGCTAGGCAACAAAGGGCACACTGCTTCCCTTTTCGCTGCCGGAACCGGCGTTTCCCTGATTGCGCTCTATTTCTTCAGTGCAGTTTCTTCTCCCATTCCGTTCTATACATTCGCTGCACTGTCCCAGTTCTTCTTCTGCGGATTCAATACCGCCATCTACGCCATCGTTCCCGACTGCGTGGAGTATGGCGAGTGGAAAACCGGTGTCCGCAACGATGGTTTCCAGTACGCATTCGTTTCACTGGGGAACAAGCTGGGCATGGCGATTGGCACCTCTGCGCTGGCTGGTGTGCTGAGTGCATTGAGTTTTGCCCCCAATCAGGTGCAGAATGCTGCCGTGCAGAATGCGATGCACTATGCATTCTCGCTGCTTCCCGGTGCGCTGTGGCTGGTAACAGCGATTGTCCTGTTCTTCTACCGAATCAGTAAGCGTTCGTATAACCAGATTATGTCCGAACTGAACGCTAAAAAAGCAGGTTGAGGTGATACCATGTTTGATGTTGTAGCTTTGGGAGAAAGCCTGATCGACTTTACCCCGAACGGAACCAATGCACAGGGCATCGAATTGTTTGCCCGGAATCCCGGCGGTGCACCCGCCAATGTCCTTGCCATGAATGCCCGTCTGGGCGGCAAAACAGCATTCATCGGAAAAGTCGGCAAAGACGGATTCGGCGATTTTCTCCGCCAGACCCTTGTGGAAAGCGGCATTGATGTGTCCGGTCTGGTGATCGACGAAAAGATTCCCACGACCCTTGCCTTCGTTCAGCTTGACAGCAAGGGAGACCGCTCCTTTACCTTTTCCGGTGCCGATGTGATGCTGACTTCGGCAGAAGTCAACAGGAATCTGATCGACGATGCTGCCATCTTCCATTTCGGCTCTGTCTCTCTGACCGCCGACCCGAGCCGCACCGCCACGTTGGAAGCTGCGCGGTATGCACGGCAGCAGGGCAAGCTGGTCAGCTTTGACCCCAATTACCGTCCGCTTCTGTGGGAGCACCCGGCAGATGCCGTTGTCCAGATGCAGGAAGGTGTCAAGCTGGCGGATCTTCTGAAAGTTTCCGAGGAAGAAATGCAGCTTATCACAAACAAAAGCGACCTTGCCCGCGGCTCACAAGCCCTGCTCGAAATGGGGCCATCTCTTGTGCTGGTATCGCTGGGTGCAAAGGGTGCTTATTACCGGAACGCTGTGGGCGCAGGGCATCTTCCCACCTATGATGTGCCTACCGTGGACACGACGGGTGCAGGCGATGCTTTCATGGGCGCAATTCACTACCAGCTGCGGAGAAAAGCTGCGGAGGATTTGCGTACCCTCCCTGCATTTGAGCTTGAAGAAATCGTCCGCTTCGGCAATGCAGCGGGCAGTCTGACCACGACAAAGGGCGGCGCAATCCCTGCAATGCCCTCCATGGTGGAAATTCAGAACTGCATTGCCTCTATCCCACTGATGTAAAAGAAAGGATACCCTATGACAAAATTACAGATCAGAATGCGGCAGGTCGATCAGGTCAAGGACTTTGTAGATTTGCTGTCCAAATATCCCTATGAGATGGACTTAGTCTCCGGGCGATATACCATTGATGCCAAATCCCTGCTTGGCATTTACAGTCTCGACCTGAGCAATCCGCTTACCCTTGTGATTTATTCCGATTCCTGCGAAGAACTGCTGACACAGCTCCATGCGCTGCTCCCAGATTGCATCGTCTGATTTTCTACGCTTTTCTCCTTCTTCCATTTGCACCGTTCAATTCTGGTTCTCCTTCACCAGAATCGGGCGGTGTTTTGATTTGTTTAAGTCTTACTATCACTGCTTTACTGCAATAAAATTTGCAAAACCATCTTGACGCGCTCCGCAATCCATGATACCCTTTATCGCAAATCCCACCAATTTTGTAGAAAAGTACAGAACGGCGAGGATTTATTCCCCATGAAGATTTTTACCGCCCCGCAACACACCCGATCTATTTTGCCGCCGATTCACCCGACAAAATCCATCGCTGCGCTGCATGGGCGGTATTTTTCTTTTTCACAAATAAAATCTTATGTAGTTGTTCAATCTTCC
>OGPO01000448.1_pt1 | contig 35510 bp, 29 predicted proteins | sample 1553041 | NCBI WGS metagenome assembly OGPO01 (sample SAMEA2580281, study PRJEB22360) | human gut metagenome | biome: human gut; feature: human-associated habitat; material: faeces | place: Denmark | collected 2008/2010 | reverse complement strand
CAAATCAACGGACTTAACCAAGGCAACCGCAATACTAACGACGGTATTGCCTTAGCACAGACCATTGAAGGTGCTTTAGACGAAACCACCAACATGCTCCAACGCATCCGTACCTTAGCCGTGCAAGCTGCAAACGGAACAAATACCGCCGAGGATCGTAAGGCTTTGCAGCAAGAGGTAACCAACCTTTCTTACGAAATTACCCGTATTGCTAAGCAAACTACCTTCGCAGGTGCTACCGTTTTAAACGGTCCACAAGCCTTAGGTGCTGGTGGTAATGCTAATAAGAACTCAAAGAGTATGATTCCGTCTGGTGGAAGTTTAATTTTCCAGGTAGGCGCTAATGCTGGTGATACCTTATCCTTATTATGGGATGAGCCTTTTACTATGTCAGGTATTGCTACCCAAGCTAAAGTTAAACCAGAGGCAGCTCTAGCAGATGCTAGTAAGACTGGTCTTTTAATGACAGGCGGTCAAAATAAAAATAGCTTGGCACGTTGGAGTGTTACCTCTGCAAAAGCTGCTACAGCTACATTGGAAAATATCGATAAGTTCATTCAAGTTGTTGATTCTAAGCGCTCCGAGCTAGGCGCGATCCAGAACCGAATGGAAAGCACCATCCGTAATCAGGCCAATATTTCAGAGAATGAGGCTGATGCACGTAGCCGTATTCGTGATACTGATTTTGCATCCGAGACTGCTGCTTTGACCCAGAACAATATTATCCAGCAGGCATCTCAATCAGTGCTTGCTCAAGCTAACCAGCGTCCAACTATTGCTCTTAGCTTGTTAGGTCAATAAAGAAAAAGATTAACAATATCTCTCACTTTATATTTAGGGGCGGGCGTAAGTTCGCCTTTTTACTTTTTAAAGGCTGCTAAGCTGCTAGCGAAGAAGGGAGATGTTGAGAAGAATGAATGTGGCATAAAAAAACCTTTGTCTTGCGTTTTGGGACAAAGGTTTTTTTTATGATGAGCCTATTGAGGCTGGTTGTGGCAGCTTTCAGCTTTTAGCTTTGTTGCCTTTAGCCCTGGGTAGGCTTGCTAGCAGCAGGGGCAGCTGCTGCTGGAGCTGGGGCCTTGGAGCAGTCCATGGAGTTGAGGGCGGCACGGCCTGAGATGAAGTATGGGATATTCTCAATCATGCGGTCAATAAAGGAGAGCATGGAAATGGTGCAGCCTTTTCTGATGGAGCGAATATCTTGCTTGCTGTAGAACACGCTATCATCAATACGCATATCAATGATGGAACCATTAGAAACGCTGGTTACAAAGAAAGAGTTAGTAGTTGGATCAAAGCCAGTGGCGCTTACAGGAATATTGGTAAATACAATAGGTAGTTTTTTAAACTCGCCAATGAGATCATTGAGGCTCTTTTGATTGAGCATATCTTGTAATTGCTGGTAGGAAATATAAAGACCGCCTTCACTTGAAAAGTGAGCTTTCTTATTAAAGAAAATACGATCCTTACCAGTATTGTAGTTAGCAATAGTAAGTACACCTAAGATAGGGGTATTAATTTTGCCTGTCATACCTGGAGAACCAGCAGGGAATACTACGGTAGTAGATTGATAGAGCTTGTTAAGACGATTTTGAGTTTGAATTTCTCCAGTAATACCAGATTGAGTAGGGCCGTCTAAGGTTTCTCCTTCTTCTAGTACTACCTGGTTAATAGCATAATGATCACTCTTGAAAACAGTCTTGATTTCATAGGCTTGAGCAGCTTGTGTGCAAGATAATAAACCTACACATAGGGTGCTGGCAGCTAGCAGTGACTTAATAGCACTGGCAAATTTATTCTTTTTCATAAAAAAAATCCTTGACCAATCACGGCACAAGCCGTCTAAACCATTATAGACATTATCGTTTGCCTGTAATATTAGTGCAAGCGTTGGATTGATAAGATAAGAGCGATGCCTAAAATTCCTTTATTTAAAGACAATATTTTAAGTTTATGAGATAATTAATATTGAGGCTTTATAAGGCTCTGCTGTGTGCTTATGTGAGTACACAGCAGAGCCTATTTTAATTTTACTAAGCTTTCGTCAAAGCCCTTAGTGCCGATTAAAAGCCTATAATAAGAAGTTTTTTTAACCGAGCTAAGAAAGGAGCATGGTGCGCCTTTAAGTAAGGTGGCACCTGAGATTTGTTATGACCAATACTAAGGTTTTATTACCATGTGAAGTCGATATCGATAAGTGTATCGCTTTAAATTCGTCTTTTAATGGTGCTCGTCTTGATTTAGATAAACTTTCCCGTTTACAAGAAAGCTGTGTTGCTATTAATGGTGATGTCTTAGCAACAGTAAATTTTGCTCAAGATGCTAATGGTTTGCGTATTGTTAAAGGTACATGTGAGGCCGACTTAGTATTAATTTGCCAACGTTGTGGTGAGCAATATGTTGAGCATGTGATCTCAAAGTTTAACTTCACTCCTGATTATGAAAAGGCAAAGGCTTGCAATATTGAGCAAAAGTATGACTTTATTGATCTAGAAAATGGTATGGTCAATCTCTATGATTTAATTGAAGATGGACTAATTTTAGAGATCCCAACCGTACCTAAACATGACGAAGATGATGAGGCATGCACACGTCATGGCGATCAATGGGAGTATGGTGAACTTGATAAAGAAGCCACTACCAATCCATTTGCTGCTCTGGCCTCATTAAAAGAGTCCTTAGCAAATAAGCAGTAGTTAATTTAGCTAAAATAAGATAATGATCAAATTATTATTGAAAAATTAGCTTTTTATCACTATAATACTGCGTCCGTGATCATGGCTTGGGAAAGCCTATTGTTCACGAGATTTTAAATTTTTGATCAAAAAAACATGCATAGAAACTCCTTTTAAATTGTTTAAAAGCAGTTTTTATAGCTCTTTATAGTATTTAGGAGACTATAATGGCCGTTCCACAGAACCACCAGTCCCGTTCACGTCGTGACAAGCGTCGTACTCATGATGCTTTATCTGCTCGTCAATTATCTGTTGATGCTCAGACTCAAGAGACCCACATTCGTCACCACGTAACCGAGAGCGGTTATTACCGTGGTAAGAAGGTTATCTTCAAGTAAGCCTATTTTAGGCATGCTTTAGCGCTAAAGCATAGCAGTCACTTTAGAACTGCAACAGCGGGGCATCATGGGCCCCGTTTGTCATTTTAGGGGTTTAATTAAGTTTTAATTAAACTTGATTAAGCTCCTAAACTAGCGCAATATCATTTCTTTATAAGCCTTTCTTATCCTCTCTTATCTTGATCCATCCTTTTGACAAATAAAGTTTTAGTGCTCTGTTTTTCTGAGTATATTTTGCATGCGTACTTAAGAAATTGAGCCTTGGCACACAAAGTAAGAGCAACTTTTGTTAAGCTTATTATTTATAGGACAAAAGAGCGTGGATTATAATCACCTAGGTTTGTATTTGTAATTTACCCATAGTTGCGCTCTGACTATCTTTGTCTAGATATGTCAGTTTAGGGCTGCTAAACCTTGTTTCTATTGGTTTTAAAGCTTAGTGGTGCTGTTGTTTATAAGATAACTTAGCCTAACTAAGTCGGTTTTTTTATTGAGACTAGAGATGTGTCTGGCATGACACAAAAGAGTATTTTTTGCTCCTTAAGATGTCAGATGTATAGCTCTCTTAAATTAGAGCTTTGTGGTTTTTTTTATGGCAATTCAACAAGAGAGTAGTACTGCTGAGCGTACAGTGGTGGCTTTAGATGGCACAGGTGGCGATAACAAGGATACTCGCCCTGTAGTAGATGCAGTGCGCTTTGCTAAAGCTATGTATCCTGGCTTATATTTAATTATTTTTGGCTCGACTCAGCTGAAAAATGATTTACAAAAAGCTCAGGTAGACCCTTCTTTTTATGAATTTCGCTTAGCTCAACAGGTTATTCCTCAAGATGAGGAGCCACGCTCGGTTATTAAAAACTATAGTAATTCAGCTATGGTGAAAGCCATCGAGTGTGTAAAAAACAAAGAAGCCGACTCTATGATATCAAGTGGCGGCTCTGGTCCTTTAGTTGCTCTTGCTCGCCATATTTTAGGACTACAGAAACTAAGCGATACTAGAATTAAGTTTAAAAATCGCCATGGTATGGTATCCCGTTTAGGACAAGTTAGACCTTGTTTTGCTGCTAGAATTCCTATTGGCCCTAATCGTTTTGCCTTAATGATGGATTTAGGCGCTAATGCTAATTGTCAGGCTCAAGATCTGTTTGATTTTGCATGTTTAGGTAGTGCTTTTGCTAAAATATCGCTGGAACTTGATGCTCCTCGTATTGCTCTATTAAATGTTGGCACCGAAATGGGTAAAGGCTCGACTATGGTAAAGCTGGCCAAACAATACCTAGAGCAAGATAGAAATCTACATTTTACGGGATTTATTGAGGCTAATAGAATTTTCTGTGACGATGCTGATGTCATTATTACCGATGGTTTTACAGGAAATGTAGCCTTAAAAGCAGCCGAGGGCGTAGCTGATTTATATGCCAACGCAACGGGCTTAAAGAAATTCTTTGGTAAGATGGCTCGTCCTGAATGGTTATTGCCATGGCAATATAATGGCTCAGTGCTTTTAGGAGTAAATGGCTTAGTGATTAAATCACATGCCAGCGCAGGCAAAGAGGCTTTAGCTGTAGCTGTAGTAGAAGCAGCCCGAGCAGCTCATGCGTCTTTGGCTGATAAAGTTCAAGAAGAGCTACTAATTATTAAATAATTTCATTGGTGTATTGTTAAGTTTTGTTAAGGGCTCTATTGTACTATGTGTAATTTGAGCCCGTAGTTTAATGCTCAGTGCTATGATAATTTTTCGTTATGGCCTACCATAATTGTAAGTTTAATGGCAAAATGTGCGATTTAGACTTTTAAACTTTCTTTTCCCCAGCAGAGAGTGGTGAAGCATTTGTATAGCAGAATTTTAGGTACTGGCGGTTATTTACCTGTCCAAGTTAGAACTAACGCCGATTTAGAGCAGATGGTTGAAACCTCCGATACATGGATTGTTGAGCGTACTGGCATTCATGAAAGACGTGTAGCCTCTGCTCAAGAGACTGCTGCCTTTATGGGTATTGAGGCGGCCAAAAAAGCATTGCAAGCTGCATCCTTAGAGGCTAGTGCCATTGATGCTATTGTGTGTGCTACTACTTCATCTCAAAATGCTTTCCCTTCTACCGCTTGTGAAGTTGCTTTGGGACTAGGCATTCAGGGTGCTATTGCTTTTGACGTAGCAGCTGCTTGTGCTGGTTTTAGCTATGCCTATAGCGTAGCTCACAATATGATTATCACAGGTCAGGCCAAGAATGTTTTAGTAATTGGCTCTGATACTTTATCTCGTGCTTGTGATCCACAAGATCGTTCTACCATCATTTTATTTGGTGATGGTGCAGGTGCCATTGTATTAGGCGCATCTGAGGAGCAAGGCACTTTAGCTGTTAAGTTATCCTCTGATCCTACTTGTGGTGACTTATTACGTCTTCCTTATCCAAAGAGAGGCACTAACGTTAACGATGATGCTTATCTCTTTATGAAGGGTAATGAGGTATTTAAGCATGCTGTTACTATGTTAGCTAACTTGGTAAAAGATACCCTTGATCTGGCTAATATTAGCGAGGATGAGCTTGACTTCTTAGTTCCTCATCAGGCTAATTTAAGAATTATTAGCGCTACTGCACGCAAGCTTAAGCTTGATATGTCTCAAGTAATTGTGACTTTAGATAAGCATGGTAATACCTCTGCTGCCTCAGTGCCTTTAGCTTTAGATGAGGGCGTTCGTCAGGGCCGTATTCAACGTGGTCAGACCATTTTATTAGAGTCTTTTGGTGGCGGTTTTGTTTGGGGCTCTGCTTTAGTCCGTTACTAAAATTCACCTATCAGTATTTTCTTATCTAAAAACGGCTGTACTCTCCTTAAAGTTTATTTTTATAGGAGAGTAAGCAGCCTTAAACTATTCATACTAAATCCATCCTGATATATTCCTTTGTTTTCCTATCTTGTGTGATTAAGCTGTCAATTTTAGGCAAGAATTCATATGTTCTTATTAAGATAGTGATTTAATGAAGGTGGATTAAAATAGATTTTTTAACATCGACAGGAGTCAGGTAAGTATGTGCTTGCCTGAATGAATTTATGAAGTCATTTGCAGTTGTTTTTCCAGGTCAAGGTTCTCAGTCCGTTGGCATGTTTGAGTCTTTTATGGCTAATGATATTGTAGCCAAGACTTTTGAAGAGGCTAACGACGCTTTAGGCTATGACTTAAAGAAGATTGTATTAACAGGCCCAGAGAGTGAGTTAAATAAGACTGAAATTACTCAACCAGCTATTTTAACCGCCTCAGTTGCTGCTTACCGTGCCTTAGGCAAGGCTTTGGGTGACAATTTACCTGTAGCTTGTGCTGGTCACTCTTTAGGTGAGTACTCAGCTTTAGTAGCTGCTAATGCCATTTCTTTTTATGATGCTGTGCGCTTAGTTCGTTTACGTGGCCAGGCTATGCAAGAGGCTGTTCCTGCTGGCGTTGGTGCCATGATGGCTATTTTAGGCCTTGATGACGATGTCATTGTTAATGGCTGTGCTGCTGTAAGTAAAGAGGGTGAGGCTGTTTGGGCTGCAAACTTCAATACTCCAGGTCAGGTAGTTATTTCTGGCGCTAAAGAGGCAGTGGCTCGTGCTGGTGAGTACTTTGCTCAAAACGGTGCCCGTCGTTGTGTTGCCCTTCCTGTAAGTGTTCCATCCCATTGTCCTATGATGCAAGGCGCTGCTGATAAGTTAGCTGCTGCTTTAGCTGATATTAATATTGCTCCAGCTTCCATGCCTGTTTATGCCAACGTATTGGCTGCCCCAGTAACTGAGCCTGCCGCTATTATTGATTGCTTAGTTAAGCAATTAATTGGTTCTGTTCGTTGGGTAGAAACAGTACAAAATATGAAGGCTAATGGCATTGAGGCTGTTATCGAAGTTGGTCCAAATAAGGTTCTTTGTGGTTTAAATCGCAAGATTGATAAGACCTTAATTACTGGCAATATTGCTAGCGACGAGGATATTGCTAAGGTTTTACAGAGCCTTGAGGCTTAATTTAGCACTGTAGTGGTAAGTTAGTTTAGGATTTTTTAATTATGAATTTAGACTTTTCTGGCAAGGTAGTTTTAGTAACTGGTGCTAGCCGTGGTATTGGTCAGGCTATTGCTCAGGCTTTTGCACAATTAAATGCTACTGTAATTGGCACTGCTACCTCACAAGGTGGTGCTGATAATATTACTGCTTACTTAAACGGTAAGGGCTATGGCTTAGTTTTAAACTCTTTGCAGCCAGAGACTTTTGCTGACTTCTTAAAGAGCGTAGAAGAGAAGGCTGGTGGTAGCGTTGATGTGTTAGTAAATAACGCTGGTATCACTCGTGATAATCTTTTTATGCGTATGAAAGATGAAGAGTGGAATCAAGTTATTGCTTGCAACTTAACTGCCGTATCTAAGCTTTGCCAATTAGTAATGCGTGGCATGATGAAGAAGCGCAATGGTCGTATTATTAATATCACCTCAGTAGTTGGTGAGACTGGTAATGCTGGCCAATGTAATTATGCAGCTGCTAAGGCTGGTTTAATTGGCTTCTCTAAGTCTTTAGCTAAAGAGTTAGCTCCACGCAATGTAACAGTAAACTGTGTTGCCCCAGGCTTTATCACTACTGATATGACCGCTGTATTATCCGATGAGATCAAGGAGAACTTATTAAAGGCTGTTCCTCTTGGTTGTATGGGTGCAGCTGAGGATATTGCTAATGCTGTAGTATTCTTAGCATCTGATGGTGGTAAGTACATCACTGGTACCACTTTAGATGTTAATGGCGGTATGTACTGCGTTTAATAGTTTTTTGGTAGTCTAGTTTTTTATCTAGGTAAGTATTGCCTTTGCTTGCTCTATAAGGCCTAATGAACATTACAAAAATGATATTATTAATTTGTGAACCTGAACAAATTAATAGAAATTTAGGCCTATTTTACTCTGCCTAGGCTACCAATAAGGGCAGTAATTGTATATAATCAGCCTCGAACTGTTCTTGTTGTCAATAACAGAACCGTTTGATGCTTTGCGTAATTTAGGCGATGTTGCTCTAGTAGTTGCTTTGAGATGACAATAGCTTAAAATAAGCGCTTAAACAGGGCAGGACGTGCCCTAAGAGCTTGTTTGGTGAATAGCATTAGCGTTCAGCAGCAAGACCCCGCCGACACAAGCCCATATTTTTATTGGGACTAGTAGGATTCCTAGGTTTTGCTAATAGGAATACGTCCAATATTGAGGTGGTGTTAAGTTTTTTACTTGGACCACTACGTTATTTTTTTTGCCAACTAAGGTTGGTTAACTTTAACTAAAGGACAGAAGTGCTAGCGCACTCTGACGGGTTAGAAATGAGCGATATGACCATTGAAGAACGCGTAAAGAAGATTATTGTTGACATGTTAGGTGTAAATCCAGAGGATGTAGTTCCAAGTGCATCTTTTGTCAATGACCTTGGCGCTGACTCTTTAGATACTGTAGAGCTCGTAATGGCTTTAGAAGAAGAGTTCGAGACTGAGATCCCTGATGAGGAAGCCGAGCAAATCAATACTGTTCAGGCTGCTATTGACTACATCAAGTCACACCAAGAGTAATACAAGTAGCGGTGTAAGCCGTTTTATACTTGTGTGAACCCAGCGGCGGAGCTTTTATAAGCCGAGCCGTTGGTAATTTGCAAAAGTATTAATCTTGACCTCCCATGGGACAATTTTAGTTCCTTATAAAATAGCAAGCCTTGGCTTGCTTATTTTGTTTATAGCTAAGCAAAAATTTTTTGATTGACTATAAATTGTCGTTTGTAGATCACTAATAAGTGTGATAATGTTGGTTGGTTGATTTATTGCTAAAGATTAACGCCCAAAACCGCTATGTTAAGGACAATTAGATAGTGGTGATGGTTAATCTTTATTAAACATGAGATCTAATACAAATCATATTAGATCTAGTGATTGAGACTGATAATACCATGCTAAAAGGCGTGTCCTTTTAAGAAGCATCCATCAGTCTAAGAGTGTTAAGCACAATTTTTATTTTTTTGGAGGCATTAACGGTGCAAAAGCGCAGGGTAGTAGTGACCGGTCTTGGCATGTTAAGTCCAGTGGGCAATACCGCAGAAGATTCATGGAAGGCCTTACTCGCTGGTAAGAGCGGCATTTCCACCATTGAGCATTTCGACACCAGCGCCTTTAGCGTAAAAATCGCTGGCCTAGTTAAGGATTTTAAGCCTGAAGACTGGGGTATTACTCGCAAAGACGAGCGCAAGATGGATCCGTTCATTCAGTACGGCATTGCTGCTGGATTAATGGCTTTTGAAGATTCAAAGCTACAAATCACTGAAGAGAACGCCGAGCGTTGTGGTGTTATGATTGGTTCTGGTATCGGTGGCTTAGGTCTTATCGAGCAGAACATCAATGGTTTAGCCCAAAAGGGCACTAAGGGCATTAGCCCATTCTTCGTACCTTCAACCATTATCAACATGGTTTCAGGTCATTTATCTATTCTTAAAGGCTTAAAGGGCCCTAACTTAGCCTCTGTAACAGCTTGTGCCTCAGGTACTCATGCTATTGGTTTATCTGCTCGTTTAATTGCAGCAGGTGATGCTGATGTAATGTTAGCTGGTGGTGCAGAAAAGGCCTCTACCCCAATGGGTATCGGTGGCTTTAGTGCGCTAAAGGCTCTTTCTACTCGCAATGATGAGCCAGAGAAGGCCTCCCGTCCATGGGATGAGGGCCGTGATGGCTTCGTATTAGGCGATGGTGCTGGTGTCTTAGTATTAGAAGAGTATGAGCATGCTAAGGCTCGTGGCGCTAAGATCTACGCTGAGTTAGTAGGCTTTGGTATGTCTGGCGATGCTTACCACATGACTGCTACCCCAGAGGATGGCGATGGTGCCCGTCGTGCTATGCAAAATGCAATTAAAGATGCTGGTATTGAGCCTTGTCAGATTGGTTACATCAATGCTCACGGTACCTCAACTCACGTAGGTGATATTTCTGAGTTACGTGCTGCTAAGGCTATTTTTGGTGATGCTCCTAAGAACACTGTAATGAGCTCTACCAAGTCTATGACTGGCCACTTATTAGGTGCAGCAGGCGCTATTGAGGCTATTATCACTGTATTAGCTGTACGTGATCAAATTTGTCCTCCAACCATCAACTTAGAGAATCCTGCTGAGGAAGTTGGTGACTTTAACTTAGTTCCAAACGTTGCCCTCAAGCATGACATTGAGTATGCCATTTCCAACAGCTTCGGCTTTGGTGGCACCAATGGCTCTTTAATTTTCAAGCGTATGGACTAATTACTTATTAGTTAGTACCAAACTAAAAAAGGCTCTATGTTGTTAACAACATAGAGCCTTTTGCTTACCTAACTTATAGAAAATTAAAGACTATCGTCCTCTTGGCTAGCTCTCTTGCTCATAGCTTGCAAGGAGTCAAAAGTAAACCAATCCTTGTATTTTTGAACAATGGTTTGATGAACATTGATAATTTGGTGAAGGTGAGTAGTAATTGCCTTTTGGCAGTTTTCGATATCACGCTCTTTTAAGTAGTTATAAATTTCTTCGTGATCATCAGTAATGCCATCAACTGGTGAAACTCCCTCTAAAGATAAAAAGCGAATACGATCCATTTGGCCTTTAATGCTTTGAATAGTTTTCCATGGCATATCTGACATAGAAAAAGAGCATAGACATTGGTGGAAACGATCATCTAAATTTAGATAGTTAGCACGCAAGTTATCATCATGAGCAATATTACGTTGCTGATCTAAGATCTTTTTTAATTGTCCTAAGCGGTTATTAATAACCTTTTCTTCTAAGTTTACGATATTACCAACACATTCCTTTTCAATAGCGCCACGAATAAAAGAGGTATATTCAAGCTCTTTAATACAAATGCGCTCTACTACTGAGCCACGTTGCGGCAAAATTGAGAGTAGTCCTTCATAGCTAAGGCGCATCAAGGCTTCACGTACTGGTTGACGTGACACATTAAACTGCTCGGAAAGAGCATTTTCTGAAAGAGTAGTGCCTGGCACAATAGTAGTTTCAGTAATGTGTTTTCTTAAAAAATCATAAATTTGTGGACTAATAGATTTTTGAGAAGAAATGCGAATTTTCGGTAACACAACCGTACATGCAACGGACATAAAGATCCCTTTCCTTGTCTAGATAATAGAGCTTTGCATGATCCTGACACAAAGAAAATTTAATAAAAAGTAACTTTCTTCTCTATGTCTGGATGGCCGCTAGGTAAGCTTAATATAGTATAAAAAAAACGTAGCTATTATATTATAGATCTTGTTTTTATGGGCTATTTAACCACAAGCGCGCCAAAGCAAAGCTAAAATTAGCTCTTGCCATCACCAGATCAAATCACGACCAATTAGCTCCTGCCCAAGCTTGCCAATAGCTAAAAGCGTGGGCTAAGACTTGCGCAAAGCGTAGGGAGCTAGGTGCTAAGCGCAGGTAACCTAAGCGTAGGGCGCAATGCGCAGAGCGCAGGCCGCACTGGAGCTTAGGGGCTTGAGAGCTAAAAAAAATAGCCAGCGCAATAATGGAGGATATACACGCTGGCTATAAGTTTAAGTGCTAAAAATATATATGCTTTTTAATAACCGAACCATGAAGCTGGAGCGGTAATAATAGCTGGGAATAATAAGCAGACAATTAAGAATAAGAACTCGGCGATTAAGAATGGACCAATACCTCTTACAATCTGACCCATCTTTAAGTTACTTACTGAGCAGCCAATGTAAAGCACAGTACCAACAGGAGGTGTTAGTAAGCCTAAACATAAGTTCATAATCATGATGACAGCAAAGTAGTAAACGTCGATACCAGCAGCCTCAACGAGAGGGAATAATACTGGGGTGAAGATTAAGGTAATTGGGGTAATATCCATTACCATGCCTAAGGCTAATAACAGGATATTAAGAACAATTAACAATAAGATCTTGTGCTCAACTAAGCCTGACATGAGCTCAACTAATTGAGCAGGTACGTCAGCCATAGTAATCATCCAGCCAACAGCGCTAGCGCCGCCTACGATGAACATAACCACGCCAGTAGAGCGCATGGCATCGTAGCAAAGCTGAGGGATCATAGAGAGCTTTAATTGACGGTTAATTAAAGTAGAAACTAAGAAAGCATAAACGCAAGCTACAGCACCACCCTCGGTTGGAGTAAAGGCACCCATACGAATACCTACAATAATAATGATAGGTAACATGATGGCTGGGAGGGCCTTAATGGTGATAGGTAAAATTTCCTTAGCTGGTACCTTAACAACATCAGTAATACCGTCACGGCGTACCATAATGAACCAAGCAATCATAATGGACATACCTAATAAGATGCCTGGAACAATACCCATCACAAAGAGCTTACCAATAGAGAGGCCAGCGGTAACACCTAAAATAATCATAGGTAGTGATGGTGGAATAATAGGAGCGGTCAATGCTGAGGAGCATACTAAACCAGTAGCACGTGACTTATCATAGCCTGCTGCCACCATCATAGGGATTAACATACCGCCTAAAGCAGATACGTCAGCAATAGCAACACCAGAAAGACCAGCAAAGAGCATACAAGCTAAGATGGTAACGTAGCCTAAACCACCTCTAAATCTACCTACAATAGCTTGAGCAAATTCAATTAATTGCTTAGAAATACCACCATGCTTCATAATTTCACCAGCTAAGATGAAGAAAGGCACAGTGATTAAAATGTAGTTATCAGTTCCGCTCACTACTTGGAAAGAGAGCTGATATGGAAGATCGCCCATATCTAAGAACCATAATAAGATTAAGCAACAAATAAAGAGCACAATGGCAATAGGCATACCTGTAAACAAGAGAGTAAACAGTGAGCCTAAGAAAATAAATAATTCCATGGAACCTTACCTCTTATTTATCAGAGTCTGATGGCTTGTTTTGGGCAGCAGCTTCTGCCTTGCTAATGTTTTCTTGATCAGCACTATCAGCAGTTAGGGCGTTGGCTTCTTTAGCTAAGCGCTCTAAAGTGGCATCGTCATGCTTTAATAAAGCTAAGTCCTGCTTAATATGAGCAACGCTAATTACAGAGCAAGCGAAGGTACCAATCAGGACAGCTAAAATCATTACTGAATAAGGGATACCAGTTACCTGACCTACGGTAGTAGTATCGATGTAGTATAAATAAGAGCCATAGCTTAAGGTTAATAACACAATAAGGGAGACAACTTCGAATACTACAGAGAAGTAAATAGCTTGTCTTGGGGTTAAGCGATCGGTCACGGTGGTAACACGAATATGGCCACGAGTAAACCAAACAGACACAATACCTAAATAGATGGCCCATAAGAACAAGTATCTAACAAGCTCTTCTGTGATAATGATGCCTGAATTAAAGAAATAGCGTAGGGCGGTATTGGCAAATACAAAGCCCACCATGGTTAGAAGCAAGGCACAGCACAATCCTTTGTTGATGGTACTGGCAATTTTGATCAGATTTTCCATAAACAAATACCTATACAATTGTGGCAAAAAGTTGGGAAAATTAGTTCAGCTAACTTAATAAGATACGGTTGCTTGTGTAAATGCGGGCTTTAAGTACTTTTTGTGATAATTATGTGCTCGAGCACTTTATAAATTTTGGGCGTAGTAATCCCAAGGTAAGAAAAACTTACTTAGAATAAAAGCTTATAAAATGGAGATTTAATTATCAGAAAAAATGCTTTTAGCCGAGGTGCTAACCAAAAGAGCTAAGCTAATTGTCTTTTTAAATGTGTACGAGCACTTTATAAAATTAAAAAAAAGAGCTCTGTTGATTAATACTTTTGAGTGTCTGAGGTGAGCTTTGGTCTGAATCAAGCTCTTGATTAAAAGAAAATTAGCGCTTAAGTTGCTTGAAACTTGTTACTTAAGCTAGGCGCTTGGGGCCTAGCTTAAGGGCTAGGACTAGTGCCTAGCCTTTAAATAAATTGAAGCTAAAAGTTATTATTTCTTAGCTGGATCTACGCTAGCGCAGTAGTCACGGATAGCCTTAGAGCCTGGAACCTCAGCGTCAAACCAATCCCATGCAGGTTGAGCGGCCTTAACCATTTGATCCTTAAACTCTGCACTTGGAATAGTGATAGTTACGCCATTTTGCTTGAAGAAAGCAACAGTATCAGCCTCATCCTTCTCTGAGATTTCCCAGTTGTACTTAACAGCGTTGTCCATTGCAGTATCGAACCAAGCCTTAGCTTGATCGTCTAACTTGCCGTACCACTTGTCGTTAACTAACACGAAGGTTGGGGAGAAAATGTGGCGGCTTTCAAGCATGTACTTGTTAACTTCCCACCAGCCCATGGACTTAACCATTGAGTATGGGTTATCTTGGCCATCTACAACCTTTGTCTCTAAAGCAGTGTAGAGCTCAGTAGCTGGGAGAGGAGTTGGGTTAGTGCCTAAAGCCTTGAATAATTGTACGAATACTTCATTTAATGGAGTACGGATCTTCATCTTACCGAGTTCTTCCATGTTGGTTACAGGGAAAGAAGAAGAAATCTGACGGAAGCCATTTACAATTACGCCAGCAATACGAGCGCCTGAGTTAGCGGTGTAGTCACCCTCAAATTGCTTCATGCCACCAGATAAGAATACTTCACGTGCGTGATCCCAACCATTAATAACAAATGGCTGCTCCCAAGCACCAATCATTGGCTCATCATTCTTAATTAAGCCACCAACTTGTGCAATCTGGATAGTGCCTCTCTTGCACAATTCCATGATCTTCTCTTCACCGCCAGCTTCGTTATTTGGCTTTAAGGTAACCTTAAATTGGCCGTCGGATACTTGCTCGAGCTCATTTTTGAAGTGCTCCATCATTCTGGAGTTTGGATGATCAGGACCAAAGTAACCAGCAAAAATAACACGATAGCTCTTAGCTTGAGCAGCACTTAAAGGGGTAGCAGCTAAAACAGCGGCAGCACCTACAGCTAAAAGAGACTTTAATAACTTCATGCGACAATCCTCAAATCACAATAATAAGCACCGCTATCCAACGATCAAATAGTGGGATCCCAATCTTTTTGGGATGTGTAAAGAATATCCAAATTACAGACGTATGTTTGAGGGCTGCATCACACTTTACACTTTTTGCTAAAAATAACTTGCAAAAAATAGGGGAGAGATATTGCCATTTTTTGGCATAAGAATGCATCATGGCGGCATCTTGTATACAAGGATTCAAGAATATTCGATTTGTTAGGTAGATCACAGTTTTGTGCGTGTTGCTTAACTAATAACTTTTATCCCTATATAGCGATAAAGCCCTTATTTAAAGCCATTTATAAACAGTTTACTTTTATGCGCTATTATTTAGATAACTTGCTCAAAATGAATATTTCTTTTAAATTATGTGACAGACAATCAATTATTACTTAGTCATTGTATTGTAGGATCCAAGTTAACAAGTTTAATGCAGTTAATATGTTGAGTACGCTTAACTTTCTTTGGCGTTATCAGTACATAAAGTGAGGTTTTTCATGAAAGCATGTGTTCTCCATGGTAAGGGTGATATTCGTTTTGAAGATATTCCAGAGCCAGTTATCAAGGAAGCTGATGAGGTTAAAGTTAAAATTTTAGCTGGCGGTATTTGCGGTTCTGATCAGCACTACTATACCGAAGGCGGCATTGGTACAGCTATTGTTGTCCGTGAGCCTATTGTTATGGGTCATGAAGGCTGCGGTATCGTTGAGGAAGTTGGTGCTAATGTCGAAGGCTTAAAGGCTGGCGACATGGTAATTTTACGTCCTGCTCGTCCATGTTTTGATTGTGAGTACTGTAAAGTAGGCAAGTATTCTTATTGCTTAAATATGCGTCACTTAGGCTCTGCTGCTACCTTCCCTCATGTACAAGGCTTATTCTCTGAAAAGGTAGTAGTACACAAGGCCCAATGCCGTGTAGTTAAGAACATGAAGCCTGAGGTGGCTGCTTTTGCTGAGCCTTTAGGTATTGCTTACAACGGTGTACATTGTTTAGGTGATGTGATTGGTAAAAATGTTTTAGTAATGGGTGCAGGCCCAATCGGCTGCTTATGTGCTGCCGCTGCTAAGACCTTAGGTGCTGATCGTGTAACTGTAGTAGACATTAGAGATCAAGTATTAGACATTGCTCTTAAGATGGGTGCTGATGAGGTATGCAATTCTAAGAGCAATCCAGAGCAAATTGAGAAGTGGTGTGAGAACAAGGGCCACTTTGATTGCTGTATTGAAGCCACTGGTAATGGTTTTGCTGCTACTCAAGCTATGAAGATGACTCGCCCTGAGGGTGTAGTATCTCAAGTAGGTATGTATGGTTCTGGCCACCAGCCAACTGACTTTGGCGCATTTGCAGTTAAGGGCTTAAAGTGGGTATCAGTATTCCGTTTCTATGAGGAATTTGGTCCATGCGTAAGTGCCTTAGAGCGTGGCTTAATTGATCCTATTCCTTTATTAAGTGCTTCTTATGAGGCCAAGGACATCCAAAAGGCTATGGATGCTGCCTTATCCCCAGAGACCATGAAGGTTCAAATCCACTTCTAAGAAGCAAAGCAGAGCCCTGCTGGGCAAAAGCTAAGCTAAGCTGGGCACAGCGCAGCACAGTCTTGCTAAGCTATAGCTAGGCTTATGCTAAATAAAATAATTTCATGCGATAAGAGAAATCATATTTTAGGCACCTTAGTAATTTTTATTGCGGGTGCCTAATTTATTAGTAGTTATCTATAGTTTTTGCGGGCTTAACATCGTGGGTAAAAAAGCAGAGCAATTCATAAAAAAGCTCAAAGCTCAATGGTGTCACAATGGTTCAAGCTCGTAGATGGAGTAACTTGGATCCAAGGATCCAGTATTAATTTCACCGCTATTTAAGCTTATTTAACGAGAAAGAATTAACTTTGGTAGTTTAAAAAGCTCACATTCTTAAGCTTTGATAGTTTTGTTTTATTTAAAAAAAGCGTATGCTAACTATAAAACTAAGTTACAACTGGGCTACTAGTGTCCTTGAGCCTATATGCGCTATGGTTAGTATGAAAAAAATTTGATGAGAGTTGCCGCCTACAGCTCTATATTTCACTTACTTAAATTTACGGAGGATGCGCCTCAATTAGTCTTTTATGGGTTAATAGGGTGCTTTGATATTATGGAACTGCCAAGACTACGCTTATCTACCAAGTCCACCATATCTGCACAAATTTATGTGTTTTTACGATATCAGATCACCTCTGCCAATATTCGTCCTGGCTCTACTATTTCTGAAAACGAATTATCTGCTCATTTTAAAGTGTCTCGTCAGCCTGTGCGTGAGGCTTTAAACTCTTTAGAGCATGATGGTTTAATTTCTGTGATCCCACAAAAAGGCACTGTAGTTAAGAAGATTTCTGTTAGTGATTTAAAGCAAGTAGTGTTTATTCGCTCCTCATTGGAGTGTTCTAGTATTGATAACATTGCTAAGTTATCAGTAGGTAAATACACTAAAATCCTTAACAAGCTCAAAGACAATTTAGAAGAGCAAAAGAATAAGAGCGATCCTAATAATTTAGCAGGCTCATTTTTGCCTTTGGATGATAAATTCCATGAGCTTATTTGTTCTTTTTCTGACTGTGCTATGACCTGGCAGGTAGTGCAATCATGTAAGGGACAGCTTGATCGTATTCGTTATTTATCTATGGGTGTAGAGTCGCCTTTAGAGGGCCTAATTAGCGATCATGAGGCTATTTTAAAGTGTATTGAGAATTATGACTTTGAAAAAGCTAAAGAGCTGTTAAATAACCATTTGCATGAGGTTATGATTACTCATAAACCCATTAAGAAGAAATATGCTGAATGGTTTGAGAGTGAGGACAATTAGACTTTACAATAAAGCCCCTAATTAAAGTAATTAGGGGCTTTATGTTAATTAATCATCAGAAAAAGAGCTGCTGCCATCGCTAAACCAATCGCTGTAACGCTTCATAATTGGTTTGTGAGTCTTAATAATTTGGCTTAAATGCTCAGTTAGGAGCTCTAAGGTGCCATCAATATCATTGGCCTTTAGACGCTCAAAGATCTCATCGTGCTCATGGGTAACACCATCGGCATGACCTTCTGTTTCAAAGGATAAGAAACGGATACGATCCATTTGTCCTTTAATACTTTGAATAGTATTCCAGGCCATTGGAGCATTGGATAAAGCACAAAGACGCTCATGGAATAAATCATCTAAGCTTAAGTAATTAGACTTTAAATTATCGTCATGGCTAATATTGTGCTGTTGGTCGAGCACCTTTTCAATTTGATTGAGACAATGTCTCTTAGTGCGCTCATCAAGTTTAGTAATGTTAAGTACACATTCCTTTTCAATAGCAGTACGCACAAAGACAGTTTGCACTAATTCACTTACTGAAATGCGTTCAACAATAGAGCCTCTTTGAGGTAATACTGATAATAAGCCCTCATAGCTTAGGCGCATTAAAGCTTCACGAACTGGTTGGCGAGAAACATTAAAATGAACTGATAAAGAGTTCTCTGAAAGTAGAGTACCTGGCTTAATGGTGGTCTCAGTAATGTGCTTACGTAAAAAGTCGTAGATTTGCGGGCTGATGACCTTTTTAGGATAAAGCCTAAGTTTAGGAAGGTTTACAGTGTTAGCAACTGACATAAATAGGATTCCTCGAAAAAAGTGATCATCGATAAAGCGTTGGTAAGGATAAGCAAGGGAAGAACTGTTGCAAAATGTATCCAAACAATAAGTAAAGCTATAGCTATTGCAGTCTAACAACTAAACACTAGTGTACTAGTTGTTAGTTATGTTTGTTATTTGATATTTGCATCGAAAATATAGCTAATAACCTTATTATAGTATATGACTAAAAACTAGTATGCTAGTAGGGAATGTTTTTTTAATTACAAATCTGTTTGTTAGCTCACAAAAGCTAGGCAAAAGATAGGCAAAAGCACCAGTTCTCAAGAGCCTATCTAGCCCCAAAAGCGCCAGTCTAAGCGCCAATGTTAGCTCAAACTACTCACAGCAATAAGTATATTGAGCAAACAGTAACACATAGCCTGCAAAGAGCAATCTGCAAAGAGCAACCAGCATCCAGCATTTTGCGTCCATCTTCCACCTTCCACCTTCAGCCTACTGATGTGCAGTTTATTAGCCAGGCTTTTTTGCTGATTCACATTGCTTATAATTTAGTGCCCTAGCATGAGCTTGAATGACATATAGGGTAGGCGTGGTAGTAGTGGCTATAAAGGCCCATAGGGGCCACAGCAGGACTTAGAAGCCCATAGTAGTGATGATAGGAGAAATAGGCCAATGTGGTCATGGTAGCCATGGTAGCTATGGCAGCTATGGTAGGTTTTAGTGGAGTTTAGTTATGAAAAAAGCCTAGCTTAATACAGCTAGGCTTTTTTAGATTAATCTTAATCTATTTCTTTTTAATTAGAAGTCGGCATTGCGTGGGGTACGTGGGAATGGAATAGCATCACGTACGTTGCCTACACCAGTAATATAGACAATTAAACGCTCAAAGCCTAAACCGAAGCCTGAGTGAGGTACGGAGCCATAACGACGTAAATCACGGTACCAGTAGTAGGAGTCCTTGTTTAAGCCCATTTCTTCCATGCGCTTATCTAAGAGCTCAAGACGATCCTCACGCTGGGAACCACCAATGATCTCACCAATGCCTGGTGCCAATACGTCCATAGCAGCTACAGTCTTACCATCGTCGTTTTGACGCATGTAGAAGGCCTTAATGTCCTTTGGATAGTTCTTAACTACTACAGGAGACTTAAAGTGCTCTTCAGCTAAGTAACGCTCGTGCTCGGACTGAAGGTCGATGCCCCACTTAACTGGGTTTTCAAACTTCTTGCCACACTTTTGTAAAATCTCAATGGCATCAGTATAGTCAACCTGAGCAAAGTCAGCCTTAATGAAGTCCTCTAAACGAGTGATAGCATTCTTATCCACTCTTTCAGCAATAAAGGCCATATCATCAGCACGCTCGGTTAAGATGCGCTTAAATACGTACTTAAGCATATCCTCAGCTACAGCTGCGCAACCATCAAGGTCGGTAAAGGCCATCTCAGGCTCTAACATCCAGAACTCGGCTAAGTGACGAGTAGTATTGGAGTTTTCAGCACGGAAAGTTGGGCCAAAGGTATAAACCTTAGAGTAAGCACAAGCATAGGTCTCAACGTTTAACTGACCAGATACGGTTAAGTAAGCATGCTTGCCAAAGAAGTCCTCACTGTAGTCAACCTTGCCCTGATCATTCTTAGGAAGATTTTCTAAGTCAAAGTTAGTGACAGTAAACATCTCACCTGCACCCTCACAGTCAGATGCAGTAATGATAGGGGTAGAAACCCACATAAAGCCACGCTCTTGGAAGAAAGAGTGTAAAGCGTAGGCTAAGGAGTTGCGGATACGCATTACAGCGCCAATTAAATTAGTGCGTGGGCGTAAGTGAGCATACTCACGTAAGTATTCTACAGAGTGGCGCTTAGCAGACATTGGGTAGGTATCAGGATCTTCAACAAAACCTAATACTTGTACCTTAGTAGCCTTAAGCTCAACATCCTGGCCCTGACCTTGAGACTCAACTAACTGACCTTCAACCATTACTGAGCATGAGGTAGTAAGTTTTAATACTTCGCTCTCGTAATTGCTCAAATCAGAGGAAACTACGACCTGAAGATTATTGAAGCAGGAGCCATCATTTACAGCCAAGAAAGAAAAGCCAGCCTTAGAATCACGGCGGGTACGGATCCAACCGCCAACAGTGATGGTATCACCTACAGTGCACTGATGGTTTAATACATCTTTGATAGAAACAAGAGACATTGAACTGCTCCAAATTAATAATAGCTAGGTTAGACACATGCTCTATTGCTGCTAACCTTTAAATGATGCTCTTAATGCGCTTATTTAATTATGCGCTTTGCAAAAAACGATCTTAAGATCCTAAGATAGCTAAGCTAAGTATGCAAGCGCAAAAATAAAAGATTTTTGATTATAAAACAAAAAGCGAACCTAAAGATTCGCTTTTGTAAAATAGTATTAACCCATAAGTAAGTAGCATCAAAATGATGCTCTTACTTGATTATTTGTTAGCTTGAGACTGTTCTTGAGTGTTGCTCTGACCTTGCTCACTTATCTTGTCTTGTTCACCTTGACAAGCAGTTGCTTGTGCCTCGGCCTCAGCCTCTTTGGCCTTGGCAGTGCCAGTAGCGTCTGCGTCAGTAGCTGCATCAGCAGCAGCTGCTCTAGCAGCGGTAGCTGCTGTTGCAGCTTTTGCATCTTGGGCTGCTTGTAAGGCATCAAACTCTTGCTCAAGCTCTTTGGCCTTTTGAGCTGCTGCTTCTTTTTGCTCTTGTAAGATTAAGGATTCTTCAACTAAGTGGCCATTTTTGCACTTAACAGTGAACATACCACGTGGACGATTGCTCTTAACACCTACAATTAAAGCTGGTAGTTTGTTTTGATTGTGCTCTTTCATATAGCGATTGATTTCGTGAGCTGGAGCCTCACCAACTAAACGAGATTCAATATGAATAAGACCAAACTCTGGGACATCAATAACGCCTTTAATTACAGTAATGCCTCTTACTGGCTCACAAGAGTCAACCTCAGCCTCAATATAAGTACCATTATTTAATAGGCTTTTAATGCGGCTGGCAATAAAGAAAGACTTAACAGCCATGATAGCAAACAAGACAGCCATAAACATTTGTAAATAGCCATCTTGACCCTCAGAGCGTACATAAAAAGCCAATGAAAGTGCAATTAAAGTAATTAAAACGTAAATCACGCCAAAGACAAATTGAGCTGTGCCTACACGTGGCTCAAAAGATTGGCTAGAACGAACATGAAAAGCCATAGTAAATACCTAAAATACTAAACAAAACTCATAATATTAATTTAGAAAGAAAAATTAATTCTGTAGTTAGCGCAATACACTCACTAAGCCAGAGTAGCTATTGCTTGGATGGAATGAAACCAACTCTTCATCTTCAGTAAAGTGGACGGTTAAAGCGCAAGAACCTTGTAGTACTAACAAAGAATTGTTGGTCATAGAGTCAATGCTGGCATCGCCTACTAAGTTTACTGGAACCTCTAAAGATAGTTGTTGCTTTTCATTAGGGGCAATATTTTCATTAGTGATCTTTTTACTTAAAGTAGCCACTTTGACATTATTTAAGAACACATCAGCATCGATAGCCTTAATTGGCAAAGCACTTTGAGACTTATGCTCAATAGTGTAGCTAATTACGAATTTAGGCTGATCGTCTTGATTAGAAAGGCTCAGACCTTCAACTTTAAGCTTAGGGGTGCTAGCACCTTCTGGTAAAGATGAAGCACAAGATGTTAAAAACAGCGCAGTAAGAGCTAAGAGTACATACTTAAATGATGAGATTAATTTAGCCATGGTATTAAAAACAAAATAATAGCAACTAAACAGATACTGTTTAGCTAAAAGGGCATCCTCGTAAGCTTAATTTGAAATTTAGGATAGTAAGGGCAGCAAAGGCAAGGATAGGATTCATAGCAAAGGTTTGATTAGTGCTTACAACTAAGCTTAGGTGAGCTTTGCTTAAAAAAACTCGAACCGTAATCATGACAGTCTATCCCAAGGCTAGTATTAACAAGCCACTGTAAGTTTACGGTTCGAAGTTTTATTTTAGCATTAATGAAATATTTTGTGATGAGGGCTGATTTAAAGAAAGAGCCTATTTTAGGCTTTAAATGATAATAAGTATTATTTTACAAGCGTAAGCCAACAAAAGTTGTGGTAGTGGAGAGCTTAGCTTTGGGACTTTGCTGCTTTGGTGATTTGTTTCTTTGGCAGTGAACAAGTTCTTAGAGGTAGCTGTGAAATTGCTGTAGGGGTAATGGTTTGGTGGGGTGAGGAGAGATTTTGGGCGCAATAGGGGCGCAATAGGGGCGCAATGATAGAGTTAATGGGAGATAATAAGCAAAACTAACGATCGTCTTTAAAGCATGTGCAGATACATTTTTATTAGGATGCCAGCCACCCCTATGCAAGATGACTGGCGACATTGTAGTTGTTAGTATGTTTTTTTAATCTAAATTCAGTAAAAATACAATAGGGTTGGAAAAATTACTTAACTGTAGCTATTCATGTTCATGAAACTAACCATTAAGTGGAACTGACTCTTATCGTATTTAGAACAGTTTTCATCCTAGTATTTTTTCTTAACTTGTACCTATCACCTAGACTTGAGTGATAGGCACCGTTTAGCCTTTAGATTTTTTTTCCTAAGTTAAATAAATAACTGAGGAATGTACAAGGATAGGAAGTAACCACCGACTAGTAACCAAACAAAGAGTAGTAAAGCTAGTACAAATGGTTTGGCTCCTGCGGCCTTAAACTTGTCGATACTGGTTTCAATACCCAAAGCTGTCATAGCCATGGTAAGAAGGAAAGTATCGAGATATTCAATAGTGCTATTGAAAGGTATATCTTTAACATTAGTTACACCTACATATTCTCCAATTAAGGTATTGAGAGCAATAATCACGATAAAACCAATGGCAAAATATGGAATAGTGATTTTAGTGCGCTCTTTTACCGCATTGTTGCCGTCAGTGTTTGAGGCTTTATTACGTTGATATGAAAGGGCAATAGCCATTACTACAAGCACTGGTGCCAAGAGCATGACGCGAATCATCTTAGTAATAGTAGCTGTGCCTGCAATACCTAAAGTATCTGTAGGATCCATAGCATTGCCAGCTGCGGCTACGTGTGCCACCTCATGTAAAGTAGCGCCAGTATAGATAGCTGTTCCAATATCGCCTAAGTCATTTAACCAGCCAGAGTGATACATAACTGGATATAAGAACATGGCAATAGTTCCGAAAATTACCACTGTTGAAACTGCAACAGCGGTGGTATGACTAGGGCATTTAACTACTGATTCTGCGCCTAATACAGCAGCTGCACCACAGATAGCACTACCAGTTGATGTCATTAGCGTAGTTTGGCTATCCATTTTTAACAATTTGCCCAGGGCCATACCAATGCCCAGTGTGCCGATGACTATAATAAGGTCTACCACAATGGCAGGAAGTCCTACAGCATAAACATCTGATAAAGTTAGTCTAAAACCATAAAGCACAATACCTGTACGCAACACTTGCTTTGTACAGAATTTAATTCCTGGAACCCATTCTTGAGGTAACTTACTTCTTAAAGTATTCGCATAAAGAGTTCCTAAGAGGATACCTACAATTAAAGGACTTAAGGATAAGCTTTTAACTACTTGCAGTTGAGAAATGTAAAAAGCTGCCAATGAAAATAAAGCGACCAATAACACACCATTAAGGGTGTTTGCACGATGTCCTTTTTTAAACATTTGTTTCCTACTAATAAAGAATTAAAAATGCATAGTAAAGTGAGTACTTAGCTCATCTTTAAGATGTGGTTGTAAGATACGCTAACTTTGCCTAATGATCTAATGATATTTAACTATCTCTCATAACAAAAAGTTATAATGACTACTGATTTTTACTAGCAATGATTTTCCGCAAACGTTAACGATTAGCTAAAATAAAACATTTTTTACATACAGTTGATATTAAAACGTTTGTTAAAATTCAAACTGCTAATGTAAAAAATTTTTTTTCAAATACCACTATCTAAGGCCATTTATTTATACTTTGTTTACAAAAATCGGCCTCTTGTCAGTATGTGAGCCAAGGGCATTTTTCTCTGATGTAAATAATTTTATTAGTCAGGAGGGCTAACAATTTATTAAGCTCTCTCCCCTACGTCTTAGTTATCATGTAGATGATAGAGTGTGCTCGTGTTAAAAGTATGAGGGCTAACAATTTAACTGGGACTACAAATTTTGTTAAAAAAATTTTTGCTGCTTGTTCTTTAAAGTCTGTAATTGCGACGGTAGGGGCGGGGCAGGCGTAGAAAAAGAGAATATGTAGGTTCTTTAGAAAGGATGTCCATTGCCAACTTTACAGGTGTAAGTTGGCAAATAATTAGGACTTATTTTTTTTTAGAAAGTAATAGGGGTGGCTTTAAGAGCCTCTTTTTTGACATAGTCCATAAAACGAAGAGCAAGAGCTTGTTGAGGGCCTGGGGCCTGAACAAAGCATAAGGAGCGAGTGAATTTTAAGCCTGGGACACGTAAAGGTCTTAATAGGCCTTGATTAACTTCTTTGGTTACGGCATGTTTAGATAAAATACATAAGCTTTCAGAGTTTTGAGTAAAGAGTTTAATAGCTTCGGTATTACCTAAATAAATGCGAATATTAAGCTCAGTTAGTTTAATGCCGTGTTCTAAGAGGCGTTGTTCAATAGCATCTAAGGTTCCAGAACCACGTTCTCTTAACACTAAAGGTAGTCGTTTAAACTCATCAATTGAGAGGTTGCCATTAGTTCCAATTTTATTTTTGGCCGCAGTTAGAATGGTCAACTCATCTTCTAAAAAGGGCGTATAAGTAAACATAGGAAGACGGGTAATACCCTCAATTAAGCCCAAATCGATAGTTCTTTCATCTAAAGAGCGCTCAATAAATCTGGAGTTACCATTGAGCATGGAAATGTCGGCGTGTGGAAAGTCCTCAACAAAAGTAGCTAAGTAAGGTGGTAGTACATATTGAGCAATAGTAGTACTAGCTCCCATACGCAACTGTCCTACATGATCATTATGTAGTAAGTGCATTTCATATTGTAAGGAGTGATACTCTTGTAAAATGCGCTCAGCATGATGCAATAACAGGTCGCCAGCCTCAGTTAATACCAACTTATTGCCTTGACGCTCAAATAGTAGTGCTTGGTATTGATCTTCTAAGTTTTTGATATGGCGAGTAACGGCAGGCTGACTAATAAACAGATCTTGAGCAGCCTTAGTAAAAGAAAGGTTTTTAGCGGCAGAGTAAAAGACTTTTAGTCGAAAGTCAGGCATAAAATGCTCTCCTACTAACAATCAATAGGCATAGATCTAACCAAGAGAGGCAAAAGCATAATATAAGGTATCTTTCTCTCACAAAAGTTTCAGGACAATGAGGTTTTGTCCTTGTCTCTTGTACGTTAGGCAAGTTTAACCTGTATAGGAAGTGGTATTTGCTAATCTTGCTAAGGCTAAAATTGTAGCCTACAAGAACTACCAGAGTCTTACCCTTAGGTCTTGAATATAAAAATAGCTACATATAAAAAAGCATAGCACAATCATAATTAATATTTGGAATAATTTTTTGTGAGCTTGCTTGGTATTTTGGCGATTCAAGTAGCGGCTGTCAGATCATAAAGAGTCAAAATCAAGGCTTAATCAATTGCCCAAACGAGGCTTTTTTTCTTGATTTTGCTTGCATTGTTAGCATTATTTTGGTATAAATTGAGCCACTTTAGTTAGTCGCAACAATAGCATTAAGCGCTATTAAAGAATGGTAGCTAATATGGTTTTTTAGTTTTAAAGTTCATCAAAAAAATCATTGCTACTACGTCATCGCCCGATGGCGTGCAAGTTTAATTTGCACTCTTATAGAATTACAGAGTGTTCAAGTTGCACTTGCGAAAAAGGTGCAACTTTTAAAAGAAGCCCCCTTATCGGGGCTTTTTTGTTTCTTGAATTTACCTGTCAAAGGCTTTTGGCCACTCTTTTCATCCCAAAATACATCCATAATAGGCATATGAATTAAAGTTTGCTCTAGTGCTTATCCATAGTTCATAAAGCATATTTATGCACAGATTTCATGATGAAATACAGGTAAAAAAGATTACTTGGTTTGTCCTTTTATTTATGAGGTATTAATGGCTGGAAGTTTAGAGCAAAAGCTTCAAGAGCTCATTGAGCCGATTGTTCAATCCTATGGCATGGAGCTGTGGGGCTTACGTTATAGAGTAGGCAAGAACACTGCTCATTTACAAATTTTTGTAGAAGGTGAAAATGGTGTTGATGCTGATGCATGTGGCGAAATTACCAACACTTTATCCCCAATGTTAGATAGTGCTGATCTTATCGATCCAGCCTATATTCTTGAGGTTTCCTCTCCAGGCTTAGATCGCATTTTATTCACCAAGGAACAGTTAGCTAAGAGCGTCGGTGAGCAAGTGAGCGTGTCATTAAAAATTGCCTCAGAAGGACGCCGTAAGCTAGAGGGTAAACTTATCAAAGTAGAGGATGATGGTTCTTTTACTGTTTTAGATAAGAACGCTCAAAGTGAATTTGTGGTCGCGTTTGAGAATGTATCTTTAGCGCGCATTGTGCCAGATTTTTCGGCATTAATTTAGGAGAGATGCTAAGGCATCATTAAAGAGGTTATACCAAATGGGTAAGGAAATCATTGCGATAGCCGAGGCGCTCTCCAATGAGAGAGCTATTCCAAAGGAGAAAATTTTCGAGGCTTTGGAAACAGCTTTAGCTACTGCTACTAAGAAAAAGTACACTGTTGATATCGACGTACGTGTTGAGATTGACCCTAAAGAGGGTAATTACACCACTTATCGTCGCTGGGTAGTTGTGGATACTGATGGTCCACTACCAAATCCAGTACAAGAAATTTCTTTAGCAGCTGCACGTGAAGAATATCCAAACATTGCTGAGGGTGACATCATTGAAGATGAGATTCCTTCAGTAACTTTTGACCGCATTACCATTCAAACTGCTAAGCAAGTTTTATCTCAGAAGGTAAAGAATGCTGAGCGTGAGCAGTTAATTGCTGAGCAGCGTGAGCGTTTAGGTCATGTAGTAAATGCCACTGTTAAGCGTCCTGGCCGTGAGTTCATGATTTTGGACTTAGGTAATGGTGCAGACGGTTTATTACGTCGCGATCAAATGATTCCTCATGAGACTTTTGGTCGTGGTGATCGTATTCGTGTCTTATTAATTGATATTAAGCCTGAAGGTAAGGGTCCTCAATTAATTTGCTCTCGTACTGCTCCAGAGTTCTTAGCTGAACTATTTAGAATTGAAGTACCAGAGATTGGCCAAGATGTTATTGAGATTATGGGTGTATCCCGTGATCCTGGTTCTCGTGCCAAGATTTCTGTACGTTCTAAGGATAAGAGAGTTGACCCACGTGGCGCTTGCATTGGTATGCGTGGTGCTCGTGTTATGGCAGTATCCAATGAGCTTGGTGGCGAGCGCATTGATGTAGTCTTATGGGACGAAAATTTAGCACAGTACGTTACTAATGCTATGGAGCCAGCTGAGGTTTCACGTATTGTTATTAATGATGAAAAACACAGCATTGATTTAGCTGTTGCCGATGAAAACTTAGCTTTAGCTATTGGTCGCAACGGTCAAAATGTTCGTTTAGCATCTCAAGTCTTAGGTTGGAACCTCCAAGTTAAGGCTGAGAGTGAAATGGATAAGGAATTAGCTCAAGAGGCTGCTCAAATTGTTAAGTTCTTTGTTGAGAACTTAGATATTGATGAGGACTTTGCTCAGGTATTAGCTGATGCAGGCTTCCACACTTTAGAGGAAGTAGCCTACGTTCCTGCTGAAGAATTTTTAGAGATTGAAGGCTTAGACGAAGAGTTAGTTAAGGCCTTACAAGAGAATGCCAAGAAGGCTCTTGCTGCTCATGAAGATGCCCTTAAGAAGCAGGGCGCTGAAGAGCTTATGAAGATTCAGTCTATTGATACCGAACTTGCTATGCAGTTAGTTGCTAATGGTATTAAGACTTTAGAGGATCTAGCAGAGCAAGCAACTGATGATCTCTTAGATTTAGGTATTGATGAGCAACGTGCAAGCGACATTATTATGGCCGCTCGTAATTTAACCTGGTTTGCCCAAGAAGATGGCGCTCAAGACAATGCTGCCGCTTCTGCGCAAGACAATGCAGCTCAACAGTAAAGAGGAAAAGTATACATGGTAGATGAGTCTAAGAATAATGAGGATAAGTCTTCTCGCTTATCTTTAAATCGTTCTGCCCATTCCACTGTTAAGGTGCAGGATTCAACAGGCAAACGCAAAATGGTTCAAGTTGTTCATAAGAAGAAGTTAAACTTCGATCCAAAACAAGCTGAAGCTGCTCGTAGAGAGCAAGAGGAAAAAGAACGTGCTGAGGCAGAGGCATTAGCAAAGGCTAAGGCACAAGCAGAGGCTGAGGCCAAGGCAAAGGCTGAGGCAGAGGCCAAGGCTAAAGCCGAAGCAGAAGCTAAAGCTAAGGCAGAAAAGGCTAAAGCAGAGGCAGAGGCCAAGGCTAAAGCTAAGGCTGAGGCTCAAGCCAAGGCTGCTCAAGCTGCCAAGTCTAAGGCCGAAGAAGATGCTGAAAACGAAAAGTTAAAGCGTGCCCAGGAAGAAGAGCGTGCTCGTAAGTTACAAGAAGAGACTGCTCGTCAAGCTGAAGAGGCTCGCCGCTTAGCTGAAGAAAATGAGGCCCGTTGGGCAGCAGAGGAAGAAGAGCGTCGTCGCATTAACGAGTCTGACAGCTTATCTAACGCCTCTGTTTATGTTCGTGAGGCTGAGGCCCGTCAAGAGCGTGAAGAAGAGAACCGTGGTCGTCACCGCAATAGCGATCGCAACAAGACTGTTGCTAAGAAGCGTGAGGAGAGCGAGACTCAAAACTTCGGTAATAACCGCAATCGCCCTGGCAAGAAGGCTCAAGCTCGCAATCAACGTGGTGGCAATGGTGCAGCTAAGGCTAACCAGCAACAGCACGGCTTTAACCGTCCAGTAGCTCCAGTATCTCGTGAAGTAGTTTTAGGTGAAACTATCACTGTAGCTGAGCTTGCACAAAAGATGGCCGTTAAGGGTGCTGAGGTTATTAAGTGCTTAATGAAGCTTGGCGAAATGGTTAATATTAACCAGGTTATCGATCAAGCTACTGCTCAGATCGTTGTTGAAGAAATGGGTCACAAAGCTGTTTTACGTAAGGAAAACGAGCTTGAAGAGTCCATTTTAGCTGATCGTCAGGTTGATGCTAAGGCATTACCACGTGCTCCAGTAGTTACCATTATGGGTCACGTAGACCATGGTAAGACCTCTTTATTAGACTTTATCCGTAAGTCTAAGGTTGCAGCTGGTGAAGCTGGTGGTATTACTCAGCGTATCGGTGCTTATCACGTAGATACTCGTGGTTCTGGTATTACCTTCTTAGATACCCCAGGTCACGCCGCCTTTACTGCAATGCGTGCTCGTGGTGCTCAGGTAACTGATATCGTTGTTCTTGTAGTAGCTGCTGATGACGGTGTAATGCCTCAAACTTTAGAAGCTATTCAACACGCTAACGCCGCTAAGGTACCTTTAATTGTGGCTATCAATAAGATTGATAAGCCAGGTGCTGATCCAATGCGCGTTACTAATGAATTAATCCAACATGGCGTTATTCCTGAGTCCATGGGTGGTGAGGTTCAGTTCGTTGAAGTTTCTGCCAAGACTGGTCAGGGTGTTGACGAATTATTAGAGGCTATCTTGCTACAATCAGAGGTTCTTGAGCTTACTGCTGTAGCTGAGGGCTTAGCTTCTGGTGTTGTTATTGAGTCCCGCCTTGATAAGGGTCGTGGCCCAGTAGCCTCCATTTTAGTACGTGAGGGTACTCTCCATAAGGGTGATGTGGTTCTTTGTGGTCTCGAGTATGGCCGTGTTCGTTCCTTACGTAATGAAAAGGGTCAGAACTTAAATGAGGCTGGCCCATCTTTCCCAGTTGAGATCTTCGGCTTATCTGGTGTGCCAGATGCTGGTGATGAGGTAACTGTAGTACGTGATGAGAAGAAGGCACGTGAAGTTGCTTTATTCCGTCAAGGTAAGTTCCGTGAGCTTAAGATTGCTAAGCAGCAAAAGGCCAAGCTTGAGAACATGTTTAAGGACAATCAAGCTTCAGAGCTTAATGTGGTACTTAAGGCTGATACTCAGGGCTCTGTTGAGGCTATTTCTGATGCTCTTAACAAGTTGGCAACTGATGAGGTTAAGGTCAACATTATTGGCTCTGGCGTAGGTGGTATTACTGAAACTGATGCAACCTTAGCTACTGCTTCTTCTGCCATTATTGTAGGCTTCAACGTACGTGCTGATGCCCCAGCTCGTCGTGTTATCGAAACTGAGGGTGTTGACTTACACTACTATAGCGTTATTTACGATCTTATCGATGACGTTAAGAGTGCTATGTCTGGTATGCTTAAGGCTGAAGTACAACAACGTATTATCGGCTTGGCTGATGTTCGTGAAGTATTCCGTCATCCTAAGTTTGGCTTCATTGCTGGCTGTATGGTTACTGAGGGTATTGTTAAGCGCTCAGCTCCAATTCGTGTATTACGTGATAACGTGGTTATTTACGAAGGTGAGCTTGATTCTTTACGTCGCTTCAAGGATGACGTTAAGGAAGTACCAAATGGTAACGAGTGCGGTATCTGCGTGAAGAACTATCAAGACGTACGTGTAGGCGATCAGATCGAAGTCTTCGAGAACGTTGAAGTTAAGCGTACTTTATAGTCCTGTGACTTAATAAGACTCTTAAAGCTGTTGCTTTAAGGGCCTTAAAATCAATAAGCTAAGGCCTTTTGTTTGACAAAAGGCTTTAGAGATATAAAAGGCTTCAGACTTGAGATAAGTATGGAGCTTTTTTATTATCAAGAGCCGCTATGATGCTAATACTCTACAGTATAAAAGCAATAGCATGGTTAACTACTTACAAACCAACGTAGGATTACGTGGGTTGTGGGAGAAAGATTTATGCCTAAAAGTTATGGTCGTAATGAGCGCATTGCCGCTTCACTGCGTAGAGAGGCTGCTCGTATTTTATCTACAGAAATTAAAGATCCACGTGTTAGCTTAGCTACCGTGACTGAGGTTAATGTAGCTCCTGATTTACGCAATGCAACTATCTTTGTTTCTTTCATTGATGATGATGAGACCAAAGTAAAAGAGGCTATGCAGGTATTAGATAAAGCCTCAGGCTTTGTGCGCTCTACCATGGCATCACGTTTAAAGATGCGCTACATGCCAAATATCAAATTTGAATTTGATAGCTTAGTAAAAGAAAGCATGAAATTAGATGCTTTAATTGCTAAGGGCTTAGGTAGCAGTGATGAATAGTTAAACTTAGAGCTCATCTTTGAAAAAAGATGAGCTTTTTTTATGTCATAGCCACAGTCCATGCCTATGCCCTTGCCCTAACCCAAGTGTCAACTTAATCAAAGTAATAAAGCAAGCAAGCAAGCTAGCTAGCTAGCCAGCTTGCTTGTTTGCTGCCGTAGAGCAGATAGTGGACTTGCTAGTTAGCTCACCATAAGTGATGCAGCTATGGCTATGGCTATGTAAATGCTAATGCCATAGCGCTACGCTAACGCTAATGCTAGCGTCCAGTGTCTGCTATTGAGGTGGTGGTAGATTGAGGAGAGGCTAAGAGAGAATAGGGAGGCGTTGTTTAGATTGGTTGTATCTAGTTAAAGGGCAAAAAATAAAAGGCCTAAGCCTTTTTATTTTTTCATCCCTGATGGCGGATGGAGTGAGATTCGAACTCACGGAGGACGTCAATCCTCGACGGTTTTCAAGACCGTTGCATTCAACCGCTCTGCCATCCATCCGCATCGGTTTGTGCGCACATTATACCTAACTTTTTTTAGTATGCAAGAGTTTTATGAAAATTAATCGAACACTAAGGCGCTTAGTTTGTGTCTCAGTTAAGTTTTTGTAGAAAGTTTTGCATTTAGCATGAGATATTTTTAGTTTGGTATTGATAGTTATCAAAGTTAATTAATCATTTTGGAACACGTTTAGAGATTTTTTACAGATTTTTGAGTGACATGCATCACAGAACGCTTAAATCTGTGCACTATTTTTGAAACGGGATTTTGAGTTGTTTTAGAGACAAAATAGAGCAATGTGTCTTTAAAAATTTAGTTATCTTTCTACATAAAAGGCTTAAATATCGTATTTATATAAAAAATCACTAGCTAGAATAGAGATGTTTTTCTCCAAAATTTTCTTAAAAATAGCGCACTTTTATAGTGCTATAAAACGCTATTATGGTGCTATAAAAACGAATTTTAGGTGATTTGATAGATTTTTATTGATCCAAAAAGTGTGGATGCGTAAATTATCACCATCAACTTCAATCTTTCATCTACTTTTAGGAGAAAATCCATGTCTTATTCACAACAGGTTTTTGAAGAGCTTTCCTCCCGTTATGCATACCAGCCAGAGTTCCTTCAGGCTGTTCAAGAGGTATTAGGCACTTTACAGCCAGCTTTAGATAAGAACCCTGCTTATCAAAAGAATAAGATCTTAGAGCGTATCACCGAGCCAGAGCGCGTTATCCACTTCTTAGTACAGTGGGTTGACGATAAGGGTGAGGTACAGGTAAACCGTGGTTACCGTGTACAGTTCAACTCTGCTATTGGCCCATACAAAGGTGGTTTACGTTTCCACCCAACTGTAAATGAGGGTGTATTAAAGTTCTTAGGCTTCGAGCAGATCTTTAAGAACTCCTTAACTGGTACCCCTATCGGTGGTGGTAAGGGTGGCTCTGATTTTGATCCTAAAGGTAAGTCTGATAACGAAATCATGCGTTTCTGCCAGGCCTTTATGGTTCAACTTCACCGTTACATTGGTGCAACTGTTGACGTACCAGCTGGTGATATCGGTGTTGGCGGTCGTGAGATTGGTTACCTCTACGGTGCTTACAAGCGTCTTACCACCTCTTACGAGGGTGTTTTAACTGGTAAGGGCTTAAACTACGGTGGTTCTTTAGCTCGTACTGAGGCTACTGGTTACGGTACCGTTTATTTTGCTCAAGAGATGTTAAAGGATCGTGGTGATTCTTTAGAGGGCAAGGTTTGTGCTGTATCAGGCGCTGGTAACGTAGCTATCTACTGTTGTGAGAAGTTATACCAAGTTGGTGCTAAGCCAGTTACTGTATCTGACTCTCGTGGTAGCATTTATGACACCAATGGTATTAATGTAGAGATCTTAAAGCAGGTTAAAGAGGTTGAGCGTGCTTCCTTAACTCGCTATGCTGAGCTTGTTCCAACTGCTAAGTATGTACCAGTAGACGAGTACCCAGAGGGCAAGCACTTCGTATGGTCTGTACCATGTGATGCAGCTTTCCCATGTGCTACCCAAAACGAGCTCTTCTTAGAGGATGCTAAGACCTTATTAGCTAATGGCTGTGTCTGCGTTGCTGAGGGTGCTAACATGCCTTCAACCATCGAAGCTATCAATGCTTTCTTAGCTGCTAAGATTGCTTATGGCCCAGCTAAGGCTGCAAACGCTGGTGGTGTAGCTACCTCTCAATTAGAGATGGAGCAAAATGCCTCTATGTGTTCTTGGACCTTTGAAGAGGTTGATAGCAAGTTACACAACATCATGGTTAACATCTACAAGAATGCTGCTATCACTGCTCGTGAGTTCGGTCAGGACGGCAACTTAGTATTAGGTGCTAACATCGCTGGCTTCCGTAAGGTTGCTGATGCTATGATTGCTCAGGGTGTAATCTAAGCCTAAAAGATAAGAACAAATTTTCTAACCAAGAATAATTTGTCCTAAAAAAGATTGAAGCAGGAGCTCTAGCTTTGCATAAACAGTGCAATCTAGGGCTCTTAGCTTTTTGACCTTCCTAATTCCCTCCAAATACTCATCCCCATTCGTTTCACTTCATTTTCACTATCAACTAAAAAAACAAGTTTACCTTCTCCCTTTTCTTTTCCTTTTATAGTGCCTGCGCCTAGTGAAAGTTTACAAAAGTTCATTTACAACCATGATCTGACTAAAGGCCTGAAATTATCTAGGATTATTATGTTTAACCATTAAACGAACTTTCAGAAACTTTCACTAGTGCTTGCATCTGCGACAAAGCAAATGTAGGTGAGTGCCTGCGCCAGAGGCTGCGCCAGAAGCTGCGTCAGAACTTGCGTTTGCGTCATGGTATGGGATAGCGCAATTGCCAGAGTTGCAAGTGCCTGCACTTGCTTTACTTGGTGTTGGCTGTACTTGGCTTGGCTTGGCTTGGCTTGGCTTAGCTTGGCTTAGCTTAGGCTTGACGTTTAGATAACTTGGCGTTATGAAGTGCTATAAAAATTCATTGAGTGTATTTATACAAATCAATAAGAGCTTTCTTAAAATAAGCTCAAGGATAGATATATATTAGTTAAAGAAATTTTAGTATGTTTGAGTTCTAATATTTTGCTTAAAAATCCTAAACTTTGGTCAAGAGTGCAAGTAATTTTATGGTTCTATTGCCATATGAAAATCGTATATTTTGTGATTCAAGATCGTAATTTAAAATTTAATCCTCTTAAGAATATGGATTTAATCATAACTTGATGTTATAACTATGAAACAAAATATATCTTCTAAATTATTTTACTATCCAAAGATCAAGCAAAGTGCGTTGGGCTAAATGATTCTATTTAGCGTGCTTGTTATCTTTACTCTTAGTTAAACAAATTTTAGGCACTTCCTATTACTGAAGTACTTTAAGAGGTTTTATTTATATTGCCATGCTTGTACTTAAAAGTTCTTAGAGTTTTTTTTGTTCTGACATTAAAAGTTGTAGTGCGACGTACT